>Ga0182027_10001188_pt1 | contig 43694 bp, 45 predicted proteins | sample 712E1DmetaG_FD_121300 | JGI IMG/M metagenome (GOLD analysis project Ga0182027, IMG submission 121300) | Permafrost microbial communities from Stordalen Mire, Sweden - 712E1D metaG (Illumina Assembly) | ecosystem: Environmental > Terrestrial > Soil > Wetlands > Permafrost | place: Sweden...
GGCTGATGCTTTAAATCAAGAGCTGCAGACTTTAATTGGAAGACTAGATAAAGCTTCCCATGATTCTGATGCCCTGGACCAGAAGCTAAATAAAGAGTTAAGAGACCAGCTTCAGCTCCAGGCCAATGAATTAATACAAAAAATCGCGGTTATTAAGGACAATTTCAACCAGATGAATCTTAATTCAAAGGATATGAACCAGAATATTCACCAGATTAGAGTTTTCTTTGAACAAATTGAGAAACACCTGAACCTTAAGAAATAATGCGGATAATATTGTTAAATCTCCCCTGGCATCAAAATAACCGCTGGGGGGTGAGAGCTGGTTCGCGTTGGCCATTTACATCTGAGCCCGAAGATAATAATTATATTAAATATATCCCCTTCCCGTTTTTTCTTGCCCACGCCGCTTCGCTTTTAAAGAGCGAAAATAATGAAATAAAATTAATTGATGCCATCGCTCAGGGGTTAGATGAACAAAAAGTTATGGATGAAGTTACTGCTTATAATCCAAACCTCATAGTCATAGAAACCTCAACCCCATCTTTTGATAATGACATTGAGATCGCTTACAGGGTTAGAAATAGAATATCAAATTCTTCAATAGTTTTATGCGGCCCGCATGCTACTACATGCGCAAATGATATTTTGGGTAAGTATGATTTTGTAGATTATATATTAATGGGCGAATACGAGTATACTTTATTAGATTTAGTCAATAGCCTGGAGAAGTCAGCCAATCTAAATAATGTCTCAGGGTTGGCTTTTAAAAATAACCATGCCGTTGTTATCAATAGATCAAGGCCGACAATAAAGAATTTGGATGGTTTACCATGGCCGGAGAGAGAAGAGAATGTTATCTATAAATACAATGATGGTTTTGCCGGTCTGCCCGTTCCTAATGTTCAGATGTATTCAAGCCGGGGATGCCCGTTTCATTGCACTTTTTGTCTTTGGCCGCAGGTATTATATGGTGAACATAAATACAGGAAAAGAAATCCGGTGAAGGTGGCAGAGGAGATGGATTGGCTTATCAAGAAGTTCAATTTTAAGGCCGTATATTTTGATGATGATGTGTTTAACATCGATAAAGCCCATGTGGCCAACATTTGTAGAGAAATAATGAAAAGAAAGATAAAAGTGCCCTGGGCAGTGATGGCCCGGGCTGATCTTATGGATGAAAAATTGTTATCCCTTTTGAGCAACGCCGGATTATATGCGGTTAAATATGGGATTGAATCAGCCAATGATAATATTTTAAGGATTTGCAAAAAGAATTTGAATCTTGCTCGTGCCGAGGAAATGATCAAATATACCAAAAAATTAGGCATAAAAGTACATTTGACATTTTGCTTGGGGCTTCCCGGGGAAACAGAGCAGTCAATACAGGATACAGTTAATTTTATCGCTGAGACAAAACCCGATTCCTTACAGTTCTCTCTTGCCACTCCTTTCCCGGGGACAAGTTATTTCAGGTATTTGGAGAAAAAAGGTATCAGGTTATCTGAGAATTTGGTGGATTATGACGGGAATAACAAATATGTCGGTGGCCAGCAAGAATTAATTAGTTTAGATTTAGAAAGGCTTAAGCATGATCTCTGTAATAATTCTAACTTTAAATAGCCTGAAGTTTATCAAACCCTGTCTGGATTCAATATTAAACCAAAAGGTAGATACAATAGATTTGATCGTCGTGGATAACGGTTCAGATGACGGAAGCACTGTTTTTATAAGAGAAAATTATCCCCAGGTTAGATTAATTGAAGACAAATTTAATTTTGGGGCGGCTAAGGCGCGGAATCAGGGCATTGAAGCTAGCCGCGGGGAATGGATACTTAGTCTGGATTGTGATGTCGTTTTAGAGAAGGATTTCTTTTATAATATTAATATTGTTTTAAAGAATCTGCCTTCCGGGGTTGGTTTGATTCAGCCAAAAATATTGGAATTTGACAAAAAGACAATTTACTCATCCGGTATTTCTATTTCTTTCTTAAAGAGATTCCATGATATAGGGAAGGGGCAAGAAGATTCCGCACAATTTGATAAAACAGCATATATTTTCGGCGCCTGTTCTGCCGCGGCTTTATACAGTAAAGCTATGTTAGATGACATAAAGCAGGGGGCAGGTTATTTTGACGAAAGCTTCTTTTTTTTGTTTGAAGATGTTGATTTATCTTGGCGGGCACAGTCAAAAGGATATAAGGCTATATTTTCCCCAAACGCAGTATGCTATCATCACGGAAACAGTTCAGCAACACCTAAAAAAAGAAGGCAATATCTGTGCTTGCGGAACCGCTATTACGTTTTACTAAAGAATGATTCTGTAAAAAATCTTATTTTGCCTTTTTTATTTTATGATTTACCGCGCTTATTCTGGATTTTAATAGTCAACCCGCCTGCTTTAAAAGCGATTCAAGATGCATTTGTTTATAAAGATAATCTAAGGCGGCTTAAGAGATTGCCATGAAAAGCAGCTCAGATATATTAATCAGTATTATTATTGTAACCAGCGGTTCAAAGAATTATTTGTGGCGCTGTATCGATTCAATAAAAGCGCAGAGTTATCCTAATTTAGAGATTATCGTCATTGATAATTCGTTGAATAGCGAGCTTTCTATTAAGATCCGCGAGTCTTTCCCCTTTTTAAGCTTATATTCAAACCTGGAGAACCTGTATTACGGCGTATCGTTAAACAAGGGGATAAAAGTAAGTCATGGTGAATTCGTCCTCTGTCTTAATGATGACGTAGTCTTAAACCAGGATTTTATCCGTCAGTCGCTCAAAGGTTTTTTGATAAAAGACAATGTCGGTATGGTCAGCGGAAAGATCTTGCGCATGGATGGTTTGACTTTGGATAGCACCGGATTATTTTTAAGTCTTTGGTATACAGCCAAAGAAAGAGGATATGGCAGAATAGATACAGGTAAATTTGAAAAACCCGGTTTTATTTTTGGGGTAAGCGGCGCAGCGGCTTTTTATCGTAGAAAAATGTTGGAAGAGATTGAGCAGGGGGGGAATTATTTTGATCCCGACTTTCGCATGTTTTATGAAGACCTGGATATCTCTTGGAGGGCGAGTAAATGCGGATGGAAGGCTTATTACATACCTGCGGCAAAGGTTTTTCACGCGCGTGGAGGGTCATTACGTCCTGAGAGTGGTTTGGATAAACCTATCGCGCGTAAATACCTTAATGATGAAATGCACAGCGATTTGATTAAAAACCGCTACCTTGCCATATTAAAGAACGCGACTATTTTCGGATTTTTTATGCATATTATTCCGATAATATTGTATGATTTCTGCGCCTGGGGGTATGTATTATTCTTTCGGCGAAAAGTGGTAAGTATATTTCTACGTAATTTAAAATGCCGTTTTTAAGATTTAGGCTTGGATAATAAGCCTAAGATCACCCACCAAATTAAGCTTATCTCCGGAAGGAAGAAACTAAAATCCCATAAATTATGAAAGACAAATGCCGCCAGGCAGGTGACTAGAACCAGAGTTTCTTTATCCTCAGCAAGGTTTTTAATCTTATTAATACTGCTTGTTAGGATTGCATAAATGAACCAGATCAATGATGTTATTCCAAACAGCCCGGTTTCTGCCCAAAATTGCAGAAAGGAGTTATGTGCATAACGCGAATAGGTAAGGTTAAAATTCCCCAGTCCTACTCCGAAAAAGGGATGTAGTTTGATTATCTCGATGGTGTCCTGCCAATAATTGATACGCATAAACATAGAAAATAGCGGGCTGAGGTGATCTTTACCGGAGGCAAGGCGTATAAAGAATACCAGGGGGATAAATAAGGCTAATCCTAGAAGAAAAAATCCCCTCGTTTTTTTAAAATCATTTTTTAATAATGCATAAACTAATGCCGCCAGGAACAAACTAATGAAGGCGCCCAGAGATTCAGTCAGCAGCAGGGCGCATAATAAGGGAATAGCAAGCCAAATTCTCCTTTTATATAATAGTATGAGCGGAGCGACCATCGCTAGGTATCCGGCAAGTATACCCGGAGTAACAAAAGGGAAGAAAACTCTTTTTTGTTTCAGATAATCTAAAACAAAAGGGGTGGTTATGTTCTGAGCATTTATGAAATTACGTAGATGCGAAAATCCGATAAAGTATTGATAAAGCGCCAGAATGCTGATAACTATGCCGCAGGTTAATATTCCGGAGATGTAGTGTTTTCTGGTTTTTTCTGTTAAATTTGGCAGCGCTAGGATAAGCAGTATGGCGCTTAAGTATTTATATAATTCTGCGGCACATTTAACCTTATTTATTGAAAAACACGAAGATAAGAGTATAGCTAAAACAAAGGATATAATCGGTAAGCACAGCTTTTTAAATCTCTCCTGCGGGGTATTATTTCTTATGAGCCAAAATAAAAGTAAGACTATAAGTGTACAAGAATATACTGAATTTGCCCAAGGGTAAGCCAGAGATGAAATAAACGGCCGGATTAATATTAGTATTAATACCAAATATTGCATTATAAAGTAATTCTATTTTAAAATAGTTTATATGTCAAACGAATAATTAATCTTTAATTATGCAGCGCCTGCTTAAAAGAGCAACTTTTCCGGAAAAACTCCCCTTAAACAAGCTAAATTTACTAGCTAAGGAGAAAATAAAAATCTAAATTGAAAATTTACCATAAATATTATTTTATCGTCGGAGAACAGAGACAAAAAATACTTGACAATAGTGGGATATTATGGTAAAAAAATAATGTTAATATAATGCTTAATAGTTCATTTGGGAGGTTGGATAAACTAAGTTGGGAAAAATTGGATGGATGTTTAAAGGGCTCATTATTGTAAGCAAATCTGGGCCCTTATTTTTTTAATCAGCGTATCTTGTCGGATAAATAAGGTAAAAATTATATGAAAACAGTAGGATTAACTTACGATTTAAAGACAGATTACAAATTTAAAGAAGGTGACCCCCTGGATGCTAACGCGGAATTTGATCATCCTACGACTATTGATGTCATTGGCAAGGCTATCGCCGCAAACGGTTTTAAAGTAAAAAAAATCGGTAATGCCGCTAATCTATTGGAGAAGATCGATAATCTTGGCGTGGATATTGTTTTTAATATTTCCGAAGGACTTACCGGCAGGAACCGCGAATCCCAGGTGCCTATTTTGCTTGAAATGGCGGGAATCCCTTTTGTGGGAGCGGATGCTTTGACTTTAGGGCTCACCCTGGATAAGGTTATGGCTAAGAAGATTTTTATTGCTGAAGGTATTCCTACCCCAAGATTCTTTGAGGTTAACTCTGTGGAAGCCTTAATTAACCATGATCACTGCAAATTTCCCTTAATTGTTAAACCGCGTTTTGAAGGTTCTTCAAAAGGCCTAAGCGAGAGCTCGCGCGTAGAAAATGTTGATGAACTTAAGAAGCAGGTAGATTTTATTATTAAGACGTACAAACAGCCGGCTTTAGTTGAGGAATTTATTTCCGGGCAGGAGTTTACCATTGCTATTATAGGTAATGAAAATCCCGAAATCATGCCTGTTGTGCAGATTAAAATCGACGGAAAGTTAAAATTAAATGATAAGTTTTATACCTTTGCGCGGATTACTTCCGATAGATTAGAATATATCTGTCCGGCTAAAATAAGTCAGGAACTAAAGAAGAAACTGGATGATTTGGCTTTAAGAGTTTATAGCAGCGTAGAGTGCCGGGATTTTGGCAGGGTAGATTTCCGGGTTGATAATGATGGAAAACCGTATGTTTTAGAGATAAACCCGCTGCCTTCCCTGTCTACGGAAGATGTTTTTATGCTTATTGCCAAAAATATCGGCATTACCTATGAGCAGATGGTGGGTAAGATTTTAAATAGCGCCCTTAGCAGGAATGGCTTAAATTAAGTGAAAGTTGCCTTGACCTATAATTTGAAGAAGAAAGATCCCTTAAAACCTGCGGATTATTTTTCCGAATATGATTCAGAGGAAACGATTAATTCTGTCATCGCAGCGCTTAAGAAAAAGGGGCATTCTGTTGAGGCAATTGATGTGGAATATCCCGCGCTGTTTTCATATTTCAAAAAGAATCGCGTGGATATGGTTTTTAATATTGCCGAAGGAAAACATGGCCGTTTTCGCGAATCCGAGGTTCCGGCAGTCCTGGATTATTTAAACATACCTTATACCGGATCAGAAACTTTTTCTCTGGCTTTGGCATTGAATAAGGCCTTAACCAAAAAGATATTAAAGGCAGAGAACATTCCCACTCCTAATTTTCAACTTTTTGTAAAAGGGGATGAAGAGCTATCTTCAGATCTGGTTTTTCCGTTGATTGTTAAACCTAATTGCGAAGGATCCGCCAAGGGGATAAATAAAACAAACGTGGTTAATAGTAAAGAAGATCTTTTTAAGAAGGTCAGGGAGTGTATAAACATATATAGACAAGAGGCTTTAGTCGAAGAATTTATTGAAGGTAAAGAATTGACAGTGGGTATCCTGGAAAACGGTAAAACCCGCGTGTTGCCTATCCTAGAGATCGATTTTTCTAACTGTAAAAAGAGCGGAGAATATTTTTATTCCTGGAAAATGAAAGAATTTCAGGGTAATACCGAATTAGGGTTAGTTCCCGAATTTTATTGTCCTGCCAGGCTGGATAAAGATATTGAAGATAAGGTAAAAGACGTAGCCTTACGTACACATCGTGCCGTGGGATGCCTGGATATTTCACGTACTGATATCCGCTTGGACAAGTCTAATATACCTTATGTGCTAGAGATTAATCCTTTGCCGGGATTGGATCCTAAAGAATCTAACTTTCCGATAATGGCTTATGCTGCAGGTATGGCATATGATGATCTTATTGAGGCAATACTGATAAGTGCCTCAGAAAGGAAAAGGCTAAATTGAGCAATCCTTCAAGTTTAGAAGGCCAGAAAGTACAAATTGAGACACCGATTATCCCGCGGCCGCCAAAACGTTCACGGGATTATCAACAGATTTCTCTTTATAAAGATGTAAACCCTTTGGATTGGGAAGACTGGCATTGGCAGCTCAAGCACAGGATTTGTACCAAGGAAGAATTAGCCCAGATTATTAAGCTTACACCCCAGGAGGAAAAAGGGATTGATAAAGCCAGGGGTAGGTTAGCTATGGCGATCACTCCTTATTGGGCAAGCTTGATTGATGTCGAAGACCCGGATTGCCCAATAAGGAGGCAATCTGTTCCGGTAAGCGATGAATTTGCCGTTTCTCCGCATGAGATGGCGGATCCTTGTGCTGAAGACCGTGATTCTCCTGTGCCGCATTTGGTGCACCGATATCCAGATAGGGTTTTATTATTGGCTACGGATCATTGTGCGATGTATTGCCGGCATTGTACTCGCCGTCGCTTGGTTGGAGATCATGAGACTAAAGAGGTAAACCTGGAGACTAAATTTGATGCAGCGATAGAATATATAAAAGCCAACCGTAAAATAAGAGATGTATTAATTTCCGGAGGCGATCCGCTTATTTTAGAGGATGAAGCCTTGGAGTCTCTGGTTTCCAGGATTCGCGATATATCGCATGTTGAATTATTAAGGATAGGCACACGTATACCGGTAACTTTGCCGCAGCGCATTACTGATAATCTGGTGACTATGCTTAAGAAATATTCATCTATCTGGATGAGTATTCATTTTAACCACCCTAAAGAGATTACCAAGCGCTGTAAGAATGCTTGCGATATGCTTTCAGAATCCGGGATACCTTTAGGCAGCCAGTCAGTGCTTCTTAAGGGAATTAATGACCGTCCGTATATTATGAAACGCCTGGTGCATGATCTTTTGCAGATAAGGGTGAGACCATATTATATTTATCAGTGCGATCCGGTTAGGGGTACACAGCATTTCCGTACTCCTGTAGCTACTGGTATAAATATTATTGAGAAATTGCGCGGACATACTTCAGGATATGCTGTTCCAACCTACGTGATTGACGGCCCAGGCGGGGGCGGAAAGATTCCTGTAGGACCGAATTATATCCTTTCCCAGGCCAAGGGTAAATATGTACTGCGTAATTATAAGGGCAAGATTTATACCTACCTGGAATAGCCATTAGGTTACTGGTACCTGCTTCTTAAAAAGAGGCGCGATATGGATGCTAAGAATAAAAGAAATTTTATCCTCTTAGGGCATGCCCAGTCAGGGAAAACTACGCTCGCCGAAAGCCTGCTTTATTTTACCAAGGCTGTTAATCGCAAAGGAAAAATTGAAGATGGCTCTACAATAAGCGATTACAGTTTTGATGAAATTGAAAGAAAGAATTCTATAAATTTAAGTTTGCTCTTTTGTGAATATGAAGGTTGCCGCATTCAGTTTATTGACACTCCGGGCTACGCGGATTTCTTCGGAGAGGTAATTATGGGGGCCCGCGCAGTAGACAGCGCCGTTATTGTTGTAGATGCTACAGGCGGCATACAGGTAGGTGCTGAGCGTGCCTGGCAGATGCTTGAGACGGCGGGTCTTCCTTGCATGATATTTATCAACAAGATGGATAAGGAGGGGGCTGATGTTAATAAGGTCCTGGCGGATTTAAAATCAACCTTCTCTAAAAACTGCGTAATTATTGAATCATTGGAAGATCCACTTTTGATGGAGGCAATCGCAGAAAGTGATGATAACCTGCTGGAGAAATATCTTTCAGTATTAAGGTTGTCGATGGAAGAGATCAAAAGCGGGTTAGCTGCAGCGGTCTGTAAGCGTAAACTTTTTCCGGTTGTTGTTGGCTCCGCATTGGCAGATAAAGGAATCAAAGATTTGCTGGATGATATATTACAGTATTTTCCCAGCCCTTTAAACAGGGTTCCTGTAATTGCCACAGATCCCTTGAAGGCAGATGAAATAAAAGAGGTGGTTTTAAAGGAAGAGGCGCCTTTCTCGGCATTTGTTTTTAAAAATATCTCTGATCCTTATGTAGGCCAACTTTCACTGTTGCGTATTTTTTCCGGTACACTTTCCTCCAACTCTAGTTTTTATAATGTGAACAAGAAGGTTGAAGAAAGGATCGGCCAGATTAATATTTTGCAGGGCAGGGAACAAAGGGGTTTAGACGGGGCTTCCTGCGGGGATATTATAGCTATTCCAAAACTTAAAGAAACCAATCTTTCCGATTCTTTGAGCCAGGAAAAGGAGCAGTTTTTGTTTGAGGTTTTAGTTTTTCCGGAACCGGCGATATCGGCGTCAGTAAAACTTAAATCCCGCGAGGATGAGGAAAAGATTGCTGTGGCTTTACATAAATTGACTACGGATGATCCGACATTTAAGGTTTCGCACGTTGCCCAAACTAAAGAGTTAATTATTTCCGGTTTGGGAGACTTGCATCTTGATGTGATGGTCGCCAGGATGAAAAAAATATTCAACGTTACTGTTGAATTGGGTGTCCCCAAGGTTTCATACAAAGAGACGATTACTAAAAGCGCCAGGGTTCAGGGTAAATTTAAAAGGCAATCCGGGGGCCGCGGACAATATGGAGACTGTACTATTGAAGTGCAGCCTTTAGAAAGAGGTAAGGGTTTAGAATTTGTGGATAAAATATTCGGAGGAGCAATCCCGCGTAATTTCATCCCCTCGGTCGAAAAAGGAGTTCGCCAGGCAGCTGGTGAGGGTGCGGTTGCGGGTTATCCAATAGAAGATGTACGGGTTACCCTGGTAGACGGCTCGTATCACGAGGTTGATTCTTCGGATATGGCTTTTCAGATTGCAGGTGCCATGGCCTTAAGAAAGGCAGTAAGCGAAGCAGGCCCGGCTTTACTTGAACCAATTATGGAGGTGGAGGTTACTATTCCCGAAGAATGTTTAGGCGCCATTACCGGTGACATTAATTCCCGGCGCGGCCGTATAGTAGGAATGGAAATCAAAGGTAAAACACAAATCGTAAAGGCCCAGGTTCCTTTATCGGAGATGTTTAAGTATACTAATGACCTGCGTTCGATTACCGCCGGACGCGGTTCATACCTGATGCATTTATCTCACTACGAAAACCTTCCACATAAAATTGCCTCATCGATTATTAACCAATATCAGTCCACCAAAAAACACGAGGAAGTTAGTCGCTAACTTAATTATTATGAAAATAAGCGTATTCGCAATATCAGAAATTGCTTTAGGTAAACATAATATCAAAGACGAAAGGCTTGACCAGGCGGATAAGCTGGTTAAGGCCAAGAAAAAGACCTATCCCCAGGTAGAGATAGTTGGCGAGGATGCAGCCTTGGAGGCAGATGTTATTATTGTCTCCCAGGATGCAAAGATGGATTTAATCTTGAGGGATTTGGATTTTATGGAAACTCGTTTAGCCAGGCAGCCAGAGGAGAAAGAAAAAATAGTATTGAATAAAATGAAGGCAGCCCTGGAGAAAGAAGAGCTTGTTTCTACTATTGGATTATCCGGTGAAGACAGGGAACTTATTTCAGGGTATGGTTTATTTACCCTTAAGCCTGTAGTAGTAATAAATAAAGAAGAGACGGCGGATGCAGTGGTTCTACTGCCTAAGGTTTTAGCAAAAAGCGGTTTTATCTGCTTTCTTACCGTAGGAGACAAGGAGAATCGCGCCTGGTTAATTAAAAAAGGCACTACTGCCTGGGAGGCAGCCGGGGTAATTCACTCCGATATACAGCAGGGTTTTATCCGCGCGGAAATTATAAGCTTTGCTGATTTTATTCAATCAGGAGGTGAAAACCAGGCTAAACAGGCGGGGAAAATGCGGCTTGAACAAAAAGAATATATTATGCAAGATGCGGATTTAGTTAATTTCCGTTTTAATAAATAACCCATTCTCAAAAATGAGTTTATACCAGAAGAGAGAAAAATAATGGTTAAGATAAAGCGTGCGCTTATTAGTTTGTCAGATAAGAGCGGTATTGTGGATTTAGCCAGAACATTAAAGAAGTTTGACGTGGAGATTATTTCAACAGGCGGCACGGCAAAACTGCTGCGTGAAAACAACATCCAAGTTAAAGACGTTTCTGAATATACCGGTTTTCCTGAGATGCTCGATGGAAGAGTAAAGACTCTGCACCCTAAAATTCATGGCGGGTTACTTGCTTTACGCAGTAACCATGAACATATGCAGACGTTACAAGAACAAAATATCGGACTTATAGATTTGGTTGTGGTTAATTTATACCCTTTTGAGAAAACTATTCAAAAGCCCGGGGTAAGTATTGATGAGGTCATTGAGAATATTGATATCGGCGGACCGTCTATGCTGCGCTCAGCCGCGAAAAACCATCAGTCTGTGGCTGTAATTTGTAACCCGGGTAGTTATCTCCAGGTAATTAATGAACTAGAAAAAAATAACGGCTCCTTGTCTGAAGATTTGATGCGTGAATTAGGTATTGAAGCATACCGGCATACCAGTAAATATGACGCGGCGATATATAATTACTTGAGCAATTATTTTAAAACTAATAAAGATACGGAAGATTTTCCCGAGGAATTGGTTTTGTCTTTTAAAAAGATCCAGGGTTTACGTTACGGCGAAAACCCTCATCAGCAGGCTGCTTTTTATAAAGAAAAAGGTAAAGTGAAAGGCTTGATTAACGCCCGGCAGCTGCAGGGAAAAGAGCTTTCATTCAATAATATCTTAGATCTTAACTCCGCCTTGGAATTAGTGAAAGAATTCGATAATCCGGCAGCGGTTATTGTTAAACACAACAATCCCTGCGGGGTTGCCGAAGATAAGTCTTTGGATAAAGCTTATTCCAATGCCTGGAAATGTGATAAGCTTTCGGCATTCGGCGGTATTGTGGCGCTAAACAGAAAAATGGATTTAGCTACTGCCGGTATTGTGGCGAAGAGCGGTTTTCTTGAATGTATTATAGCTCCTGCTTATGATAAAACGGCTTTGGATTTATTTAAAAATAAGAAGAATTTGCGTTTACTGGAATTAGATGATTTAAACGTAGTTAATGAACCGGAGTTTAAGCGCGTTAGCGGCGGCATGCTTTTACAGGGGAAGGATTCACTTACCCTTGATGTAAATAACCTTAAGGTGGTTACTAAGAAGAAACCAAGCCGCAAGCAGTTGGAAAGTTTGATCTTTGGTTGGAAGGTAGCTAAACATGTCAAATCCAACGCCATTGTTTTTACTAAGGGTACAAAAACCGTAGGTATTGGCGCAGGCCAAATGTCCCGCGTAGATTCAGTAATGATCGCCAAAAAGAAATCCGCCAAACTCAGCAAAGGATGCTGCCTGGCTTCGGACGCATTCTTTCCAAAAGAAGATGCGATATCCTGGGCGCATAAGGCGGGTGCCCGGGCAATAATCCAACCAGGAGGCTCTATTTCCGACCAGAAGATTATCAGGGCTTGTGATAAGTATAAAATTGCTATGGTTACCACAGGTATAAGGCATTTCAGGCACTAATGGATGGTTATCTTCGCGCCGTCAAATATCTAGAATCATTTGTAAATTACGAAAAGCTAGATCAATATTCCTATAAGAAATCATTAAGCCTTCAAAGAATAAAAGATTTCTTGCAGTTTATCGGTAATCCCCAGGAAGAGTTTAAGGTTATTCACGTCGCAGGTTCTAAGGGCAAGGGCTCTACTTGCGCTTTTGTCGCTTATATATTAAGACAAGCTGGTTTTTCCGTTGGCCTGTATACCTCTCCGCATTTATCGGATTTTAGAGAACGCATCCGCATCCTTAAACCCGGTAAAATAAACCCGCGATTACCATTCGAAGGCGCCATATCCAAAGAATATCTTATAGGTCTGGTTGATTTCTTACGGCCGGTAATAAAGGGGTTCGAAAAACTTTCTGCCCATAATGATAGGCTTTCTTTTTTTGAGGTGTATACCGCGCTGGCCTTTTTGTATTTTAAAGAAAAGAAGGTAGATTTTGTGGTGCTAGAAACCGGTATGGGCGGCAGGCTTGATGCCACTAATGTAGCTAGAAATTTGGTTTGCGTTATAACGCCAATAAGCTATGAGCATACCCGTTATCTGGGAAAAACATTAACTCAGATTGCCGGTGAAAAAGCAGGAATTATTAAACCAAGATCATTGGTTATTTCTTCCATGCAGGAAGAGGACGCAGCGCAGGTTATTAAAAATAAGTCCGCTAGTTTGCAGGCAAGGCTCTTTACGGTAGGCAAAGATATAAAATATTTTGCTCAAGGCAGGAATTTTTCAATAAAGGGGATAAACAGGAATTACGGTGATTTGCGCATTAATCTTTTAGGCCGGCACCAGTTAATTAATGCCAGCCTCGCTGTAGGCGTGATTGAGGCCTTGGGGTTGTATGGTTTTAAAGTCAGTGTTGATTGTATAAGGAAAGGCCTTTATAATACTCTTTGGCCGGGTAGGCTGGAGGTGCTTTGTCGCAAACCTTGTATTGTTCTTGATGGCGCCCAGAATGCCGCATCCGCAGCTGTTCTAAAATCAGCAGTCAAAAGTATTTTTAAATATAGAAATCTTATATTAGTATTTGGTGTTTCAAAAGATAAGGATATCCAGGGTATAGTTGGTCAACTTTTGCCCCTGGCGCATAAGATTATTTTAACTTGCGCTGATAATCCGCGGGCAGCTATGCCTGAATACCTGAAAAGATATTTTACGGTTAAAGAAAAAGAAATTTTTATAACTGCTGGCGTAAAAGAGGCAAAAACGCTTGCTTTGAGGATCGCGCGCTTAGAGGATTTGATATTAGTCACCGGATCATTATTTGTTGTGGGTGAATTTAGAGATGCTTACAGATAGTTTTGATGATACAATTGCCGCAATTTCTACTGCCGTGGGAGAGGGGGCGGTAGGGATCGTGCGTTTAAGCGGAACTAAGGCATTGGTTATCGCTGATGCGGTATTTACCGGCGAAAAAGGCTTAAAGCCATCTGGATTTAAAACTTACACCATGCATTATGGAAAAATACTCCAAGCCGGCCAGATGCTTGATGAGGTAATCCTTACTATAATGCGCGCCCCGCATTCATATACCAGGGAAGATGTGGTTGAGATAAATTGCCACGGTGGTATTGTGGCTTTACGTAAAATCCTGGATCTAGTGTTAGAAAATGGCTGCCGCCTAGCTTCTCCGGGAGAGTTTACCAGGCGAGCGTTTTTAAACGGCCGTATTGATTTGGCTCAGGCAGAGGCGGTTATTGATATCATCCGCGCAAAAACCGATTCCGCGCTTAAGTTGAGCTTAGGGCAATTAAAAGGGGTTTTATCAAAAGAGATAGATAAAATTCGTCAGCTTCTGTTAAATATCCTGGTAGTATTAGAGGCAAATATAGATTTTCCTGAAGAAGATATCAAGCAGCAGGATATGGCTGGGATATCCCAAAGCCTGAATGTTATTAGGGGGCAGTTAAACAGTTTGTTGGATAACGCCAGGTCCGGCAATATATTGCGTGATGGGATACATGTAGTTATTTGCGGTAAGCCGAATGTGGGAAAATCATCGCTTTTGAATGCTTTGCTTAAAAAAGAACGCGCAATTGTTACTTCTATTGCCGGCACTACCCGCGATTCCATCGAAGAGCTAATTGATATAAAAGGTATTCCGGTGAGAATTGTGGATACTGCGGGGATTCTAAAACCGCGTGGTCTTGTTGAGAAAGAAGCTGTCAGCCGGGCAAAAACCCATATACGTTGCGCAGACCTGGTAATTATTTTATTTGACGCAAGCAGAAAATTGGAAAATGATGACCGGGAATTGATTAAAGAAGTTAGAAATAAGAATGTTATTGCGGTAATCAACAAGATTGATTTAAAGGCGCGGATTAGAAAAGAGGAAATTTTAAAGGCATTTCATAAAGTAGTTGAGCTTTCGGCAAAGAAAGCAAGAAATATTAACCTTCTTGAGGATGCGCTTTGTGAGTTTGTTTATCAGGGCAGGCTGCCTAACCCGGAGTTTATGTTGGTGAGTAGTTTAAGGCATATCAGCGCGCTCAAAGAGACGCAAAAGCTGCTCAGTAATGCCGCATCCGCTTTAGTAAATAAATTACCGTTAGAATTTATCACGCAGGATTTAAAAGATGCCAGTGTTTATTTAGATAAAATACTGGGGAAGGATTCTTCAGCCGAGCTTTTGGACAGGATATTTGCTGATTTTTGTATTGGTAAATAAAACTTATTGCAGAAAGCCGCTTTTCATTAGATAATAATCTTTATAGTTTGTTGGCTATCCTAATGATTGAAAGAGATATGAATAAAAATAAGATTGAGAAAGCAGTGCGCCAGATATTGGAAGCAATCGGCGAAAACCCGAAAAGGAAGGATTTATTAGAAACTCCGCGCCGGGTTGCCGATATGTATGAAGAGATTTTCTCCGGAATAAAACAGGACCCGGAAAAAGAGCTGGAGGTTATTCTTGAACAGAAGCACCATGAAATTATACTGTTGCGCGGGATCCCTTTGTATTCTGTTTGCGAACACCATCTTTTACCCTTTACCGGTAAGGTAAACATAGCTTATATCCCCAAGAACGGACGGGTTACGGGTTTAAGCAAACTTGCCAGGGTAGTTGATATATTGAGCCGCCGTCCGCAGGTCCAGGAACGCCTGACTACTCAGATTGCCGAGATCATTATGGGAAAATTAAATCCTTTAGGTGTAATGGTGGTAATTGAAGCGGAACATCTTTGTATGTCTATGCGCGGGGTAAAGAAACCCGGGGTAATGACAGTAACCAGCGCAGTACGGGGTATTTTTAAAGAGAATCAAAAGACTCGTTCTGAAGCATTGGCTTTAATGAATAAGGATTAAAAGTACAAAAGGAGTGAATAAGTTGAAAAAAGCAGGGTTATTGTTAGCTTTAGTATTGATGTTATCCGGATGCGCTACTTATCAGTTTCAAAAAGGCCCTGCTCCTTATGATAAGGGATATGTCGCCTCTTACGATGGCAAGCCTATTCCGGAATTTACACTTGGCAAGGATAACTCCGTTCCTGATTTAGCTTTAGCTAAAGAACGTTTTAATAGAAGACGGCTCACAGTTGAATATTACTATAAAAAAATGGGTCAAATGGAGACGCGCCTTAAAGCTTATCTTTGGGATCCTCCGGTGATGTTTGTAGATTTCTTAGGCGGCTTGTTACGTTGGCCATTTGTTGCTGCTGATGATTATAAGTATAATCATAACCCACAATATAAGGAAAAGATTGACCGGCTTGATGAACAAACAGATGAGCTAGAAAAGGCCAGAGTCAATAGTTTAAAAGCAAAGCTTAAGGTTTATATTGATGAAGACTTGGCAAAAGAGCCGGCTCAAAAAAATCCCCCTGTATCACAAGCAGTAGCTACTTCTCAACAGGTGCCTGTTGCAGAGGTTCCCGCAGCTCATGTTGTAGAAATACCCGCAGTTTCTGTCGAGCCTAAAAAGAGCCAGCCTGTCAAACCTGAGCCGGAAAAACAGATGGCCACAGAAGAGGTTAAGGTTAGTACCTTGCCTGCTACCGTTATTCCTAGTGAGGTAAAACCAGTTGTTGTCCAGGAAGAGAAGAAAGTACTGCCTGCCCAGCCGATTAAACTTGAGTCTCCGGTTGCCGTGATTATCGCTAAACCGGCCAAAGGTCTTTCTCCGCTACAAGTAAATTTTAATGGCGGTAAATCTTATTCCAAGTCTGCCAAGATAGTTTCCTATACTTGGGATTTTGGTGATGGGGATACTTCTACTAAAAAGAATCCGCTCAATACGTATTGGAGCACTACTTACGGCTCACGTATCTTTACCGCCACCCTTACGGTAAAAGATGAAAAAGGCCAAACCGCCAGCGCAAGCACGGATATTGAAGTCATAGCAAAATAATCCTATTCACGTAGTTTCCTATCCAGGGTTCTGTATTGTATTGCTTCCGCGATATGCTCTTGTGAAATAATCTCCTTTTGGCCTAAATCTGCGATTGTTCGAGCAACTTTCAAAATCTTATCATAAGCCCTTGCCGAGAGCCCCAATTCGGATATAGCCATACGTAGTAATTCTTGCGCTTCTTTTTCCAGAATGCAATGTTCTTTGATTAACTTGCTGTGCATTTGGGCGTTACAGAATATTCCCGTAGACTTAAATCTTTCCTGTTGAATTGCCCGCGTATTTTCTACACGCTGCCTGATTACTTTTGATGATTCCGCGTCTTTTGTATCGGATAATTCACGGTATTTTACCTGAGGGACCTCGATGTGTATATCAATCCTGTCAAGTAGCGGTCCGGAAATCTTACCTAGGTAATTTTTAATCTTTGAAGGATGGCAATGGCAGGTTTTTTGCGGATTAAAATAATTTCCGCAAGGACAAGGATTAAGCGCGGCGGCTAAGATAAAACAAGCCGGGAAGATTATTGTGCGTTTTATGCGGCTAATGCAAATTAAGTTATCTTCCAGTGGTTGTCTTAAAGCCTCAAGGGCCTTACGGCTAAACTCCGGTAATTCATCCAGGAATAAGACCCCGTAATGCGCTAAGCTTATTTCCCCGGGTTTAGGTAAGCTGCCCCCGCCGATTAAAGCGATATCTGAAATACTGTGATGCGGAGAGCGGAATGGCCGGGTTCCTATAAATCCATCTTTTCTTAATAAAGTGCCTGCCACGGAGTGAATTTTAGTTATTTCAAGAGCTTCAGTTAAAGTTAACCCCGGCATGATCGTGGGAATCCTTTTGGCGAGCATAGTTTTACCGCTGCCAGGAGGTCCGATTAAAACAATATTGTGTCCTCCCGAGACAGCCACTTCAAGTGCCCTTTTGGCGAAATATTGGCCTTTGACTTCAGAGAAATCCAAATCATAATTTGTATTGAACTCAGGTATCTGTTCTGGAGTTAATCTAAAAGGACGCTTAAGTAAGGGGTCGGATAAAAATTGCACTGTTTCCTTTAGGTTAGATTGCGGCCAAATGGATAAATTTGGTACTATCCCGGCCTCTTTGGTGTTTCCTGCCGGGAGCACAAGATTATTCTGGGGAGAGTTAGCCATGGCTAAGCTGATGGCTAAGACTCCGCGCACCGGCCGGATTTGTCCATTTAAGGATAACTCACCCAGGAAAGCATAATCTTTAAGAAGCTCTCCGTTAATCTGCCCAGTGGAAGCCAGGATCCCCAGGGCTATAGCCAGGTCAAAGCAGGCTCCTTCCTTTTTGATGTCAGAAGGAGCTAGATTTACAGTTATTCTCTGGCTAGGCCATTTAAACCCTGAATTTTTGATTGCTGAGCGCACCCTTTCCCTGCTTTCTTTGATGGCAGTATCTGTCAGGCCCACTAAGGTTACTGTTGGAAGGCCTTTGGCCACATCAATTTCTATTTCAACCGGATAGGCCTCTAAACCAAGAAGGCCAAAGCTATTAGTTTTCGAGATCATTTTTCCTCCATTTTAAGGCAATAGACGTTTGAAGTGGGTTAATCTAACCTGTTTTTAGGAGAAAATAGCCTTTCCCTTGTTCGCTAATGTTCAGGGGGACTGCGCTATAAAAGCTATAAAGTGCTGCGCTATAAAAGCTATAAAGTGCTTGCTTTTTAGTCGGCAGACTATATAATATAACGTTATGAATAAAGGGGTAATCAAGAGCATAGCAATCATTTTATTGCTAAGTATCGCTATTTTTAGCCTGGTCATGTATTACAGAGCTCAAAACAGCCTGGCTAAAGCGCAAGAGGAGATTGTTGCATTAACTCAAGAGAAGCAAAACTTATTGCAGGAGTTGGGGAAGGAAAAAGAGCTAAATGGGCAGCTGGCTTCAAAAAACACAGGCCTCAAGAATTATTTAAAGGTATGCAAAAACAAAATTGCGCGACTTTTCCAGGATAAATCCAGACTGCAGGGTAACCTGGAAGATGCGGACGCCAGGTTTTCTATATTGAAAGCGGAAAATGACCAGCTTAGGGTTAAATTAAGCTCTATTATTGAGCTTAGAAAAGCAATAAGGGAGCTGAAGGCAAAGAAACGCAGATCCCGCGCTTTGGCTGACGGAGGCAACCTGGGGTTTGTGATCAGAAATGGCCGCTCAACTATTCCGGAGAAGGTTAAGATCGAAGTAGTCCCCGCTCAAACTAAGGAACAATGAAAGATTTCTTTATAGAAATATACAGGAATAAGATTTTGATGACCACTATCTCTGCGTGGCTGATTGCCCAGACGATTAAAGTGGTAATCGGGGTATTGCGTAAGAAGAAGTTTGATTTTCGCCTATTTATCGGTAGCGGCGGTATGCCTTCTGCACATGCCGCAGGAGCTTCTTGTCTAGCAACGAGCATCGGGATGGATTGTGGTTTTGACAGTGTATATTTTGCGTTAGCTTTTGCTTTTGCTATTGTGGTTATGTTTGATGCTCAGGGCGTGCGCCGTTCCACAGGCAAACAGGCGGGTATTTTAAATAAAATTATGGACGATATTTACTGGCAGGGTAAAATTCAGGAGACGCGCCTACGCGAACTTATTGGGCACACTCCTGTGGAAGTTATTATGGGTTTGTTATTGGGTATTGTTATTGCCTTGGTATCTTGGGCAAGATAAAGAAAATTGGAGGTTTAAGTGAATAAGAAACTTTTGATTATAATCCCGGTGGTAATCGTGATAGTAGGCATTTTTGTTCTCTTGGGTATTAAAAGGTCCTCCAGTGTAATTAAGCTGGTTAATAACCGTCTGCCTGCGCATAGCCTGCTTAATCAGGCGCGGCAGTTTGAGGCTAAGGGAGAGTTGCTTGAGGCCAAATCAATTTATCAGAAATTGGTGAATGATTTTACCGAGTCTCCGGAGGTGGCGAACTGGCAAAAGAAAGCAGAGGATCTAAACATCCAACTGTTGTTTTCTTCGGCCATTACCCCTAAGAGTATAGTCTATCAGATAAAGCCCGGAGACACCCTTAATAAGATCGCCCGTGAACATAAAACCACGCCCGAGCTTATTATGAAAAGCAATAATATAAGCGATTCGCTTATAATCCCCGGACGTAAGATAAAAATATGGAACGTGCCTTTTACTCTGCTGGTTGATAAATCCCAGAATATCATGTTGCTTAAAAGCGATGAAGAGGTGGTAAAGACTTATATCGTGTCAACGGGGAAGAACAATTGTACCCCAGTAGGGGTATTCAAGATAGTTAACAAACTTATGAATCCTACTTGGTTTAAGGCTGGAGCAGTGGTACCGGCGGAAAGCCCGGAGAATGTGCTGGGTACCCGTTGGATGGGGTTTGATCTTGCCGGATATGGTATCCATGGTACTACAGAGCCGAAAGAGCTAGGTAAGCAGGTGACCCAAGGGTGCGTGCGCCTAAATAACTCCGATGTAGAGGAGCTTTATAATATTATTCCAACAGGAACAGAAGTTACAATAGTTGAGTAATCCTTATGGCCGGACTAGATTTTGAAAAACCTATTGTTGAGTTGGAGAAAAAGATCCAGGAGCTTAAAACTTTTATCTCCGAGAAAAAGATTGATCTTTCCTCTGAAGTCAAAAAGCTTGAAGATAGGCTGGAGCATTTAAGAAAAGATACCTATCATAACCTTAGTGCCTGGCAGAAGGTTCAACTTGCCCGGCATCCCCTGCGTCCTTATACCCTGGATTATATCAACATGATTATGTCGGATTTTGTGGAGTTGCATGGCGATCGGCTTTTTAGTGATGATAAGGCAATGATCTGTGGTTTGGCCAAACTGGACAAGAGAAAGGTTGTTGTTATCGGGCATCAAAAAGGGCGCGATACCAAAGAAAACCTGAAACGTAATTTTGGTTGCGCGCACCCCGAGGGTTATCGTAAGGCTTTGCGTGTTATGCAGCTGGCCGAGGAATTTCAATTACCGGTGGTAGTCTTTATTGATACCCCCGGGGCTTATCCTGGTATTGGCGCTGAGGAACGCGGGCAGTCTCACGCAATCGCGCTTAATTTGAGGGAGATGATGTGTATCAGTGTGCCGATTATGGCGATTGTTATCGGGGAAGGCGGCTCGGGAGGCGCTCTTGGTGTAGGAGTAGCAGACCGCGTGGCAGTTTTGGAAAATTCATATTATTCAGTAATCTCTCCGGAAGGCTGCGCGGCAATCCTTTGGAAGGATGGCGCCAAGGCCCCCTTGGCAGCTGAGGTGTTGAAGTTGACCGGCCCGGATTTATTGAAGATGGGTATTATTGACGAAGTAATACCTGAACCATTGGGCGGAGCGCATCGGGACCCGGCAAAAATAGCCCAGAATATTAAAGAAGTACTTACCAGGAATTTTAAAGAGCTGGAAGAACTTGATAAAGACGCGTTGCTTAAATTAAGGTATAAGAAATTCAGAGGTATAGGTGTTACCGGATGATTGAGCAGGAGTTTTTGTTATTAGGTTTATTGCGCCAAAGCCCCAAGCACGGTTACGAAATCAAGATCAGGATACGCCAAATCCTTTCTCTTTTTGCCGGCGTTGATTTAAAATCCATATATTATCCGTTAAAAATATTAGAAAAAAAAGGTTTGCTTGATAAGCATGCTGGTAAAGAAGGTAAGCGTCCGGAACGGTTTATTTACCGTCTCACTGAAAAAGGCAAGACTCGTTTTGACGAGCTCCTGAATAAAAGCCTGCTTAATTTTAAGCGTCCGCAATTCAGCTTAGATTTAAGTTTATATTTTTTAGATTATTTAAAACCCGCGTTAAGCCGCCGAAGGCTGGCTGCCAGGCTTATGATATTAAAGAAGATATCCACAAGCATAAGAGAGACGCTTAAATCCAAAAAGCTTAAGAATTCCATTTCTTTATCACGCATACTTAAACACAATCTTTGGCTGCTTGAGGCCGAATCGGAATTTCTCAATACGCTGATTAAGGAAATTTGACCTTTTATCCTCGATCTTGCCATTGTTCGATTAAGGACTACGCTGTATAAAAACTATAAAGTGTTTGACCTGCCTCGTAAACTCGGCAGGCCCTTGCGCTTCGCGCAAGGATTTCACTAGATAAAAGATTCAAAGTGTTCAATTTCGTTGAACCAAATCTATAAGGTGCTCAATTTCTTACTTGACAAGATTATTCTTAAAGAATAAAATAATGAAACGAAATATAGTAAAATTTTACTATATAAAGATTTGTATTCTGGGAAAAATTTTTATTGTCAATGAGGTTAATTAATGGTTTGGGAAGTTAAAACCGAAGCAAAATTTAAGCTGTTGATATCCAAAATCCCTGTATTCCACCGCCGGATTACCGAATCAGTAGTTACCCAGCAGGCGCAAAATAACGCCCGCTTGCGTAAATCCTCCCAGGTAGAAGAGCAGGATGTAGTCTCCGCTTTCTTTTCCGATGTGCCTTCGCCTTTTTACAGCATGATGATCCGGCTTTTGGAGCAGAATGGTTTTGATTATAAAAAATACGGCTTCCCGAAGAATCAGAGTTAACTATGCGTATAGGGATTATTGGTTCAGGCGCGATTGGTTGTCTTGTGGCAGCTTATCTCAAATTAGAAGGCCAGGATGTTTCTTTGGTTGGCCGGCGGGATTCAGTAAAGGCAATCAGTAAAAATGGGCTGCAAATATCCGGGGTTCGCGGCAGCCTTAAAGTTGATATTAAAATTTCCGAGCAGCTTAATTATATCCCGGAGCTGGTTATTCTGGCTACTAAAACCCAGGATATTGAGTATGCTATAAAAGATAATATCAGCCTTATCCGCGATGCATTAATTTTGACTATCCAGAATGGCGTGCAGGCAGATAACATCGTTGCTAAATACCTGCCAAAAGAAAATATAGTTTCCAGCATTGTAATGTTCGGCTCTACTTATTTAGAGTCAGATAAGCTAGTACATAATTTTGAAGGTCCTTGGGTAATAGGTTGGCCTTTTGATAATAAGCGTCCGGAAGTGCTTTTAAACTTAAGTCAGATCTTGAATAAAGCATTTCCTATTATAATAGCTGAGAATATTACCGGGATGAAGTTTTTGAAAATTTTCGCTAATGCCAATAACTGTCTTCCCGCAATATTGGGTAAGAGCATGCAGGAAGTTTTTAGCGATTTGGATATAAGCCGTATAAGCATAGGGATTTGGAAAGAGGCCCTTGAGATTATTGACAAAGCGGGTATAAAATTAGTCTCTTTACCAGGTTTTCCTGTGGAGAACATTACCAAGTTGACTTCTTTGCCAAGCGCTCAAGCAGCGGATATTTTTTCGCAAACTATGAGAAATTTAAGTAAAGAACCTCTTTATGGTTCTATCTTGCAGAGTATCATGCGTGGTCGAAGTACAGAAATTGATTATATTAACGGTGAATTTATACGGCTTGCCGAAAGCAATAATGTTTATGCGCCTTTGAATAAAGCCTTAGTGGATACAGTGCACCAGGTTGAAAAAAATAACAGGTTTTATAGTAAGTCTGAGTTATTCGAAATAATTCAAGGGGTTGCTAAATTAAAATGAGCGAAAATAACATAGTGAATACTCCTTTCCCGAAATTAAAACTTACGGTCAGCCAAGTTTTTGGTGAATGTTACCATGGGTATAAGATTGGCGATGAGATAATCCTGGAGGATTTTACTCATGCGCCAAAACATTTTTGCTTGGGGTTGGCACACGCACTTTTCCCTACTATATACGCCTTAAGCTTTGGAGCGAAATTTGGGTTTCGTGACAACCAACGCTCGCTTTTAGTTACATGTCCTGATGGAGGTAAATTGGAGTTCAAGGCAGAGATCCTGGATAAAGCGGGCAACCTTGAGGTTATCCCTCGTGACCCAAACCATAAAGGGCCTAATCCTAAAAAAATGATTATTGAAGTAGTTAAGACAAAAGGTAAATGTAGTTTCGGATACAAAGTTGGAGATAAATGGGAGACACAAGGTTTAAAATGCATACCTGGTTTTTGCGGAGCGGCATTTCACACGGCATTCCCGGCATTATTTGCCTTAAACTTCGGGGCAAAGTTTTTCTTTATGGATAACCCGGATTCAATTGATACAGTTACCTGCCCTGACGGCGGGAATATTATTTTTAAGGTGACAAGAGTCGAATAGTTATTAATGTAATTTACGACCCTTGTCATTGCGAGGAGCCATAAGCGAAGCGGCAATCCCTAACAAGACGAGATTGCTTTGCCAATGCGTGGCTCGCAATGACGAAAGGAAAAAGAAAAGTGTCTAAACGCAGAGTTGTTGTTACAGGCATAGGAGTAATCTCTCCTAACGGTATTGGCAAAAAGAGTGCCTGGGAGGGTTTTTCAGGGGGTAAATCCGGCGTACGCCTGGTTGAAGGATTTGATGTATCGGTTTTTAATACCAAGATTGCTTCCCAGGTTATGGATTTCGATCCTTTTAAATTAGGTTTGACTCACAAAGAAGCCATGCGCATGGATCGCTATGTGCAGTTTGGAGTAGCCGCCGGTAAAATGGCGATTGAAGATAGTAAATTAAACTTTTCCAAAGAAGACCCTGAGAGAATTGGAGTTTGTCTGGCTAATGCTATTTGCGGAACCAAATATATGGAGGAAGAGTTTGCTTTAGTTACTGAAGATGGTAAAAAGCCTATCGATCCTAGCTTGGTGCGGCCTGATCTTTATGATGCGGCAATGTTTAATACCCCTTCAATAGAAATTAGCGCGCGTTTCGGTTTAAAGGGAATTTGTAATACTATTTCTACGGGATGTACTGCCGGAACGGATTCCTTAGGATTTGGTTTAGAGACTATTCAGGATGGCGAGCAGGATGTAATGATCTGCGGGGCAGCAGAGGCGCCGCTTACCCCGATTACATTTGGCGCATTTGATGTGGTGAATGTTTTATCCGTGCACAATGATGAACCGCAAAAGGCCTCGCGGCCATTTGATAATAAACGTGATGGGTTTGTTTTGGGAGAAGGGGCCGGGATCCTGGTGCTTGAGGAATTAAATCATGCTTTAAAACGCAATGCGCCGATTTATTGCGAAGTCTTAGGGTTCGGCACGAGTTGTAATGCTTTTCATATGACCGACCTTCCTTCTGATGGTCAAGCCATGCAAACCTGTATTGCCCTGGCTTTAAAAGATGCTAATGTTAAGCCGATGGAAATTGATTACATTAATGCCCATGGCTCCAGCACGCGTATGAATGATATTTTTGAAACCAATGCTTATAAGGCGATTTTTGGGGATTACGCCTATAAGCTGCCCATTAGTTCATTTAAATCCATGATCGGCCATCCTTTGGCTGCGGCAAATGCCATTGAAATGACCATGGCGAGCATGATTTTCGAGAAAAACATCCTTCCTCCTACGATAAACCAGGAGGAAAAAGATCCGCAGTGCGACTTGTATTATATACCTAACCAGGCAATTGCAAAGAAAGTAAACATGATCATTAAAACCAGCAGCGGTTTCTCTGGCATACACTCTTCGCTTATTTTAAAAAGGTTTGGTGGATAATGGAAAAGATAGCAATTACAGGAATAGGGGTAGTCAGCCCTTCGGGGATCGGCAAGCGGCAGTTTTGGGCAAATATTAAGAGCGGCCGCTCCTTTATTAAAAAGATCACGCGCTTTGATGCTTCAAAATATCCCGCGCATATAGCAGGGCAGATAGATGATTTGGAAAAATACAGCCACATATCTGAAAGGCTTTTAAAAAAGATTGACGCCTTCTCTCATATGGCACTGGTTGCTTCAGAACTTGCCTTGCAGGATGCAGGTATAGATATTAAGAATGAGGATCCGAATCTGGTTGGGATATTCCTCGGCAATGCTATCGGCGGTTGGCTTTATGCTGAAACAGAGCTAAGGGATCTGTATTTAGAGGGCCGGGAAGGAGTTTCCCCTTATATGGCTTCTGCCTGGTTTCCCGCAGCTCCCCAGGGGCAGGTCTCTATTTATTACGGCATAAAAGGATTTAGCAAAACCGTGGTTAGCGATCGGGCAAGTTCACTTATGGCTTTAGGTTATGCCAGGAAAGTTTTATATAAAAATAAACTAAATATGATTTTAGCAGGCGGGATGGAAGCTCCGGTTAGCCCGTATGCTTTATTATGCTGTAACACATATGGTGCGCTGTCTACGCATAACGATGATCCTCAGGGGGCTTATCGGCCATTTGATAAACAACGCAGCGGGTTTGTGATCGGTGAGGGGGCGGGTATTGTGGTGATGGAGAATATCCAGAGGGCTAAAAAAAGAGGGGCAAATATTTTAGGGTTTATCAGCGGTTATGGTACCTCTTGTGACGGAGTAGATAGAATTAATCCCGCTTCTGATGGTAAGGAATTGGCGCGTGCCATAAATATGGCGTTAAGTGACGCAGGAGCTAACCCGCAAGATATCGGTTATATCAGCTTGGATGGGCTGGCGGTTGATCTTTGGGATAATTCTGAAATCAAAGCTTTGGGATTAGTTTTTGGGGATGGACTAAAGAATATCCCTGTGAGTTGTCCAAAATCTATGTTTGGAAACCTGCTGGGAGCCTCCGGAGTTCTGGATATGATTATTGCGCTTTTGTCCATGGAGTATAATTTGGTTCCTCCGACATTGAATCTGAATGCGCCGGTATTAAATGGTATAAATTATGTGGCTAAAGATGCTAAAGAGTATAAGGTGGGTAAGTCTTTGGTTATCTCGCGTGGACGCGGCGGGATTAATTCAGTCTTGGTAGTTGAGAAACACCCCGCGCCATAAGGAATTGCGCGGGTGTGCCCTTCTGGGCTAGGAGAAAAAATATGAAAATACTATTTGTTATGCCGAAAGTTGGCGCTTGGGCAACTCATGGAATACATAGATCCCCAAATCAATTGTATGCGCATTGGGCTGCGTATGTGCGCGAGAGAGGCTATGAAGATGTGGCTGTTATTGACGGTAAGGCTGACCAAATTGCCATGAATGAATTGATTGAGCAGGTGAAAACCAAGAATCCCGACGTTGTGGTTATGGGCGAGCAGCTCCATGGTTATGGTGGATACGGTGTTTTACGCCACTTTAAAGATGCGGCTATCGGGATTAAGAAGGCTTTGCCTAAAACAAAGATCATCCTCGGAGGGTTATGGTATTCGGCAATGCCTGTGCCTACCTTAGAAGAGAATCCCGCAGTTGATTTTGTGGTTATGGGTGAGGAGGAATCTTTCGGGGATTTAATCGAGGCAATAGATAAAAATAAACCCCTTAAAGATGTGGGCGGTGTTACCTCCCGTATTGATGGCAAGATTGTTATGGGGCCGCATAAGCCTCTTATGGAAGATTTGGATAAATTACCTTTACCGGCGTATGATTTATTCCCGATGGATAAATATGTAGGTCACACTTATTGGAAACCATTTGTAGATATGGTTACATCCCGCGGATGTCCTTCAGCGTGTACCTTTTGTTATGAATGGGATCAGTTTGATCCGCGCTCTCCTTCAGATTTTTTGAAATGGCGCGCTAAATCTCCGGAAAGAGTGATGGAGGAATTGAATCTCCTGCATAGAAAGTATGGGGTTAAGGTTGTAGTTATCCAGGATGATAATTTCAATGTTGATCCTAAAAGAGTACAGAAGTTCTGTGAACTTAAAAAAGCATCCAATAACCCGATTAAATGGGTATCTTTAGGCCGCGCTATTGACTGGGTTAATTGCGAATCAATCCTGCCTATGATGAAGGAGAACGGTTTATTTATGGGTGTTTTTGGCATCGAGGTTACCACTCAGTCAGAGCTTAAGAAGATCGCTAAAGGTATCACTATTGACCAGATCAAAAAAACCATCGCGATGTTTCGTAAAAACGATATCGCAATTGTCGCCGATATTATGATGGGTTTTGATTATGATACCGAAGAGATCATCAAGCAGCGTTTTGAGTTTACCGATCAGGTGGATCCGGATGTTCTGTGGGTGGGCTATGTTACTCCTGCTCCGAATTCTCCGATGTGGAGGATCGCTTTAAAGAAAAACTGGATGGATCCTAAAAAGGTAGACTTTAGCCAATGGGATTTTCTCCACCCTGTAATCCCTACAGACCATTTGACTACAGAAGACTTGGGTAGACTGGGTTCATGGTGTATGCGTGAGTTTTTCTCAAAACCCGGAAGGATTAACCGTATTATGGAGAGTAATTTTGATCCACTCGCCAAACTTTGCTTCCAGGATGTTATGAACGGTATTAATAAATGGGAAGCAGCCGCGACAAAAGGCGAAGTACAGATATAGGGGGGTATATGAAGGATAAAGTTAAGGAAGTGTTGGCAAATTTATTGAAAGTAAAGATTGGGGAATTAAAAGATGATGTTTCTCTGCAAAACAGCATTGGAGTTGATTCTACCGAAATGGTAGAATCGGTAATTGCCCTGGAGAAGTCTTTCGGGGTAAAGCTTAATATTAAAGAGATAACCAAGAACTCGACAATTAACGATATCGCCAGTAACATCCAGTCAAAATTAGCAAAATGAAGATAGTTGATTTAAGTTTACCCATCGATGAAAAGGCTTTTGAAGTGCACAAGGTGGCTATCGAGCGTATCAGCCATAAAGCCGGAGTTGCTAAGTTTAACCGAGTAATCATGGGTAAGACGATTTTAGGCAGGATAAAATACGCTTTGGGCAAGCGCATCATCAAGAAAGAGCAGCTGCCCGATGAAGAGTTCTTGTCTTTGGAGATTGTGCATGCTCCGGTACATATAGGAACCCACCTGGATTACTCTTTTCATTACGGCTCAAAATCGGAGAACCGTGCTTCGAAAACAGCGGATGAGATTCCCCTGGAGTATTGTTATCAAAACGGCGTAAAATTAAACCTGACGCATAAAAAACCTGATGAAGTAATTAATGTCTATGATATAAAATCAGCACTTGATAAAATAGATTATCAGCTTAAGCCTTTGGATATTGTATTATTGCACACCGGCGCGGATAAGCTCTATGGTGGCCCTAAGTATTTTTCAAATTATCCGGGAGTCGACCCTTCAACAATAGATTATCTGCTGGCTTGCGGAGTGAAGATTTTTGGTGTCGATACCATGGGGATTGACCGGCCTTATAGATTTATGTTAAGCGAGTTTTTAAAAACAAAAGATCCCAAAACATTCTACCCGGCGCATTTTTATGGCCGTAAGAAAGAATTCATTCATATAGAAAGACTGGCTAACTTAGAGAAGCTTCCTGATTCGGGATTTAAAATTATTTGTTTTCCGGTGCGCATAAAGAATACCGGGGCTGCATGGGCCAGGGTGGTTGCTCTTTTGGATTAATAAGGAGGATAAAATGGGGCATACTTGTAATTCAATCGTTATTAAAGCGCCTTATGATTTGGTATTTGATATATCCAATGATATCGCGCGCTGGACTGAGTTGTTTGGGAGTGAGTATAAAAAATCAGAGGTGATTAAAAAAGAGGCGAATAAAATCATATTCCGGCTGACCGACGAAGACGATAAAACATGGCAGTCCTGGAGGTTGCTTTTTAAAGATAATTATTTTACTTATTCCGAGCGAGAGGCGCCAAAGCTTCCTTTCGAATATATGAAAATTATCTGGCTTTATACGCCTGTTTCTTCCGGCATCGAGCTGACCTGGATTCAGCATTTTCATATGGACAGTAAAGCTAAATTTAATGATCAGCAGGTTGAAGGTTTTATAAATGAAGGCTCGCAGCATAACCTTAAGATATTTAAAGAGATTATTGAAAAGGAAGCGCTTAAGTAAAGCCGGAGCATGTGTTATTTAAGCCATTTTGGTAAATATTAAGAATATGGGAGGAGAGTTATGAGTTTGGAGCTAAAAGGAAAAACAGCGATTGTTACTGGAGCCAGCCGCGGTATCGGGAAGGCGCTTGCCTGTACCGCTGCAAGTTTAGGGATAAATTTAGTTATTGGTGCTCGCAGCTTTGATCCTTTAAAAGAGACCGCCGAAGAGATAGCCGGAAAATTTAAAGTCCAGGTACTGCCTGTAGCTTGTGATGTGACAAAGTTAGAGGACCTGGAGAATTTAGTTAAAAGCGCCAAGGAAAAGTTTGGTAAGATTGATATTTTGATCAATAATGCCGGGGTCTCAAGCCAGTATCCTTTCCAGGAGCAGCCAATCGAGGATTTTGAAAGATTGGCGCACACCAACTACCTGGGATATGTGCGGCTTATCCGGTTGGTAATTAATGATATGATAAAAAATAAGAGCGGAGCCATCATCAATATGGTTTCTGGATCAACCTTATGCGATCCGCTCCCCAGGAATTTTATTGTTTACAGCTCGCTTAAGGTAGGATTAAGGGCATTTTCCAAAGGGTTGTTTTGGGAGTTGCGCGATCATGGGATAAAAGTAACATCTATATTGCCCGGGGTAACAGATACGGATTTAACCGGTAAATTGCAGGAGATTACCAGCGACACATCGCGTTTAATGACTACTGAGGCTATTGAAAATGCCGTACGTTTTGCTTTAACTGTCCCGGCGAATGTTTGTCCTTTAGAGATCGCGGTAATTAACCAACAAACCCCCTGGACTCATCCGGTAATACCGTTTGCGCAGAAACATCCAGGGAAATAACAGTAAGTAGCAGATAGCATATAATAAAGTAGGGTTAAAAAAGGAGAAGTAAAATGAAAAAGATGGGATTTTTAGCAGCAGCGTTAGTTTTATTGACGGCAGGAGTTTGTTCGGCGGAAGGCAAGAATTTACTAATCGATGATTTTGAGATCGCAATCAGTAACGGCCCGGAAGGCACAGTTGATTTTGGCGCAGGCAATGGTTCCAGCGTTCAGGTGACTGAGTCTACTGATATTAAAAATAGCGGGAATAAAGCACTCAAAGTAGTTTATGATGCTGTTAAAGGCGGCTATATTTATGTATCCCGCGGTACAGGTCTTGATGCCAAGAATGCCAACTGGCCAATCAAGCCCTCCGATATAAAATGGGAGGAGTATAACGCCATATCATTCTATGTTTATGGAACAGATTCCAAGGCAAAAATCGCTTTTGATATTAAAGATAATGGCGGGGAGATCTGGCGTTTTGTAACACAAGATGATTTTAAAGGATGGAAGAGGGTAGTCTGCAATTTTGATAAATTTGTGGTGCGCGATGATTGGCAGCCGGAAAATGCCGATAAAAACGGTAAGCTCGATTTTCCAATAAAGATCTTTCAATTTGAACCTCTTCCGGAATCAAAAGGCACATTATATTTTGATACAGTAGAGCTGGTAAAAAAATAGAGCCCCTCGGCCTTAGGTCGAGGCCCTAAAAACGCATACTTGAGAGGCCTTTATTTTTGGTCGCGAAAGTAGAAAGGCGGTGAAATTATGAATAAGCAGGATGTGAGGAATTTAAGGAAACGCTATCTTGTCTGGTTGTATAAAACTACCAAAGAGGCATTTGATAAGTACGAGCGTAAATTTACTCAAACAGATATTGATAAAGACCTGCTTTTGGAAATGGAGAATCAGCTTTTGGGTGCTTATCTGCCGCATGAGAAAGAACAACTGGATAAATTTGTTAATCAGTACCGTGAATATATTTCCGCTAAAGAAAATTCCTGTTTGGAATTGAAGTACCAGGGTAAGAAAACAAACCCGGAGTTTATTTTTCTTGATCTTAAACTCAATGCCATTGAAAAACTCATTACCAAAGAATTGGGCAGGAGAGGCTTAGAAAAGATAAAGGCGCATTATGAGCAGGAGATGACCAAACGTATATTAAGGAGCGTGGAGCACTAATGTTAATTGACGCCCATAGCCATTGGCTGCCGGATGATATTATCACTAATGCCCACTTCTTTCATAAGGGTTGGGGCGATATTGAAGCCCAGCTGAAGATGATGGATGAGGCGGGTATTGACGCGGCGGTTTTAAGCTATCCTACTTCAGACGCGTATTTGAAATTAGGCAGTATCAGTGAAGTTATGCATATATATAACGATAATGTCGCTAAAATTCTGAAAGGTTACCCCAAAAGATTTATCGGAGCAGCTGTTTTGCCGGTTGATAATTCCATTGATATGCTTGAGGAGTTAAAGCGGGCAACCGATGAATTGGGATTTAAAGCAATCTCTCTTGCCTCAAGTTATAATGGCATTTATCTTGACGATAAGATGTTCTTACCTATATATAAGGAGGCAGAAGAGAAGAATATCCCGGTTTTTGTGCATTCTCAGATTGTTAACCCAATAGGTTTTGAGCGGGTAAAAGACCCTTTGCTTACACCGGTTATAGAATATGTTTTTGATACTACCATTTCGATAGGCAAGCTTTTAATGTCAGATATATTTAGGCAATACCCGAAGGTAAAATTTATCTTTGCCTATTTTGGCGGAGCAGTTTGTTATTTAAAGCAGCGTTTTGACGCCACTTATGCTATGTTGCGCTCAATTAATTTTGTAAAAGACTTACAGGCTAATCCATCGGATTATTTTAAGAATATTTATGTGGATACCAGTGGGGACACTACTAAAGCGAATTTCCTGCTTGCCTTAGATCTTATGGGGCCTAGGCATATTTTGTGGGGCAGTGATTGGCCGGCAAAGAAAGATGTCGCAGGCGGTATCAAAGCAGTAAAAGATTTGGATATATCCCAGGCGGATAAAGAAAACATCCTGGGTGGAAATTTGAAAACAATTTTTGCTCTTTAATATTTTGCTCTTCAGGATATTGTTACGCGTGCGAAAATTTTCGCCGTGCGCTACGGTTTACGACTCACTCTCGGATTACGTATGCTTTTAAGAGGTCCTCCGTTTGTCGTAAATCCTTGCGCACATTTGCCGAAAATTTTCTAATGCCCGCTCCACAATATCCTTTGAACAAAATTATATTGGATGGAATCGATATGCCTATCTGGAAGACAGAGATTAAATAAGGCCTTTTATAAATATTCAAAGGAGTTAATATGAAGAGAACTAAAATGAGGAGAAAGTTAAAACCAGTTTTCATTCAACTTTCTGATATTAACAGGCTATGCGATATATTTGTAAAAGCGTCAAATAGCGAGTCCAACGAATATTATAAACGAGAAGCTAATTTTGAAGTAATCAATAATAATGGGCAGGCATATCAATTTAGTGTTGCTGAGGATTTCATTGAGCAGCTAAAAAACGATATAGCAAATATTAAAGACATAAATTTTACTTACTATGGAGCCGATATTCATTTATATTTAAGATTCGATTCAGGGATTTTTTCAGACATAGATTTAGATATCGAAACTATTGATAAAGGAACTCTACTTAGCTACGAAGATGACTTCCTAAAGATATTTAATAAAAAAAGCTGGAATTCAATAGTGAGAAATATAGCATTTTCAGTGATTTTATCACTTATCTTAATAGCAATTTTGAGCTTTATATCGTCAAAATTTATGCCAGATAAAGTTTCTGATTTGATAATTAAATTGCTTGTTACATGTTGGAGCTTTATTGGAATGGGGTTAGTATATGTTTTGCGTAAGTTTTATCCTACTTTAGTTTTAATTGATGGTGATAATTGCTCAGGAAGAGTATTTAAGAAAGATTGGTGGAAATTTTTAGGTTTTTTAATTACCTTAGTTATTATGCCGGTGTTAGTCAATTTAGTAACAAAATAGATAGGATAATTAGTTGCATTATAGATTTGAAGATAGTTTATTTATAGCGGGTGGCGAGGCTTGGACTCGAGCAGCATCTCAAAATTTGAGCGGGCACGGTCCCGCCACGGTTCTTGGCGGGGAGCGAAAATTTTGCCGAAGCGTAGCGAGCCACGCTGGGGCGAGCAAGCGGTGATGCGAGAGACAAGACTCGACAGTACCCGCTAAATAAAGATTATGATAAAATTCATTAATTTGGTTATTGGCGGCGCGGCGGGGACAATTGCCAGGTATCTTTTGGCTGGGGCAGTTTACCGGTTTACGGGCACAGGTTTTCCCTATGGAACCCTGATTGTGAATATCAGCGGTTGTTTTATCCTGGGATTCTTAGCTTCCTTATCGGATAAGAAATTTATGCTTGGCCCGGATGCGCGCCTGTTGTTGATGATTGGTTTTTGCGGGGCGTATACCACATTCTCGACATTGATATTTGAGACTGATAACTTGGTCAGAAATGGCCAGGCTATACGGGCTTTTACTAACATTTTTGCCAGTATAATATTGGGTTTTATACTATTCAGAATAGGAACTTTTATAGGAGAGATAATATGAAGATCCCCGCAGATGGCAAGCTTTTAAGAGTCTTTATCGGTGAGGCAGATAAGTGGGAAGGCAAGCCGCTTTATGAAGAAATTGTGCTTTTAGCCAAGAAAAATGGAATGGCTGGAGCTACCGCGATTAAAGGTTTTATGGGGTTTGGCTGCAAAAGCCATATGCATACCACGAAACTATTGAGATTATCAGAGGATTTACCGATTGTTATTGAAATTGTGGATAGTGAAGAGAAGATCAGCCAGTTCATTCCGCAGCTGGATGCTATGGTTAAAGAAGGCTTGATTACACTTGAAAAAGCAAACGTAATTATGTACCGCGCATAAAAACAGGAGAAAATTAATATGCAGATGCAAAAAAATGTACATCTAACGGGCAGGGATTTAACGGAAATGGTGCAGCTCAGACCGCAGGATGTGGGTAAATACGCGATCGTCCCCGGCCCAAAGGATCGTTTGGAAGTATTAATGAAGAAGATTGAAAACCCGGTGCGTAATTTTTCATTCATGGAATATACCATGTATACCGGTACTTTTGAAGGGATTAAGGTCACCGGGATCAATGGAGGTAGATTTTCCACGGATACCTCTATTACTACAGAAGTAATGTGCAATGCCGGTATCCCAAATATCATCCGTGTAGGCACTTGCGGTTCGCTTGATGAGGATATTAAGGTAGGGGATTTGTTCGTGGTGGATGAAGTTATCCGTGGCGACGGAGTCACTCCGTATTATGTGGATAAGGATTTTAAGACTGTTAGCGATAAAGGTATCTCTGATTTATTATTTGAAATTGCTAAAGATATGGGCTTAAATATACATCGCGGAAAAGCCTGGACTACTGACGCGTTATTGCGCGAAACGCGCGAAATTGTGGAAGCTAAACGCAAGGAGGGGGCCAGGGTGGTGGATATGGTTTCCTCAACCTTGTTAACTATTTGTCAAACATATAAGATTAAAGCCGGCTCAATCCTGGCAGTCAGCGACAATGTGATTACCGGAGAGATGGGGTTTATGAATCCGCTTTATTATATGGCGGAAAGCAACCTGATCAAGATTGCCCTTGAGGCAGTAAAGAAAATGGAAGGCAAATAATCTATGAAGAGATTTTCTCCGCTTTTTTGGCCAATTCAGCTAAGAGGAGACATTATTTACATCCTTGATGAAACTAAATTGCCGCAAAGGATGGTCTATATGAAGGCTAGAAATTACCAAGAAGCTTGTAGGGCAATTAAAGAAATGAAGACTCGCGCTGTGGGTCAGGTGCTTTTGGTGATGTATACTTTTATCCTAAGTAAGCGGCAGAATATCGATCTTACAAAGGTGGCTAAAGCCATTAATACCACACGTCCTACGCTGTCATTTAAATTCTTAACGGATATGGTTTTGGGCTGGGATAAAAGCAATGCGCCATTAGACAAAATAGTCTTAGGTTTTCTTGAGAAGCTTAAAGCAGCGCGTATCAAACAGGCCGAAGATATGGCTAAACTACTTAAAGATGGCGATGTTATCCTTACGCATTGTAATGTCAGCGGTTCAATGCCATTAATCGCGGAGTTTGCTAAGCAAGATGGTAAAAAGGTAAGTTTTTATGTTACCGAGACGCGGCCGTATCTGCAAGGTTCACGTTTGACAGCCTGGGAGCTTATGCTGCAGAAATTTCCCGTAACGATTATTACCGATAATATGGTGGCTTATTTGTTGTCTTTAGGAAAAGTGACCAAGGTAATTGTCGGAGCAGACCATTTAACCCAAAACGGGGATATCGCCAATAAAATCGGGACTTATCAAATTGCAGTGGTGGCTAGGTATTTCAAGGTTCCTTTTTATGTTTTATGCCCGCCGCCGTCAAAATTAAAAAGCGGCAAAGAAATTAAGATCGAGATTCGTCCGGATAATGAGCTTAAGATTTATCAGGGCCTGTTGCTTGCTCCTAAAGAGGTCAAGGCATTTTACCCGGCTTTTGATGTTACTCCGGCGAAGCTAATCACCAAGCATATTTATTTAGGAGTGTAAATATGTCTGAAAGAGATTTAAAGATTGAGATTATTAAAGTAGGCAAACGTCTTTATGAGGCGGGCCTGGCGGTAGCTAAATCTGGTAATCTGAGCGCCAGAATTGATGAAGAAAATATCCTGATTACTGCTACCGGTACATTCCTGGGTCAGCTTAAAGAAGAAGATATTGTTAAAGTTAATTTGGATAATGGTAAATTTGCAGGTGAATTCAAGCCAAGCTCAGAGTTGCCTTTGCATAGCATGGTCTATAAAAATTTTCCTGCTAAGATAGCTATCCATTGCCATCCTCCATTGATTAATGGGTATTTCGCAGTCTCCAAGACACTTAAAGCGATGAGTTTTGAAACTAAGTTTTATCTTGGTGATATTCCCGTAATACCTCAAGAAACTCCTACGGTAACTTCACCTGAACCGATCATTGCAGCATTAAAGACAAATAATCTGGTTGTATTGAAGAATCATGGTACTGTCGCGATTGCTGATAAGTTTGAAGACGCTTTAAGTATTACCGAAGCATTGGAAGAGGCGGTTAAAAGCGCTGCGCTTGCCCGTTTGTTTGACAAAGATATTCTGGACAGCTTGGATGTTGCTTTAAAAGATGACCTAAGGCGTAATGAGCCGGCATATGCTATGTTTAGTAGGGAGCATATTCAGGCAATTGTGGATTTGGTTAACCGTGACGAATTTATCGCTCAAAAAGGCAAAGAGCTGGACTTAACCTTGAAATTAGCTATCAAGATGGATGAGCGCAGTGATGTTTTTAAGTTTAATTTTGAAAAAGGTAAAATTATAAAGTTGGATTTCGATGCTGAGGCGCCATTTGTAATATCCGCTCCGCAGACTGTTTGGGAGCAGGTGTTTTTAGGAAAATTAGATTGTTTTGTAGCGGTTACACAGGGTAAAATGAAGTTAAGCGGACAATTAGGCCAGCTTTCTAAATGGTATGTTCCATTTACGCGGCTGTTTGCCTTATTTAGAGAGGTAAGAATAAGATGAGTTTAAAGTGTCCTCTATATATAAACGGCCAGTTTATTGAGACTTCGGAAAAACAAAATATCATTAATCCTTCCACGGGGAAAGTAATTGCCGAAGCCTCATTGGCTTCGCTAAAAGAGGTGGGATTGGCTCTGGCAAGCGCCAGGGAGGCTTTTGATTCCGGGTCCTGGACGCAGTTTTCTTGGTTTGAACGTAAAGAATTCATTCTTAAGATCGCCCAAGGCATCTTAGATAACGCTGCTCTTTTAGCGCAACTGGAAACGCAGAATACCGGCAAGCCCATTAAAGAAACTACTTTTATGGATATTCCTTCCAGCGCTAAGAGTTTTGAGTTTGCGGCTAATAATTTTATGAGTTATTTGGCGGAAGAAGAATTAAATGTTTCTGAAGACGCGAAATCGCGTTTAATCCGTGAGCCTATGGGAGTAGTAGTTTTAATTGTGCCCTGGAACTACCCGCTTTTAATTACCTGTTGGAAGCTGGCTTCTGCCTTAGCTGCCGGAAATACAGTTATTTTAAAACCTTCCAGCCTTACCCCACTTACCGCTTTAGAGCTGGCTAAGATTATTCACAATGCCAGTTTGCCTGCCGGAGTAGTCAATATTATTAATGGCAACGGTTCGATAATAGGGGAAGAGCTTTGCGCGGACAAGCGCGTGGATATGATTTCTTTTACCGGCAGTAATGAAATAGGTAAACAGATTCTGCAGTATACTACTAAAAATGTAAAGAAGATGACTATGGAACTAGGCGGTAAGTCTGCCAGCCTTATATTCGATGATGTTGATATAGGGGTTGCGGTGAATAGCTCCCTAACCTCTATTTTCTTAAATCAAGGCCAGATGTGCACTGCGATGTCCAGAATCTTTGTGCAGGAAAGTATTTATGATAAATTTCTGGCTGATTTTGTGGAAAAGGCCAAGCGTATAAAATTGGGATTAGCAGAAGATTTCCAGACCCAGATGGGGCCATTAATCAATGACGCGCAGCGTAAAAAGGTAATCGCATATATTGAGAAGGCAAAAGCTGAAGGCGCCAGGCTTGTATGCGGTGGCAGGATTCCGGAAAATATAGAGTTAAAAAACGGTTATTTCTTTGAGCCTACAGTTTTAGTTGATGTAAATGCGCATTCACATATATTTAAAGAAGAGGTATTTGGCCCGGTAGCTTTAATCAATAAGTTTTCGGGTTCTGACGAAGCAGTAATCTTAGCCAACAGCGTGGATTTTGGTCTGGCTGCCTGTATTTGGAGTAAGGATTTATTTTTAGCGCAAGAGATAGCCCGGAAAATAAATGCCGGAACTGTCTGGATCAATACTTATGGTATGTTTTATAACCAGCTTCCTTATGGTGGGTTTAAACAGAGTGGCTTTGGCAAGGAGTTGGGCAAGGAAGGTTTCTTGGAGTATACTCGCCTTAAAAATGTGATTTTAGACCAGTCATCCGATGCTAAGCCGCTGGTCAACTACTGGTATGGATTATAATGGATGTAATTAATATTTTAAAGCAGCTGGCAGAAGAACATGGCGATAGGCCGGCGGTTATTTTTGGCCAGGAGCAGATTTCTTTTACCGAACTCAGAGACAAGGTTTTTTCTCTTGCCCAAGGTTTACTTAAGCTCGGAGTAAAGCGCGGGGATAGGGTTGCTATTTATCTTCCTAACTGGCCGGAATATATCTATAGTTATCTGGCTATTTGGTCCATTGGTGTCTGTTGTGTGCCTCTGGATTTTATGCTTACCGAAGATGAGATAATCTCCTGCCTTAGTCATTCTGAGGCCAAGATTCTTATCACCAAGCACAAGGCTAATGTTTCATTTCTCCGTCTTAAAACAAGCCTGCCTTTATTAAGGCATATTATCTCTTGTCGTTTGATGAAAGAAGAGGCGTTAAGTTTTGAAGAGCTGTTGGCTGAGGATGCAAGCCAAACTCTTGAGATAGAAATCAGAGAAAAAGATTATGCCATAATTTTTTATACCTCCGGAACAACTGGAAAGCCAAAAGGAGTTTTAATTAATTATCTGCAATTGGATGCTCCTCCAAAATCAATGGCCTTCTTTGTAAACGCGGATTTAAACTCCAAAGATGTTTCACTTTGCGCGCTGCCTTTTTCGCATTTAGGAGGCCTGATCTATATCCAGAATACAATTACTTTTGGCCTGACCCTGGTGTTGATGGAGCGTTTTATACCCTTGGATTTCTTAAGAAACGTGCAGAATTATAAAGTTAATTTTTTCTGGATTGTGCCTTCAATGTATTACGCGCTGCTGCAATTAAAGGAGTTTGAGACCTTTGATTTATCCAGCTTGCGCTGGATTGTTACTTTTGGAGCATCGAGTTCTCCGGATGCCCTGCGCAGGTTCCAGCAGTTTTGTCCTAAGGCGCATCTTTTAAACGGGTGGGGTCTAACGGAAACCAATGCCCCGACTGTAGTTTTGCCCATGGGTTCTAAGAATATTGAAAGCGTGGGCAGACCGGCTCCCTGGATTGAAGTAAAGGTTTTTGATGATAATTCCCAGGAGCTAAAAGTAAATATAGTAGGTGAGGTAGCGGTAAAAAGTTGGGTGGTTACCGATGGATATCTTAAAGATGAAGAATTAAACCGTCAGACTATTCGCGATGGTTGGTTTTATACCGGTGACCTGGGTAGGTTTGACGAGGAAGGTTTTCTTTATATTGTCGGCAGAAAAAAAGAGATGATTAAGGTCGGCGGTGAAATTGTCTTTGAGCCGGAGGTAGAGTCGGTTTTGCTGAGGCACCCGGATATTGCCGAAGCGGCGGTAGTAGGGGTGTCTGATAAGTTGCGTGGAGAGTTACCCAAGGCATTTCTGGTAGTTAAGGAAGGTAAAAATATTTCAGAGGAGGATTTACGCTTTTTTCTGCGTCAGCACCTGGCGCATTTTAAGATCCCGCATTATTTTGAGTTTCGCGCAGAGCTTCCCAAGAACCGCACCGGTAAAATCGACAAAGAAATACTTAGAAACCGCTCCTAGTTATATTACCATGCAAGATATTAAGGAATTAGGTTTAAAAGAACTGGAAGAAAAGCTGCTTTCTTGGAGTGGGCCTAAATACCATGCCAAGCAGATATTCGCCTGGATTTATCAGAAAGGCGCCTATGAATTTAACAGCATGAGCGATTTGCCCGCCTCTTTAAGGAAAACTCTGGGAAAAGAATTCTATATTTTTGGTCTCGGGTTGGCGGATTTGCAGAAATCTTCCGACGGTACAACTAAATTACTTTTTGAGTTAAAAGATGGAAATCTGATTGAGGCGGTAAATATCCCTATGGCCAAACGTACACCCGGCCTTATCGGAAAGGCCGGTGCGCGCCGCTGCGCAGTTACCGGTTGCATCTCTTCACAGGCAGGCTGTAAATTTGCCTGTGAATTCTGCGCCAGCGGTTTAAAAGGGTTTAAGCGCAATTTGACCAGCGGAGAGATTCTGGATGAGGTGCTTTATCTGAAGAATAGCCTGCGCGATATCCAACTTACCCACGTTGTATTTATGGGGACAGGCGAGCCTTTGGATAATTATGAAAATGTATTAAAAGCTGTCAGGATAATTAATTCTGCCGATGCTTTTAATATTGGAGCCAGGCGTATCACTATTTCTACCTGTGGGGTTATCCCAGGCATAAAAAGGCTGCAGGAGGAGGATCTGCAGATAGAGCTTTCCATATCTTTACATGCTGCCGATGATAAATTGCGTTCAAGAATAATGCCGGTTAACCAAAAGTATCCCTTAGCGGATTTAATCAAATGCTGCCATGAGTATATTGAAAGGACAAACCGCCAGATTACCTTTGAGTATATTTTAGTTAAGGGTTTGAACTCGGATTTAGTTTCAGCGCAGAAATTAGTCATGCTTTTAAAAGGGTTAAGGTTAGCCAAGATTAACCTGATTCCAGCTAACCCTATCCCTAAATCCAAGATTATCCCTCCGCCTGGGTCAGAGGTTTTGTCATTTAAAGATTATTTGTTTAAAGCCGGAGTTAATGTTACATTAAGAAGAGAGCGCGGGCAGGATATTGATGCTGCCTGCGGTCAGTTGAGGTTAAAATATGAACAGGATTAACTTAGGGTTCTTAGTAATTGTTTTGAGTCTTGTTGTATCCGGCTGCGTAAAACAGGAGGTCAAGAACCTTAGCGCAAAAGGTAGCTGTATTGTTTGTTTCGGGGATAGCATCACTTTTGGTTACGGGGCAAATCCCGGTGAAGATTACCCCACGGCCATAGGGAAGATGACCGATCTGCCGGTAATTAATGCCGGGGTGGATGGAGATACGAGCTTCGCCGCCTTAGAGCGCCTGGATAAAGATGTTTTAAGCAAAAACCCGCGCCTGGTTATCGTTGAATTCTGCGGCAATGATTTTCTAAAGAAAATTCCAAAAGAAACAACCGTTAAGAACTTAGGTGAAATTATTGACCGGATCCAGGCGCAAGGGATAATGGTGGCTTTAGTGGATATTAGCGCGGGTATGTTTTTCAAGGAATACAGGGAGGCTTTTAACGCTCTTGCTCAAAAAAAGCAGGCAATATTCATACCGGTAGTATTAAATAAGATTATTACTAACCCCGCGATGAAAAGTGATTTTTTCCATCCTAACGCCCGGGGGTATAAAGTTGTAGCCGGCCGGGTCTATAACGCGATATGTAGGTATATTAAATAATGAGAAGAATAAGTTTGACTCAAATGAAAGGAAAACAAAAAGGGACTATCTTTGATATTTCCGCTGGGCCGGCTTTACAGAACAAATTTATGAGTATGGGTATTTATAAGGGTAGGGAAATTACCAAGATCAGTCATATTGGGTTAAAGGGGCCGGTAGCAATTAAGGTAGGCAGGAGTGTCTTGGTGCTGGGCCATGGAGTAGCCAATAAAATAGTGATTGAAAGCCATGATTAAAAAGATTTTCTTAGTGGGTAACCCCAATGTCGGCAAGAGCGTAGTTTTCTCGCGCCTTACGGGAGTGCAGGTTATCTCTTCTAATTATGCCGGCACTACGGTTGAGATTATGCGCGGGTTCCTCAAGCTTGATGATCAGGAGATTGAGGTTATAGACCTGCCGGGTACATATTCGCTGGAGCCGAGCTCTAAATCAGAGGAGGTAGCGGTATCGCTGTTAAATGAAACCGCTAAAGACGAGTCAGTGGTCATTAGTATCGTTGATGCCACTAATCTGGAGCGTAACCTTTATTTGACTTTGCAGTTGCTTGAGGCTGGGCTTGCGGTCGTGGTTTGCCTGAATATGTGCGATGAAGCTAAACATCATGGTGTAAGTATTGATATGGGTGGTTTAGAGAAACTTTTGGGAGTACCAGTTGTGCCAACTTGTGCCATAACCGGCTTGGGGATAAAGATACTGATAGACAGGATAAAAGAGGCAAGGTCTGTCTCTCTGGGAAAATCCAACCATCGCGACCGATGGCAGACAATCGGTTCGATCATTGAGCAAGTGCAGCGTTTAACGCATCGGCACCACAGTTTGCGTGAGGTCTTAGAAGATGCTTCGGTAAGGCCTTTTAGCGGTGCGCTCATCGCCATTGGCGTGATGTTTACTTCTTTTGAGATTGTACGTTTCATCGGCGAGAATTTAATCAGCAGGATAGCTGATCCTATATTTCTGAATTTTTATCAGCCACTTCTAATTAAACTAAGCCCGATGCTGGGTGAGGAGAGCTTTTTGCATCATTTATTAATCGGGGATTTAATTAATAATAAAATTGATTTTAAGCAATCTTTAGGGTTATTGACCACGGCTCCTTATATTGAGTTTGCTATGGTCTTGCCTTATATAATTTCTTTTTATTTTGTTTTAGGGCTGTTGGAGGATATTGGTATTCTCCCCCGTTTGGCCATGCTTTTAGATAATCTTTTACATCGTATCGGCCTGCATGGTTTCGCGATTATCCCGGTGCTTTTGGGTTTAGGTTGTAATGTTCCGGGTATTTTAGCTACGCGTAATTTGGAATCCAGGCGTGAGCGCTTTATCGCCGCGACGCTGATTTCTATCGGCGTTCCTTGCGTAGCGTTGCAGGCAATGATTCTTGGTTTATTAGGTCAATTCTCCGGGTTTTATGTTTCTGGGGTATATTTAGTGCTGCTGGTTATCTGGGTGGTTTTAGGGGTAATCCTTAATCATACGACCAAAGGATACAGCCCTGAACTTTTGGTTGAAATTCCTCCTTACAGGCTTCCCTCATTATCAACGCTGTGGAAGAAATTATTCTTGCGCATTAAAGGTTTTTTAATTGAAGCTGCGCCGTTGGTTCTATTGGGTGTTTTAATAATCAATGTGCTGCTGTATTTTAAATTGTTTGATTTATTTACAGGGTTATTTGCCCCGGTAGTTAAAGGGTTGTTTGGGTTGCCTAAAGAAGCAGTGGTTGCTTTAGTAATGGGTTTGTTCAGGAAGGATGTGGCAGTGGGTATGCTTATGCCTCTGGCTTTAAGCGTTAAACAGTTATTTATAGCCGCCGTGCTTTTAGCCATATCATTTCCCTGCGCGGCTACTTTTGTCGTATTTTTTAAAGAGCTGGGATTAAAAGATTTGCTCAAGGCAACTTTAATTATGTGCGTTGTTGCTTTAGCTACCGGAACCCTGCTTAATTTTGTTATGCATTAATTATTAATAAATTGGGGTCAGATCTATTTAATTTAGGAAAATAGATCTGACCCCAATTTATTATGCCGAAGAAGGGA
>Ga0182027_10001189_pt1 | contig 43668 bp, 34 predicted proteins | sample 712E1DmetaG_FD_121300 | JGI IMG/M metagenome (GOLD analysis project Ga0182027, IMG submission 121300) | Permafrost microbial communities from Stordalen Mire, Sweden - 712E1D metaG (Illumina Assembly) | ecosystem: Environmental > Terrestrial > Soil > Wetlands > Permafrost | place: Sweden...
TACTCTTGATATCGAGAATAACTCCCAAAAGAGTTATTACCCGTTATCAACTGTAAATCATATACATAATTCAAATAATCAAATTATTAATAAAAAAGTCAACGTAATTTAGGCATTGACAGACTGATAACTGATAACTGATAACTGATAACTGATAACTGAATTATGAACCGTATAGACAAACTTTTTCAAGATAAAAAGAACAATGTCCTTTCAATTTATTTCACTGCCGGACATCCGAACCTTGATTCAACCGCTACGATAATTAAAAACCTTTCCAGAGCGGGTGTCGACATGATTGAAATTGGTATGCCTTTTTCCGATCCGATTGCTGACGGCCCGGTCATCCAAAGAAGCAGCTATGTTGCACTCAAAAACGGGATGAATTTAAATGTCCTTTTTGAACAATTAAAAGATATCCGTAAAACAATCGATATTCCCCTTTTACTCATGGGATATTTAAACCCGGTGATTCAGTTTGGAATAGAAAAATTTTGTGCCAGCTGTCAAAAGATTGGCATAGATGGCATAATTATCCCCGATTTACCCTTGGATATCTTTAAAAGTGATTACAAACCAGTTTTTAAGAAGTACGGATTGTATAACATTTTCCTTATCACTCCGCAAACCAGCGATGCCCGTATAAAATTAATTGATGAGTCCAGTTTAGGATTTTTATATATGGTTGCAGCCTCTTCCATCACAGGAATGCGTGGTGGTTTTGAGAAGTACCAGGAAGATTATTTTAATAGAGTCAATAATATGAATTTAAAATCTCCCACAATAATAGGATTTGGCATTTCGGATTCATCAACTTTCCAAACCGCCTGCCAGCATTCTCGTGGCGCAATCATCGGAAGCGCGTTTGTAAAGACGCTGGAAGAGGAAGGAGATATATCGAAAAATATAAATGAATTTATTAATTCCATTCGACCAGTTTAGAGACCAAATGATGTGAAGAGTTTATCTCAGAATTCACTTTGTTTCCCACAATTTAAACTCTGTGAATTCTCTGTGGTAAAATAAATGATTAAACCACAGACCTGCCTGCGCGTAGTCGCTTCGGCGAAGGCAGGGAGTCACAGAAAAAGAATATGTGTCCACAGAGATAAAAAAATTGTTAAGTATTCTTCGTATAAACTTTTGAGACCGCTTCTTCACAAAAACTGTACCTCAACCTTTTACTTCAAAGTTAATCTGATCTTTTAGTGATTCCGGATCCTGTAGTGACTCATTTTATTGCCATTATTAATATTTGCATACTCAACACAGCCTGTACTGCTATAATTGGTAGAAGTTGATGTACTGTCAATAGTTGAAACAACCTGACCATCTACGATTACCCATCGCTGCCATAGCTCTGGACAACGAACTAGTTTAAGTGTTTTAGCAATCACATTGTTGTAGTTTTGTCCCATTGAATTTATCCCCGACATTGATCCATTAATGAAAATTGTATCATTAAAAGGGTCTGGTGCCCGATACCATTCAAATGTAGTTACTGAATTGCGGGTATATGTGAGGGTGTCGTTTATTATTAACTTCCCTCCGATTAGCGAATCAGTCATTTCAAGATTTCCGGCGCTGTTCAATCCCAGGAAACTGACTATAAATTTGCCGGCAACCTGAACATTATTTTCACGGTAATTATCGAAAATTATGTTATACTGTGCGCCTGGAATGTATAGCTTATTTGTGGTTGTAATTATAATTTTCCCCGATCTGGTAATTGTATCATCGCCAAAAATGACAGAACAACCACTTCCGTAATTAATGGTGATTACCTTTGGATAATTGTTAGTATCAGGATGATCAATTGAAATTACTTTACAGGGGAAATCCTTATTGCCCGATTTCATGTTAAGATTCTGAAAGTTGTTGAGATTTAACATCAACACATCCGATTCAACCGACGCGCTTAAATTTGTGTATATATTATCTGCCACTGCATCTGATTGGATCGGGGTATTGAGAGTTGAAGAGTTTTGTGAACCATCGCCCATTAGGTTATCATTCTTACTGCATGAGTTCAACAATATACCTGAGGCAAATATAAATGATGCCAATACTACTTTTTTCCTATTCATGATTTTTGTTTTTAATTGTAAATACTCCGTAAAACAAAAGACTAATAAGTTGTAAAGTAGAATTGAACCATACACATTTCATTTGGGCTTATATAACGCAGGCAGATAAAGTTTAGTATTATTATAAAATAATATTCATTGTAATAAATACATGCTATAACTATTGTCTTAATCCAACGACTACTCTCCCGTTGAAAGACCATCTGTAGAAAGCAATGATTCTGCAATTATATCCTTAAAATATATTTAGCTTTAGAGAAATTTTAGACCTCTTGAAAGAACTTATAATATTAGGTATTGATCCCGGCACAAAGATTATGGGTTTTGGTGCTATTAAAATTCAAAATAATAAGCCCGGTCTTATATCAATGGGAATATACAATTATTCGAAAATTACGGATCATTATCTGCGTCTTGAAAAAATATTTACTGATACTCTTGAATTAATAAACAAATGGCATCCTGATGAACTTGCCATTGAAGCCCCATTCTTTGGTAAAAATGTTCAGTCGATGTTAAAACTCGGAAGAGCACAAGGAGTTGCCATTTCAGCTGCTTTAACCCACCAGATACCAATTTTTGAATACGCCCCCCGCAAAATAAAACTTTCTATCACAGGTCAGGGAGCTGCCTCAAAAGAGCAAGTCGCAGGTTTCCTGAAAAGCATACTGCATTTTGAAGAAATACCAAAAAATCTGGATGCTACAGATGGTCTTGCAGCGGCATTGTGTCATTTCTATAACCGCACAAATATGGAGAAGGGTAAAAGTTTTAAAGGTTGGGATGATTTTGTAAAGAAGAATCCGGGGAAGATTAAATGAGTCTGCTTGAATTCAAAAAAGTAGTAAGTAGCTGGAATTCTGTAGTTTACAATTGGTATATTATCCGAATAACTTACAAATACCTAAAACCCAATACCAATTTTTACCTGCTCTACTAACTTCTAAATTCTAACTACTAGATTCTATCATTCAAATAAAATGCCCGAACTATCCCACCTTAACAACTTCATACTCCCGTGTACCTATACCGATCTTCACAGCATGATCAAGACCAATTTCCCAAAAAATATCCGGATGTGCCAGCTTAAATTTGTCTTCTCCGCTCAAATTGCCATGTGAATGATCGTCACATATTTTGCTGCCCGATAATGCCGGGGCATTCTTCACCATATCAGCACATGCCTGGTCGAGTGCAACAGGATCAAAAGAAGCAGCAATACCTATATCAGGTACTAAAGGATAATCATTATGCCCCCAACAATCACAGTCGGGCGAAACGTTCATTATAAAATTTAAGTGAAAATTGGGTTTCCCCTTAAGAACAGCCAAAGTGTACTCCGAAATTTTCCGATTTACCAGTTCAGAAGATCCCTGCCAAACAACTTGTGCAGCATCATACTGGCACACGGCAACGCACTGTCCGCAGCCTACACATTTTTCTATATCAATGTGAGCAATTTTATCCCGGCCCACAGTAACTGCTCCTTGTGCACAATATTTTTCACAAACACGACAACCAGTGCAATTCTCTTCAGCAATTTTTGGCGCTGAGGTTGAATGTAATTCCAATTTCCCTCCGACAGAAGCGCATCCCATACCAATATTCTTTAAAGCACCTCCAAATCCCGTCATTTCATGTCCTTTGAAATGATTCATAGTGACAATGATATCTGCATCCATCACTGCTTTTCCAATTTTAGCTGTTTTGCAATGCTCCTGGTCAATGACTACCTCCATATAATCAGCTCCCCGAATTCCATCGGCAATAATTACCGGACAATCAACTACAAGCGGATTAAATCCATTTTCGTATGCAGCTTTTATGTGATCGATAGCGTTTGTCCTGCGTCCACAATAAAGTGTATTAGCATCAGTTAAAAACGGCTTCGCTCCTAAATTTTTTAGATATTTTACCAGAGTTGCAGCAAAATTTGGCCTTATATAAGAGAGGTTTCCTGGTTCGCCAAAATGTATTTTTACTGCTGTAATTTTTTTGTCAAACTCAATGGATTCTATCCCTGCTTTTTTTATCAGGTTCTCTAATTTTCTCAGAAGGTTTAATGACGCATTTGCCCGAAGGTCAGTAAAGTATACAATCGATTTACTCATTATATTATATTTTATTTTGTCACAAATTAATTATTTACATTAATAGATCTGCAAGGCAAGTTCACCCAAAGATTGAAGTTCTATCTTCGGCAACATTGAATCCATCTTAATTTAAACAGATTATAAGTTTGAAGCAATACTTTCTGCGATGCCTTTAAATTCCTCAGGGGTAAATTTAAGTTTTGGATTAGCAAAATTCAAGTCACCAATATTTTTCAAAGGAACCAGGTGGATATGGGCATGTGGCACTTCAAGTCCGATAACAGCTACCCCAACTTTAGCACATTTTACTGATTTGCCGATTGCTTTCGCTACTTTTTTGGCAAAAAGATTTAACCCTGAATACAATTCATCGTCGAGGTCAAAAATATAATCCACTTCTTTTTTAGGAATAACCAGAGTATGACCTTCAGCAAGAGGATTTATGTCCAGAAAAGCCAGGAAATTTTCACTCTCAGCTACTTTATAACATGGTATTTCGCCACTGATAATTCGGGTAAAGATGGTTGCCATGAGTATTTACTTTGATATTTCAACTATTTCGAAAGGTATAATTCCAGAAGGCACATTGATATCAACTATATCACCCACTCTCTTACCCAATAATCCCTTGGCAATTGGAGTATTGACAGATATCTTGCCCACCTTCAGATCTGCTTCACTTTCAGAAACAATGATATATTGCATTATTGAATTATTTTTTTTGTTTCTGATTTTCACTTTATTCAGAATTTGAACTTTGTCAGTATCAATTTTTGTCTCATCAATTATTCTTGAATTTGCAACGGCTTCTTTCAATTTGGAAATCTTCAACTCAAGCATACCCTGTGCTTCCTTAGCAGCCTCATATTCGGCATTTTCACTTAAATCGCCTTTATCGCGAGCCTCAGCAATCATTTGAGAAATGGCTGGACGCTCCACTTTTGTAAGCTGATCGAGTTCATCTTTCAATTTTTGTAAACCCTCTTCTGTAAGATAAGAAATCCTTGACATTTTTTTATCCTCCACGCTTTTTGGTATGCATAAAATAAAAAAGAATCCCGAGGATTGTCGGAACTCTTATATCGACAAATCTAATAAATATTTAATTTAAATATAATGGACCTTTGACATATGTTTCTGAAATATACCTAAAATTGAAGCATCCATTTTTTTAAACTCTGCATTAAAGTTGCATTTTCAGAATGAAGATACCAAGTTTTTATTATAGTTTTTGCTTTGCTCTCTAAAAAAATACAACTTTTCAACTGTTATAATCAGCCCATTTCAGAATTATTCAAACTTCTATACAATTATTATAAATCTTATTCAATCCAGATTTGAAAGTTTATGAAGAATAAGATGATTAAAAAAACGTTATAATACCTAAATTTGCTTATTCAGATTTATTTATGAAACACTCAAAATTACAATTTTTTTGGTCGATTTGTATTATTCTATATACTCTTTCTTCATCTTGCGATAAACAAAGTCAACAACCTATACCCAACGTTTTTGTAAGTTTTACCATTAATGTTCTTACCGACCCTGAGTTTGTTTTGCTTCAGGCACAGGGCAATTCACTTATAATTAAAAACACATCCCTGGGAGTTCAATCTATTGGTTATAATAACAACGGAATTATACTTTATAATGCCGGATCGGATGAATTTTATGCTTTCGATTGCACTTGCCCTTATGATTATCCTAATAGCGTCAGAGTAACAACCGAGGGTGGTATTGCAACATGTCCACAGTGTAAATCACAATATGTTCTTCAAACTGCAGGAATGCCTACTACCAAAGGACCTTCAACAATCCCCCTGAAAGAGTACAAAACTCTCTATAACCCAAACACCGGCGATCTTATAGTATCTAATTAAAGATAGCCCGTGATTTGCTTCTTCCCTAAGAATTTAAATTTTCACGGGTAACATATAAGAATATGCACGTCCATTTATCACCAATGGATCGTGCATAATTTCAGTGAGATTATAAATTCGATGGTATCAAATTCGCAGCATCGCGATTAATACCTGTAATGGTCAGGTTTATAAGGTCCTTCCGGAGGGATCCCTAAATAATCGGCTTGCTCTTTGGTCAGCTTCGTAAGTTTGACTCCAAGTTGTTCGAGATGCAATCGGGCAACTTCTTCATCGAGTTTTTTAGGCAATCTATATACCCCCACCTTATAGCTATTCTGCCACAGATCCAGTTGTGCAAGCGTTTGATTCGTGAATGAATTGCTCATTACAAATGAAGGATGACCGGTTGCACAACCTAAATTAACCAGACGACCTTCTGCAAGTAAGTAAATTGAATGTCCGTCAGGGAAAACATACTTGTCAACCTGAGGCTTGATATTGATAATCTTTATCCCCGGAAATGAGTTTAATTTATCGACCTGGATTTCATTATCAAAATGTCCGATGTTGCAAACTATAGCCTGGTCCTTCATCTTACTTAGATGCTCAATGGTGATCACATCTCTGTTTCCGGTGGTAGTAACAAAAATATTTGCTTCTCGAACGGAATCCTCAATGGTACTTACCTCAAAGCCTTCCATTGCAGCCTGCAATGCGCAAATAGGATCAATTTCTGTAACAATGACACGCGCTCCAAAACCACGCATTGATTGGGCACAACCTTTACCTACATCTCCATAGCCTAAAACAACAACGACTTTACCTGCAACCATCACATCGGTAGCTCTTTTGATACCATCGGCCAATGATTCGCGACAACCATAGAGATTATCGAATTTAGATTTTGTGACAGAATCATTTACATTTATTGCGGGTACCAATAGTTCACCTTTATCCAGCATTTGATAAAGACGATGCACTCCGGTCGTGGTTTCTTCGGAAATACCTTTAAGTTCACTTACAGTTCGATGCCATTTTTTAGAATCTGATGCAAGAATTTTTTTAAGTAATGCAAGGATGATGCTCTCTTCATGATTTTCTGGTTTCTTGTCCAAAACTTTGGAATCATTTTCGGCTTTATAGCCGATGTGAACTAATAAAGATGCATCGCCGCCATCATCTACAATTAGATTTGGACCTTTACCTCCTGGAAAAGTCAAAGCCATTTCAGTACACCACCAGTATTCTTCCAGAGACTCTCCTTTCCAGGCAAAAACCGGGATACCGCTGGCAGCTATTGCAGCCGCGGCATGATCCTGCGTTGAAAAAATGTTGCAACTTGCCCACCGAACATCCGCTCCAAGTTCAGATAAAGTTTCTATTAGAACTGCTGTTTGAATTGTCATATGCAACGATCCGGTAATTCTTGAACCTTTAAGAGGTTTACTTGCAGAATATTTTTTCCTGATCGCCATTAATCCCGGCATTTCCTTTTCTGCAATTTCAATTTCTTTACGGCCATATTCAGCCAAATTCATGTCTTTAACCTTATAGGGCAAAGAATCAACCAATGTTTCTGCTTTCATTTTTATATTTATTACAATTTATATATTTCAACTTTTACTGCAATACAAGACTTAAAATTAATGTTTTTTTAACGACTCCAATATCTTAATCACAGTCGCTCGGTCCTGCTCAATTTGACTTCGTAATTCATAAATCGAATTAAATTTTTTTTCATCTCTGACCTTTGTTATAAATGTAACTTCTACAATTTTATTGTACAGATCTCCTGAGAAATTTATCAGATTCGCTTCGAGTACTATTTTGTCTGGTTGTTCTTCAATAGTAGGTCTATAGCCAATATTCATCATTCCCATATATTGTATGCCTTCCGTTCTAACCAGCACTGCATATACTCCGTTGGCCGGAATAATTTTATCTGGACTGGAAACTAAAACGTTCGCCGTAGGGAAGCCAATCTGAGTTCCGATTTTTTTACCCTCCACGACACTTCCTCTTAAATTGAAATTATAACCGAGTAATTCATCCGCCCTTTCAATATTTCCTGATGATATCAGTTTCCGGATTGTTGATGAACTTACCCTATCTTCACCAAGAATAACAGGCTCCAGCTGTTCTATTGAAAATCCCAATGAATCAGACAATTCCTTAAGTCGAACAAAATTACCTTCCCTGTTTTTCCCAAACTGATGGTTATACCCAACAACCAGATGCCCTATCTTAAGTTTTTCAAATAGAATACCTCTCACAAATTCATCAAAACTGGTAGCGGCAAAAGTTTTACTGAAAGGCAGGATTACCAAATTATCAACCCCTGCTGATTCGAGTAGTTCTATTTTCTCTTCCAGTGTATTGATGAGTTTCGTTGTTTCACCTTTTCCGTTCAGAATAATCCGGGGGTGTGGCCACAAAGTCACAATTACTGATTCTCCGGAAATTTTTTTAGCAGTTAAATTCAATTTTTCGATGATTGCACGGTGTGCAAGGTGGACCCCGTCGAATATCCCAATAGTAGCAACCGGGTTGGGAATTGACGTTTCATTTATATCGCGAAAAATTTTCAAAATTGCTGATTCATTTTAAAATATGACCGGCAAAATTATAAATTTTATATAAAAACACCGGTTAAATCGTTAAATGTTCATCCGTTTATCAAAAAACTGAAATTCAAGATTGTAACTTCTGATTTCTTATTGTTGTTTCTGGTAAAAGAATTCTAAAATATCTTTACCTTTAAGTAACCAGAATTTCAGGACCCTCAATGCAAAAACCAATAATTGTTCAGGAAGACCCTTGGCTTGAACCATACTCAGATGTGATTCAGCGACGCTACGAAGCTGCCAGAAGCAAAATAGATCAAATAATAAAAGTTTCAGGAAGTTTGAGTGACTTTGCTGCAGGGTATTTATACTATGGCCTGCATAAAACTGATAAAAACTGGGTCTTTAGAGAATGGGCGCCAAATGCAACTAAAATATACCTTACCGGCGATTTTAATAATTGGGAAGAGAAGGAAGAGTATCGACTAAAAATGCTCGTTAATGGGAATTGGGAATTGACGTTACCAGAGCAATCAATGCAGCATGGCCAACAATTTAAACTAATTGTCTATTGGGATGGGGGTAAGGGTTTTCGCCTTCCTTCTTATGCCTGGAGATGTATCCAGGATGAAAAGACCAAAATTTTTAATGCTCAGATTTGGGCTACTGAAGAATTTAAATGGAAAGCCACTCCATTAAAAACTTTACCTAAACATCCTGTGATTTATGAGGCACATATTGGAATGGCCACTCAGGAAGAAAAAGTTGGATCTTTTAACGAATTTCGTGAACAGGTTCTTCCCAAAATAATTCGTGCAGGCTATAATACTATTCAGTTGATGGCCATCCAGGAACACCCATATTATGGCTCATTTGGTTACCATGTTTCTAATTTCTTCTCCGTTTCTTCTCGTTTTGGAACGCCAGATGATCTTAAAGCACTTATTGATGAGGCCCACAAAAATGGTATCGCAATTATTATGGACCTTGTGCATTCGCATTCTGTGAAAAACGAAATAGAAGGCCTGGGACTCTTTGATGGTAATCCTAATCAATATTTTTGCAGTGGTCCAAGACGTGAACACATTGCCTGGGATTCTCTTTGTTTCGACTATGGTAAAGATCATGTCCTGCATTTCTTATTGTCCAATTGTAAATTTTGGTTGGAAGAATATCATTTTGATGGTTTCCGGTTTGATGGAGTGACAAGTATGTTGTATTTTGATCATGGCCTCTCACGTGCTTTCACAAGTTATGATATGTACTATGATGGTGGCCAGGATGGGGACGCTATAATTTACTTAACACTTGCCAACGAATTAATTCATGAAGTAAACCCCAATACAATGACAATTGCTGAGGAGATGAGTGGGATCCCGGGTCTCGCAGAACCTTATTTAAAAGGAGGCATCGGTTTTGATTATCGCCTTGCCATGGGCATACCAGATTATTGGATTAAAATAATTAAAGAACTAGCGGATGAGACATGGAATGTTACCGAGTTATATCACGAACTTGTCAGTAAACGTGCCAATGAAAAGACCATTGCATATGCCGAGTCACACGATCAGGCTCTCGTTGGGGACAAAACAATAATTTTCCGGTTGCTCGACAAAGAGATGTATTACCATATGAATAAAGATGCACAGAATCTGATAATTGACAGGGGCATTGCACTTCATAAAATAATACGACTGGCTACCTTTTCAACTTCCGGAGGCGGTTACCTGAATTTTATGGGAAATGAATTTGGTCACCCCGAATGGATTGATTTTCCGCGTGATGGGAACAATTGGTCTTATAAATATGCCCGTAGACAATGGAATCTTGCAGATGACCAACAACTCAAATATTACTGGTTGGGTGATTTTGACAGGGATATGATAAATCTTACCAGTACAGATAATTTCCTGGATATACCTCATTGTGACCTCCTGCTCGAAAACCGTGGTGACCAGATACTGGCATTTTCACGCGGACTACTATTTTTTATTTTAAATTTCAATCCGAATAAATCATTTACTGATTATGGGATACAAGCTCCCGCAGGAAAATATAAAATTGTACTCGATACTGACGATAAAAAATACGGAGGATTTGGAAACATTGACCATAGCATTACTTACTATACACAGCGAGTCGGCGGTATCTCCGGTCCTCACTGGTTAAAAATTTATATTCCGGCAAGAACAGCATTGGTATTTAAAAGAACCCTTCCACTCACAGTTTATGGAATTAAATGAAGATTTCTAAGCGATTTTTTTTTGGTTCCGATTTTTTAACTATTTTTGTCGCCTCAATTTAAGAATAGAATTATAAACGAATTATAGAATGGCAAACCATCCATCGGCAATTAAAAGATCCAGGCAGATCGAAAAAAGAAACCTGCTTAATAAATACAATGCTAAGACTGCAAGAAATGCAGTAAAACAACTTAGAAGTACAACCGACAAAGCTGTGGCACAGGAACTCCTTCCCAAAGTCGTTGCGATGCTTGACAAAACATCGAAGAAAAATACAATACATAAAAATAAAGCGGCAAACCTGAAATCCAAACTTACTAAACTTGTAAATAAGCTTTAAAATTTGCAATTAGTATACTAATTTATATCCAGACCCCGGTTTTGCCGGGGTCTCTTTTTTTGTGATTATTGGGCAATAACAAATGTTTTCTTCGCCATAAATCGTTTGCTGGTTGCAGTATATGCTTCAAAATATACAATATAATAGCCTGTTTTTAATACACTTCCTGCATCATTATATCCTTTAAAGTTATAGCACCCTGTTGTTCCAAGAATACTACCATTGGCCAGAGAAAAAATACGCTTTCCATTCTTGTCAAAAATATAAATCCTGGCCATGTACCCGGGTTCATCCATTTGGTAACAGATCGATAGTTCATCATCATTACCATCCGAATTTGGAGTGATGGTTTGAGGATCAATGGTTATACTATTTCCATTTTTAGTTAATTCATATTGTGAATTGCGTGCAGCTGGAGTTTGATAACCAGCATCCGAGGAGGCCGACTGCCAATTAACAGCTTCTTGTCCTGATATATCAGGAGAAATCCTTTCCAGGGATACTCCTTTCGTATTGGATAAAAGAGGATGATGGAAAGAAGGCGAATACGTTACACCATCAATATTCTTACCATTCTTATCCAATAAAAATACGCTGGTTCCCTCATCTGAGAGAGTTGGCATATCTGACATTTTCATTACCCATTCAGAATTTACAAATTCATCTTCCGAATTAATGCCTGAATTATCCTTTGACAAAACTAAATATGAATTTGGTGGCAATTGAAAATAATCATTTGTAATTGCTTTTCCTTTCTTTTCTAAATCTCCTGTAATGATCTGAAACCCTTTTAAATCAATTGTTTTGGATGATCGATTGTAAAATTCAAGATACTCCCTGAAATTGAGCTTTGGATCAAACATAATTTCATTAATCACGATATCCCCACTATCAGCGGACTCAGGTACACTGAAGAAGACCGTTCCCTTTGTTCCAATTGGTAGTCCCGAACAATCAGAAGGATCTCCGGATAAAACAATCTTATATTCCAGTTTTTTTTCAAACTTTTTAAGAAAAAACAATTCGACTCTGTCAGCAATGGGCCAGGCAGGCTGAATTATTATCGGCATCCCTATTTCATGATCTACACAATATGAGCCTTTCATAGCAAGAGTCAAACTATCCATTGGTTCCGAAAAATACAGCATCAGAGATCCGCTATCTGTAATTGCGGCCCTCAAAAGTTTGGGAGGTTTATTGAGAGTATTGCCCGAGTGAACCGAATTGATTCCACCCGGAGTACCTCCACGATAATCAATGCATTCTTTCCAATTCTCTTTCCCAACACAGGGATCTGCAGGATTTATCATTTCCAGTGACCAACCCCCCGATTTTTTACTCTCGGAATCATACCAGCTATCGGAATAATTTACGGAATGAATCATTTTACCAGAAGGATCGATAAGGGTAATGTTGGTACCATCATTTTTCAAAACAGGAAAATCCTTAATTCCTAAAGTGTTGATTTTTAAGTTTTCAAATTCTGCAACGGCATTCTCATCACAAAGTATGAGATAGTCTCCACTACTGATACTCCTGTTTGGTAATTTGCCCAACTTATTATTAACCATAATCTGCCAGTCGTAAAGAGATATTTTTTTATTGGTAGTGTTCAGAAACTCTACGTATTCAGTCTCAGGCAACATAACAGGAGGAGACGGGTCGGCCATAATTTCATCGATAACCACATCATAAGTTGAAGGATAATAAAATGATGGAGCCTGATCATCTTCAGAAATTGAATGGTTATACATATCTAAAATTTTGGGCATTTGGAGCGTGTAATTATCACCGGGATGCAAGCCAAAAGGCAGGTCTACTTTGAGATACCTGCCTATTTTATTCACTGCATTTCCACATTCCACATCTTTGACACAAAAATTTCCGTCTTTTTCGATTTTAACAATTTGATTAAACTCAGCCAGAATTTTGGTTGAAGATAAAATATGAATGTTTTCAACTTTTGGAGATGGATTGCTGTCGTCGAATTTTCCTTGTATAAAAAGATCGTCAACCCATAATCCCCTGTCATACGATGGAGAATAGATATAGCAAATCAGAAATGATTGAGATTGCGTTATTTCAGGTTCCATTGTTTCTCCTATTTTAAAATAGCAGCCTCTGCAAGTATCAATTTCTAAAATTATTAATCCCAAAGCCGATCGCGTAATTTTAAAAAAAACCGGCAACCCGGGTTTAATCTTATCTTCCCAATTGAAGCCGGTGGAAATTATGCTCTCCGCTTTTTCACCTTTCTGTTTCCAAAGGTGAATCTCATCATCGCTTCCCCGGTAGTTGACACCAAGTACCAATGCATAATCCATCATCCCATCGTCGCTTGGCAGATTGCTCGATGCCAGCATCACCTCCCAATGATTGTTAGCAGAAGGTTTATAATTGTATTTAATCGAAAATTGCCATACCGTCTGCGCTTCACTAAGATTCAAAGGCTTATGGAAAAAACATATCCAGTCGGTGCCAGCCTTATCGTTATCATATGCATGATGCAATGAAAAAGATCCGCTGATGGCACGATCACTAATTATTTCCCAGCGACCCGGGATGTTCTGATACCATTGGGTCAAATCGTTGTCTTCAAAATTCCACCTAACTTCCTGCCCAAACGAAATAACCGGTATTGTGAAAAAAAGGAATACCAGGGTTTTCATTGACAAAAATTATTGCGATTTTTGCAATACATTATTTTTGAAAATTACAAATTTTTAAATAATTGTTATTCCATCTTGTTGGATTTTATTCAAAATGATAAATTAAATCTCTTAAAAATCGAAAAATGAAAGTCGCAATTGTTGGTGTCAGCGGCGCCGTTGGACAGGAATTCCTGAAAGTGCTTGACGAAAGAAAATTCCCGGTAGATGAACTTGTTTTGTTTGGGTCGGAACGCAGCGCAGGAAAGAAATATACATTTAAAGGAAAGACACTTGTAGTTAAAGAATTAAAACACAATGATGATTTTAAAGGTATCGATATAGCTTTAACATCTGCAGGAGCAAGTACTTCAAAGGAATTTGCAGAGACTATAACAAAGTTCGGTACTGTAATGATAGATAATTCGAGTGCCTTCCGCATGGACAATGATGTTCCACTAGTGGTTCCAGAAGTAAATGCTGCTGACGCAAAAAAGAGACCGAAACATATTATTGCGAATCCAAATTGTTCTACTATTCAGATGGTTGTTGCTTTACAGCCTATTGAAGAACTTTCTCATATTGTCAGGATTCATGTATCTACTTACCAGGCTGCAAGCGGTGCCGGAGCTCAGGGTATCACGGAACTTGATCATCAAATTAAGCAGGTAGCAAAGGGAGAGGAAGTAATAATTGCAAAGTTTCCTTACCAACTTGCGATGAATATTATACCTCATATCGATGTGTTTCTGGATAATGGCTATACAAAGGAAGAAATGAAAATGCATTGGGAAACCAGGAAAATCATGCACAGCGATGTGATGGTAAGCGCCACATGTGTGCGTGTTCCGGTAATGCGAAATCATTCGGAATCGGTCTGGGTTGAGACAGAGAGAGAATTATCCGTGGAAGAAGTTAAAAATGCCCTCAAAAATGCTCCCGGCATAACCCTTTTTGATGATCCTTCGCAAAAAAAATACCCAATGCCACTATATTGCGAGAGTGAGGACGACGTATTTGTCGGCAGGATCCGAAAAGATACGGCGAACCCGAAAGGCATTGTTTTCTGGTGTGTCGGTGATCAAATTAAAAAGGGTGCAGCCCTGAATGCAGTGCAGATAGCGGAATACTTAGTTGAGAATAAACTTCTATAATATCAGAGACCTGGCAACAGCCGGGTCTCTGATATTAATACAACAACTTGTCGAACGGGTAATGTGTAAGGTGTATTTCCTTGATTCGTTCGTAGAAACCCTTTTTTAATTCTTCAAAATTCTGTTTTGTTTTGGCTGAAATAAAAATACAGGGCATATTATTTCTGGCCATCCAGCTTTTTTCCAATTCTTCAAGACTTAAATTAAAACGGGTGGAAGGTGTCAGATCGTCTGCGTCTTTGGCAATATAACGATATGCGTCAATTTTGTTAAAAACCACATAAACCGGCTTATTACTTGCTCCTATCTCCTGAAGTGTTTGGGTAACAATGTTGATCTGCTCTTCAAAATTAGGATGGGAAATATCTACGACATGGATAAGCAGATCGGATTCCCTTACTTCATCCAGCGTCGATTTAAAAGACTCAACCAAAGTATGTGGAAGCTTGCGAATAAAACCAACGGTATCGGATAGTAAAAATGGCAGGTTGTCAACGACTACTTTCCGTACAGTTGTATCTAGGGTGGCGAATAGTTTATTTTCAGCAAATACTTCCGATTTACTCAGTAAATTCATAAGGGTAGATTTCCCCACATTGGTATACCCAACCAAAGCTACACGAACCATGCGACCACGGTTTTTCCGTTGGGTTGCCATTTGACGGTCGATTTTTGAGAGTTGATTTTTTAAAAGTGAAATTTTATCGCGTATTACCCGTCTGTCGGTCTCGATTTCTGTTTCACCCGGTCCACGCATCCCGATACCTCCCTGTTGTCGTTCCAAATGCGTCCACAGCCCGGTAAGTCGCGGCAATAAATATTGATATTGGGCCAGTTCCACCTGGGTTTTTGCATGTGCAGTTTTTGCTCGATCGGCAAAGATATCTAAGATAAGATGAGTCCGATCGACGATACGAATTTCAAGCTCCCGTTCGATATTTCTTTGCTGACTGGGTGACAATTCATCATCGAAAATGACAATGTCGATTTCATTTTCCAGAACAAATTGTTTTATTTCCTCCAATTTTCCACTACCAATATAAGTCCGCGGGTTCGGAATATTTACCCGCTGAATATATTTTTTCACAGGAATGGCTCCTGCAGTATCGGTAAGAAACACAAGTTCATCTAAATATTCCTTAACCTGGTCTTCCGATTGATCGTTTGAAATCACACCAACCAGAACAGCTCGCTCTTTTTTTATTTCAGTAATATTTTCTATCATGCTTTTGCTCTCTCTTCAAGCAACAAAGTTAGCAATTTCCGAGACAGATAGACGAGGCTCTTCACTCCCTATTTTATCAATTAATATGAATCAATTTGCCCGTTTTATTTGAAATGAAAACCTAAACCATCCTAATGGATCAAATCCCTGTTATTATTAATCGCGTTGGAAACCGACCGCTGCAATGAAAATGAACAATCATATATCATCGATAAATTGTCAGGAAAGGGAACAGGCGCAGTATTTATTAATTGTATATCTTCCGGTTCAAGGGCATCAAAGTTACCAACTGCCCTACCCGAGAAATGCTCAAAATAAGAATCCCCGATAACAGGCACCTTTTGAAGCAATTGTTCAGGATTGGATGCCACAAATTCAACGTCACCATGAATTTCGGCCGATTTTGACTGTCTTCGTTCGATGAGAGTGCAGCTAATATCTTTATATTTTGGTATTCTTATCTCGTGGCCGAGCGTGTCCTTCTTTACATTACCTCTTCGATCAAGTTCAACCGTGTAACCATCCTGTATGGTTTTTCTTCTCAAAATTTCCTGAGTCGAAAAATTTTCGGGAGAAATTATAAGATCCTTAACAATGATAGATATATACAAATCATAATCACTGTCATTGCGCTCCTTAGTAAAATCGAAATCCACCCAGGTACTGTTAAATCGTGATGTATTAATGTTTAAAATATTATCATAAAAATCGGAGGGAAAGTTATATTGGGCCTGGTTTATTATTTCGACCAGTACTTTTGTTGTCCCTAAGTCTCCGGAGGTCTTAATTAATTGTTCAACATCCGGGTAATCACTCCCTCCGTATTCCTTTACTTTCAAAAAATTATAAAATGCTTGTCTATAAGATTCTTTATCATTCTGATCCATCAGTGATTGAGCCTTGGTATAAAAATATTTTGCAGCTCTTTTTTTGGCCTCCACAATTGCAGGTGCATAATCTATATACTTATATTGAAATTCCCTTCCAGAGATCTCAAGCGGAAGTACTTTTTTTATTTCAGACTGACGCATATTCAGCGTTGTATAAAGTTTATAGATTTCTTCCCAATTTTCGGGTTTGTCTTCCTTTATTAATAACCGTGCCTGATCCTGATCCCGTTGATTTGCCAGTAAAAAGGCTTTTTCCAATAAAGCTTTATCGTCGTTATCTGCCTTCCCTTTCAATATTATTTTTATCGACCTGTCAATGGCGGCATCATAGTTTCCTTCCTGAATAAGCTTCTCAGGAGATTTGCACGACATCAGAATCATGAAAAACAGACAGATATAACCTGATTTCTTCATTTTATTCCAGTTTCTAGATTGTTAAAAAGATTAAATGAGACCACCATCGATCAAGACAAAATGTATACGAATTTAATTGTAAAAATATAAAACCCTGACAGAGTGACAATTTTTTATAATTTTAAAAAAATGTCACCCTGTCAGGGTTCATATGTTTGATATTAATATATTTTATCTATTTTTGACCAGCAAAGCGGGGGGTTTAGTCCCGAAATTGCTGAAAGCTTTGCTTTCCAACAATTTCGAGGATGCTCGAAAAACTACACAAATTGAAAATTTGTTGTTTTTCGGCACTTAGTCCCGCAAAATCTGAAATCTTTGATTTCAGTTATTTTGCGAGGATCCTCGAAAATCTAATGAAGCTTCGCTTCATGATTTTCGGGATTGGATTGAAGATGACGCTTTGAATAGTAGAAATTAAAATTATTTCGGGGGTTTAGCTCAGTTGGCTAGAGCGTTTGGCTGGCAGCCAAAAGGTCAGGGGTTCGATTCCCCTAATCTCCACCAGTTCCTCCTTGCAACTCTTATAAGAAAATTCAATTGGACAGGTATATCCGCAATCTGATACTTCTTGGAGAAAATCAACATTTAGACTTCAAGTTCGAAATTTCGGATGCTAAGAAAATTGCCCGGACTTTTTCCGCTTTTGCAAATACAGAGGGTGGAAAATTACTGGTTGGTGTTAAAGACAACGGGATTGTTGCCGGAATTCGCACCGACGAAGAGGTCTATATGATCGAGTCGGCCGCCCATCTCTTTTGCAAACCTAAAATAGATTACCTTATTAAATCCTGGCAGATTGATGGAAAAACAATCCTGGAGGTTACCATTGGCGAAAGTAAATTAAAACCTCATTTAGCTCCCTGGAAAGAGAACCTCTGGAAAGCTTTTGTCAGAATTAAGGATGAAAATTTTTTGGCGAACAGCGTGCAGGTTGAAGTTTGGAAAAAACAACGTGCCGGAAAAGGAGTGCTGGTAAAATTTAACCGGATTGAACAAGAGTTATTGAGATACCTTGAAAATAACGATGAGATTTCTTTGGGTGATTTCTGCAGCCTTTGCAAAATAAAACACCCGATTGCAAAAAAAATCCTTGTGAATCTTGTTGCAATCGGGCTTGTTGAAATTGTTTATTACGAGAATAACTCTAATTATAAATTAAACAAGAAGCAACCTCTTTAGCTGTATTCCAGTTAATTCGAATTATTTATTGATCGCTTCCAAAATAGTAGATCCCGCCAATTTGCCATCACTTGAATAAGTTTCAGTCTTTATCATGCCTGTACCGGAACACATCCATTGGGTGGATTTTGATGTAATAGTCATACCCATTTTGGTCGTTGCATTCTGACTGATTTTTAAACAATCAAAAGTGCCCGCAGGTGTGGTGACGCTTTCTTTTCCAACAACAGTCCGGTCGGTTATATCTATCTGCATAGACATTATTTTCATCCCTCCACTAGAAACATCCATTTTAACCCAACCATCCTTCATTTTATCGCCTGCTTTCAAATTTGAGGGCATTTCAAGATTGTGAGCATCCATCTTTACATCCATTCCCTGGTAAGCGTTCGGGTCCTGATTAAGGTACCCTTTCATATCAAAATAAAAAATTCCGCCTTCGCATTTTACATTTAATTGAGCTTCCGTAGTCTTTCCCTTTGTGTCGGTGGATTTATTAGAAATTGTAGCTTCAGATCCTGTTGCTGTTTCTTTATAGTCAACGACTTTTTGTGTCGAAGTGCCGGTAGATTTGCCGTTTTTATCATAGTTCTTATACACCAGTTCAGCACCTTTTGTCTGGGGATAATAAAAATCACATTTTTGCGCACTGATGAATGGACTGAATAAAAATCCAAGCAATGATAAGTAGATTAATTTTTTCATGGTTAAAAATTTTGGTTATGGATATCTTTTAGAATTGTATTTAAAGATAGGATTTTTGATAGAATTATTGTTTTTCCTGCAAGGAAAAGGTGCTTTCCTTAATTAAAAATAGCGTAAATTAGATTTAATCTATTCTATCATTTTTTGTTGGAAGAAAGATCTCCATCTTAAAAGATAATGATTTGATCTTTCAGGTGGCAATGATTTCATTTCAGAACCCATTCTAATGATGTTCTGTTGAATAGAAAAAAGCGTCTTACATAATGATGGCTATAATAACATTTATAGTTACATAAGATATGCCGTAAAAAAGTACAGTTGCTGAATACTTTTTAAATCTAAAAAGTCTGATCCTGAAAATTCCAATCAATGGAATAACGCTCATAACTTATCCCGGATCATGTACCTAAAATAGTTATATTTGACCTTGAGCGTAGTAATTAATTGGCAATTTGTTTTAATTATTCGCCAAGATTTAATAGATTTAATATTGATTGCAACCGCTATTGGACGGAAGTCAGTTTTAACTCGATTTATATGACGGTAACAGACCAGGATTTTCAGTTATTTATATATGCGCTTAAGACTTCTTCCAAATATGACTTCAGTGAATATTCTGAAAAATCACTTAAAAGAAGATTGACCAAGGTTTTAGCTGACAACCGACTAAATATTACTTCCCTTATAAACAAAATAAAGAATGACACTGAGTTTGTCGAAAAAACAGTCAAGGAGATTACAGTTAATACAACAGAATTATTTCGTGACCCGCAAGTTTGGCATGCAATGCGCTATGCTATACTCCCAAAATTGAAGAGCAATTCTGTTATTAACATTTGGCATGCCGGTTGTTCAACAGGTCAGGAAGTCTACTCAATGATGATTATATTAAATGAAATAGGGATTCTGGACAGAGCTAAAATTTATGCAACCGATCTGAATACCGATGTTATCGAACAAGCAAAAAAAGGTGAATACAAATACCGTTTCAATATAGGGTATCTCGATAATTTTGATAAGGTCATCAAAGAAAACCCCTATAATTACGAAGAATACTATGACGTCCCGTATGAAAAGTATTTTTCTATCGATAAAGCTTCTGATACAATAAAAATGCATAATTTTCTGAGAGAAAAACCAATTTATAAAAAACATGATCTTGTGAAAGATACAAATACACTTTTTGTAAAATTTGATTTGATCCTATGCAGAAATGTTATAATATATTTTAATTATAATTTGCAGAGTAAAGTCTTTGATCTGTTTCATAGAAATTTATATGACAACGGATGCTTAATTTTAGGGATGCATGAAACTATTTTAGGTTCATACTCCGTAAAATTTCAGAAAAAAGGACATGGCTATTATAAAAACTAACTTAAGAATATTGATGCATTATGAAATTTAGTTCCAGACATATAAAATCACAGTTTGTGCTTCAAATTGGTTTTTTTGTTCTGTATTCTATCGCAGTGTCGCTCATTGTGTTTTTAACGTATCGACAGATCGAAAAGAAGAGGAATGCCGAATTTCTCATGCTTAATCTTAGACACAGTCTAAGTCATTCCTATATTACCTATTGTAATTTCATGCTAAATGTAAATAACGATGATCAGTTCTTTTTAACCGGTAAAAACGGATCTACATCACAATTCAATAGCATATTAGAAAATTTGACTGACAGTTTAAACTATACTATTCAAAATAATTCATTGAGTGAAGAATCGGCAAACCTGGGCTTAAGAGATAGCCTGATAAGTGATATCAATAAGTATAAAAATAGCTTTAATTACATAACATTGGCCATTCTGGAGCGTGGTATGAAAGGCTATGGTAACATGAAGGCAATTCAGGAGCTGTCAGATAAAATACTGCAACATTTTGCAATATCTAAAAATCCGGAATTTTTCCTATTCGGTATTAAACTTAAAAGTCTTGAATCTGATTTTAATTATTCTTACAATTTCAGAGAATATAGTGGTCTAATCTCATTACTCGATGAAATATCGAATGAACCATCTATAGGAAACCCAACAAATTCAGACAATCAGGAATTGTCATCCCTTGTTTCGTCCTATCGATCGAAAATACAGTATCAGAATAATACTATCCAGCTTTTAGGATCAAATGATTCTGACAAAGGATTGATTAATGACTTTGAAAGGAATTATAAAAACCTTAAAAATTCATTTAATAAATATGCAGCTGTCCAACATACGAAAATCCTTTCCGGTATTGCTGAATGGAAAGTTTTTGCTATCGTAATTTTCATCCTGATTACACTGTTGTATATTTTATTGATATGGAGACTCCTTATTAGGATCAGGGGTCCATTGGGGCAAAGTATTGAATTTAGCTATCATCTGTCGAAAGGTAAACTTCCGGCAGAGGATCTCCCTATTGAAGGTCATTTTGAATTTTCAAATCTTAATAACAGTTTAAACCGGATTAAGGCATCTGTTAAGGATAAACAGATATTTATTGAAAATTTATTAAAACAAAGATTTGAAATCGACTTATCACTCCAGGGCAAAAATGACACTTTCGGAAAAACGTTATTGGCGCTTAAGGAAAACATGAGAAAGGCGCGAGATGAGCAATTGAAGTATGCGGAAGAATATAGATTGAGAAGATACCGGAATGAAGGCATTGCAAAATTTTCAGAAATATTGCGCTCAAATGCCGATAACCTTCATAAATTGGCTGATGTATTCATACGTGAACTTGTCAGATACCTTGAAGCAATGCAAGGCGGATTGTTTCTTACCAATGAAAATGATGAGCAAACACTTTTTTTGGAATCCGCTTTTGCCTATGACCGTAAAAAATATCTCAAGAAGACGATTGCTCCAGGGGAAGGATTGGTCGGCGCTTGTGCTTTAGAGAAGAAAAGCATAAACCTTACTGAATTACCCACCGATTACCTCGAGATTACATCCGGATTGGGTGAAGCCCCTCCAAATAATTTGCTTTTAATGCCTGTGATGAATGAAGGAACTTTGATTGGGGTAATAGAAATTGCATCGTTGAAAAAATTTGAAGCCCACCAAATAGATGTTGGTGAAATAATTGCATCAAGTCTCGCGTCTACTATAATTGCGGGAAGAATAAATAGCCGTACTTCCGAATTACTTGAGAAATCGCAACAACAGGCTGCCGAAATGGCGGAACAGGAAGAAGAAATGAGGCAAAATTTGGAAGAACTTAAGGCCACTCAGGAGGAATCCGCAAGAAGAGAAGAAGAAATGGAAGGGATAATAAATGCTTTAAGCCATTCTTTCTGTCTGCTCGAATATGATTTAACGGGCAAAATAAGTAAAGTCAACCAAAAAGTTCTCACGTTGCTCAGCCTATCTTCAGAAAATGTACTGGGTAAATCACATTCGGAAATATTTGGAAAGGGAACTAAAGCAGATTCCATTTTATTTACAAAGGTTATAGAAGGTACTGCCGTAGAAGTGATTGAAAAAGTCAAAATAAACAATAAACCTGTAGAATTAAGCAATACTTTTTTACCAATACATTCTAAAACTGGAACAACGGTTAAGATTATTAATATTATGTCTGTAAATTTCTAAGAATATTGAAATTATTATGGTAGAACTGGGTATAGTTGATATACGTGAAATCATTCGTTTAATTAAAACTAATTACAACTTTGATTTTTCCAATTATGCGCTTACTTCATTAAAGTATCGTCTGGAACATGTTATTGCTAAAAACAACTTATCTACCCCTGAAAGTCTGTTTAGAAAATTAAGCGACCAACCTGAATTTTTTGATACCTTCCTCAATCAGATCAGCGTTTCTTCTACTGAAATGTTCCGGGATCCTTCATTCTGGAGATGGCTTAGGGAAGTCTTCTTCCCTTCCTATGATGAAAAATATTATGATAATTTTAGAATATGGCTTCCATTTTGTGTTTCAGGTGCCGAGCTCTTTACTTTGACTATCCTCCTAAAGGAAATTAATTTGCTTAACAGAGTTAAAATTTATACAACTTCGATGAGTAAGGAAAGCATAGAATACATTAAATCGGGTGTGTATCCATTAAAAAAAATAGAAGTGTCAGGTGAAAACTATATCAGGTTTCAGGGTGAATCTAAATTTGAAGATTATTATTATGAAGATAAATATAATGCGGTCCGGGATACTTCATTGATTAAAAATGTTGAATTTATCATAGATGATATTAACTTTAATAATGCACCGAAAAATGTAAAACTTGTACTTTTAAGAAACGTTATGATCTATTTTAATCCGACATTTCAGGACAAGATACTTGTAAAAATGCATGAAGCATTATCATCCGGCGGTCATATGGCCATTGGCTTAAAAGAACAAATAAAAAATTACACTCCGGTTTTGTTTGAACCGGTCAATCTCAATGAGAATATTTACAAAAAAAAGCAGGTATAGTTTTAGAATATGAATTATAAGGCAGTTATTATTGGCGGTTCTGCAGGCAGTTTTCAGATTGTGACACGAATATTAAATTCGTTATCAGAATCATTTCCATTGCCGGTACTTTTATGTTTACACAGACTTAAGCATGTCAGGTCAGGCTTTGTTGAAGCATTATCGCTTAAATCAAATATTCCCGTGATTGAACCTTACGATAAAGAACAATTAAAACCAGGCAAAGCATACCTGGCACCTGCCAATTATCACATGTTCATTGAACTTGCCAACAGAATCGCCCTGTCAGCGGATGATCCTGTTAACCATTCCCGCCCTTCCATTGATTTATCATTTATAACTGCAGCAAACGCTTATCGTGATAAATTGATTGGAATTATCCTTTCGGGAGCCAACCGAGATGGAGCTTTGGGGATTAAAAAAGTCGCTGAAAACGGAGGGGTAACCATTGTGCAGGATCCAAGTGAAAGCGAGGTAAAAACCATGCCGGAAGCGGCATTGCAACTTACAAAAGTTGATTACGTATATACGACTGATCAAATATTGAGATTTTTATTAAAATTATAATCAAATTATGATGTTCAAAAGCTATAAATCACAATCTTTATCACTTTACATTGGAGCTATCATCTTTATAGTATTATTGGCCAGGGCATTTTGGAATATCTTTATTAAAACAAACAATTCGGCAATTTTTTGGCCTTTAACCTTTTTCATACTGGCAATATTTTCAGTTTCAGCATTATATACCACCTACTTAAAAGCAACAAATAAAAAAATCCTCGAAAATATTGTCCATCAAAAAGTTGAAGAAGAAAGGGCTAAAATTCTTGCTGATTTCAGCAAACAGGAAAATAGAGAACAGGAAACTGAAAATGCCACCGAAATTGATGAGAAGATCAGCCAGATACTGCCTAAAGGAAGTTTCAAAAATCTTGATTCTTACGCAAAAAAGTTACTAAATAATCTTGCTGATGAGATGGCAATAACACAAGGGATCATTTATAACTTAAATCCGGATAATAAATCCTTTGGCCTTTTGACTGGGTATGCACTTACTAATACTGAACCAATCCCTGATTTTCAGATTGGGGAAAATCTCAACGGGCAGGTAGCAGCTTCTCAGGAAATTATGATTGTAAAAGATATCCCTGAAGATTATCTTAGCGTAGAATCGGGATTAGGAAAAAGTAAAGCACGTAATTTAATTATTGCACCATTTGTACAAAATGAAAAAACAATAGCAATACTTGAGTTTACAACATTTCAGGAAATAACAAACAGTGTAAGTAAAATTTTGAGTCAATTAGCAGCTCAGGCATCTGAAAAAATGATACAATTAAAAATGTCATAAACAGGGTATGACTGATTTTGTAAAAATATATAGAAAATTTTTTAAGGAGGACACAAATCCAATTCCTTTCGCAACCATAATTGGTTGCCTTCTTCCTCTTGTATCGTGGACGATCGAGATAATTCATTATAAAGTAAATATTTCGCCTTCAGGTATTTTGCAGTTGCATAAGAATAACCCATCGCTGATTATAATGGACCTTGTTCCAATCATCCTGATATCGTTGGCGGCCATTATACATTTTCATCACAGGGATTCAAAAATTCAATTTGATGAGAAAATAAAGGAACGTGATAAGAGATTGGAGGAAATGGCAAAATTTGCCAAACAAATCGGGGAAGGCAATTATAAGACAAATCTTGATATAACTTCCAATAATGATACGCTTGCTCAATCGCTCCTGATAATGAGGGAGAACCTGCTTCTGAACAATAAAAAAGAAGCTGAACAAAGCTGGATCGCTGAAGGCAAAGAAATTATATCAAATATTCTGAGGACACACAGTAAAATCGATGAACTCACATTCCTGGTCATCCATTCCCTGATAAAATATATCAATATTGTGCAGGGGGCTCTTTACCTCTATGATGAAGAAAAGAAAATATTGAGGAATGTTGCTACATATGCATACAACAGGAAAAAATATATCAATCAGGAATTTAAAATTGGCTATGGGCTAATTGGTGAGTGTGCTTATGAGATGGATTATATCTATCTTACTGAAATACCCGACGACTATGCAACCATTACTTCAGGAATCCTCGGAGATAGAAAACCAAAAAGTATTTTGCTTGTACCTCTTATTACAGAAGAAAAACTTCAAGGGGTCATTGAATTTGCTTCCATCGATAAAGAAATTCCCGAACTTACAATTCGCTTTCTAAAAGAATTGGGTGAAATAATTGCAAGGACAGTCTTTAATCTGAAGGTGAATCAACGTACCGAACAACTCCTGATCGAGTCCCAAAAGATGACGCGCGAATTGCAGGAGAATGATGAACAACTACGGCAGAATGCTGAAGAAATGCAGGCCACCCAGGAAGAATTGCAAAAATCAAACGAACAACTTGAAGCCAACATCCAAAAAGTTGAAAATGCACAGAAACGTTTATATTCATTACTCGAAAATGCGTCGGAGATTATTTCTATTTATAGCGAAAAAATAGAACTTCTTTATGAAAGCCCTTCGGTAGTAAAAATCCTTGGATTTTCTCCCGAAGAAATGATGGGTGGAAAGGATATGGACCGGCTTACCCGAAAGGGCGAAATAGCTATGCGTTCAATGTTCAAACAATTGCTTTTAAAACCTTCCGTTCCTGTTACTATTCAGTATACCTACATGAAAAAGAACGGTCAAAAGATTTTTCTTGAGTCTACAGGCCGGAACCTCTTAAATGACTCGGCAATCAAAGGTATTATCCTGAATTCAACAGATATTACTGAAAGAAAAAGGGCTGAGAAAGAGGAGCGCATGCGAAGTAAAATGCAGGCATTGTCCGAAAATTCGCTGGATATGATCATGCGATTAAGTACTGTTGGACAATTCTTTTATGCAAACCCGGTGGTTGATACCTATACCGGGATTGATCCAAAAGAACTTATTAACAAAACTTTAAATGAAGTAAATTTTACAGAATCTCTCTTCAATTATTTAAAGGAAACCATTGAAAAAATAAAGGTAAATCCAAGTAAAACTGCTTCAGAGTTAACCATGCCGGTTAAATATGAGAACTCTGTGATTCAGGACCGTATCATGAGCTTTGCAGCCATACCTGAATTTAATGAAAATGAACTCGAAACGATCCTGTTCGTCGGACACGATATCACCGAAGCAAAACAAATTGAACAGGAAATCCAGGATAAAAACCGCAAAATTGAAGATTCAATCAATTATGCCCAACGGATACAATCCTCAATACTTCCCGACAATCGTGTTATTCAGGAGTTTATTCCAAAGTCATTTATCTACTATCGCCCGCGAGACGTTGTGAGCGGCGATTTCCCTTGGTATTTTAAAAAAGGTGACGATATTTACATAGCGGTTGTCGACTGTACCGGCCATGGCGTACCAGGTGCTTTGTTATCATTTATCGGATATTTTCTTTTGAATAACATTGTCGATCATGAAACTGAACATTCCGCCTCAAGCATACTGGATAGTCTTCATTACAGTGTGAGAAAAACACTAAAACAGGAAGACAACGAAGCTGAAGCAAGAGATGGTATGGATATAGCCTTTTGTAAAATCAATTATCAAAAAAAGGAACTTCAGTTCTCAGGCGCACACAGACCATTGTATCTTCTCAGGAATGGTGAACTTGAAGAATTTAAAGGTGATCGTAAAGCAATTGGAGGTATTCCTCATAAAAAGAAACTTGAAAATGATTTCACCAATTATAAAATTGAATTCAAACGTGGTGATAAAGCATTTTTCTTTTCCGATGGACTTTCCGATCAGCTTGGTGGCCCGGAAATTACAAAATATACCCCAAAAAGGGTGAGAGACAATATTGTTGAGAATAAGCACTTGACTATGGAAGAATTTAATAGTTTCTTTGCTGAAGACTTTAAAAAATGGATGGGTGATAATCGTCAAATTGATGATGTTTTACTTATTGGTATAGAATTTTAATATGAAAATAAAAACAGGCGAATTATGGATAATAAAAAAGATGTGAAAGGATTTCTGGAGTTTGTATATGAATTTTACAAATCGATGAAAGCCCACGAGATTACCTTGGTATATGAAGGTGAAATAACACATCAGATAACCAAGGCTTTTACTTCCCTGACTGAATCAAACATGGCAAAGGATGACGAACCAGGAAATGTTCAGAGAAAAGTCTTTCATGTGATGGTTGAATGTTTGCAAAATATTAGTAAGCATGCCGACGATTTTACTGCCAGCGATTTCTTATTCTCAGGCAGGGGTATTTTTCTGGTCAGCAAGGGAGAAAATGAATACAGCGTTACAACTGGGAATGCTGTGGATAATGATAAAATTGAAGAGTTAACAACCATGCTTGAGACTATCAATAAAATGGATAAAGAGGAATTAAAAAATCTCTATAAAAGACAAATGAAGGAAGGAAGGCTATCCGATAAAGGAGGCGCCGGCCTGGGATTTATTGATATTAAGCGGAAAACAGGAAAGGAACTCGAATATCACTTCCTGCCTATTTCGGAAGACACTTCATTCTTTTTACTAACTTCGACTATTTCAAGAGACGACAATTAAATTAAGGATACTATGGAAACTATCAAAATTCAAGGTACCGAGGATACTCCCAAAGTAATACTGGATAAAGATACTCAGGTAATGGAAATTTCAGGGCGATCTCTCCCGGAAGACGTAGCGTCTTTTTATGATCCAATTCTTACTTGGCTTGATGAATATGCGCAAAGTCCAAATGCAAAAACTATCTTCAATTTTAAACTGGTGTATTTTAATACTGCCTCTTCTAAACTTCTTCTGGATATACTGATGAAACTGGAAGAAATTCATGAAGCAGGTCACGATGTGGTTATTCGCTGGCATTATCCTGAAGACGATGAAGATATGCAGGAAGCAGGCGAAGAATATGCTGATATTGTGGATGTTCCTTTTGAACAAGTTAGCTATTCCTCTTAATCCATTATCCCGAATTTAGCCTGTAAAACATTGAAGTATGAGTGAAGAGATCCTGAAAGCCCTTATGCAATTGTTTGCAATCATTGCGAAACAAGATGAAGGGGTTGAATCCACTCAGGTTGAGTATGTCAAGAATTTTCTGCAACAACAGCTTACTTCCGAGAAAGTTGCCGAATATTATGCATTGTTTGAAAAGAATGCAGGCCTAACAGATGTTGACGAACACCAAAAAAATCAACTTACTTCGGTTAAAGATTCTGTAAGAATCCTGGGATTATGCAAAAAGATTAACAAAACCCTGACTCAAAAACAAAAAGTTGTTGCACTTGTTCGCCTATTTGAAATTATAAATGCCGATCGGAAATTTACCGATCAACGCCTGGCAATTATCAATACAGTTGCCGAAGTTTTTAATATTTCTCAGGAAGAATTTAAAAGCATTGAAACATTCGTAATTAAAAATGATGCTGCTGAATTGGACGACAGCAACATGTTGATTATTAACGACAAACATGACAGATATGTCAATGCCAAAAGAATTCAAACCAAGCATCTCGACACAAACATTTTTGTTCTTCGGATCAAGAGCGTTGACCTCTACTTTTTAAAATATACCGGAAATGAAGACCTATTTCTAAATGGCCTTCCCATTAATAATTCCAGAATCTATCTATTTGCAAACGGCAGTACTGTAAAACTTCCAAAATCTGCACCCGTATATTACAGTGACGTTGCAGCACATTTTCTATCGGATATTACTTCAAGCAAAATATCGTTTACCGTAAGAAATATTAGCTATCGCTTTCCCAATGGTAACCTGGGACTAAAAAATGTTTCGTTTTCTGAAGGCCATGGCCGGCTCATCGGAATAATGGGCGCCAGCGGTACCGGAAAAACTACATTGTTAAATCTTTTATGCGGCATAGAAAGACCCTCAAGCGGGGAAGTACTTATTAACGGCATCAATTTGCATGAAGATAAGGAACAACTGGAAGGAATAATCGGCCTTATCCCCCAGGATGATCTACTAATTGAGGAGCTAACAGTTTTTGAAAACCTTTACTTCAATGCAAAACTTTGCTTTAAAGACAAGTCGGAAGAAGAAATTACCAATCTTGTAGATAAAACACTTACCAACCTGGGACTTTATGAGCGAAAGGATCTTAAAGTAGGTTCTCCCCTCAAAAAAACCATTAGCGGAGGCCAAAGAAAAAGACTAAATATCGCACTTGAATTAATTCGCGAACCTTCCATTCTGTTTGTCGACGAACCAACTTCCGGACTTTCTTCACGCGATTCTGAAAACGTGATGGACCTGCTCCGGGAACTTACTCTGAAAGGTAAACTCATCTTTGTTGTCATCCATCAGCCTTCGTCAGATATTTACAAAATGTTTGACAAAATGATTATCCTCGATACCGGTGGATATATGATCTACTATGGTAACCCTGTTGAAGGCGTCATGTACTTTAAACGCATGGATGCACAGATTAACAGCGAGGTGGGTGAATGCCCTACCTGTGGAAATGTAAACCCCGAATTGATCTTTAATATTATTGAAGCCCATGTAGTTGATGAGTTCGGTAATTATACTGATATTCGAAAAGTGGGTCCGGAAAAATGGGAAGATAGCTATGAGGAAAATTTTAACCCTGAAGAAGTAGATAGCGTAATTGATAGACCAACCAAAACACTCAAGATTCCAAATTGGTTTTCTCAAATTAAAATTTATACTATCCGGGATTTTCTTTCCAAAATAAGCAATCGTCAATATGTTGCGCTTAATTTGTTTGAAGCTCCGGTCCTGGGATTCATTCTTTCATATATTATCCGGTATATTGAAGATCCGAACTCCAAAATTTATATATTCAGGGTCAATGAAAATATTCATATTTATATCTTCATGTCTCTGATTGTCGCATTATTTCTTGGATTGATGGTGAGTGCAGAAGAGATAGTAAAGGATAGAAAGATCCTGAAAAGGGAAAAATTTTTAAATCTTAGTCGCTCGAGTTACTATTTATCAAAAATTTCTATTCTGTTTACAATCAGCGCAATTCAATCCTTCCTTTTTATAATAATTGCAAATAGTATTTTGGGCATAAGAGATATGAATTTTACATATTGGCTGGCTCTTTTTTCTACTGCGGCATTTGCCAATATTTTAGGACTCAATATTTCTGCCACATTTAATTCGGCCGTTACCATTTATATCCTGATCCCATTGATCATGATCCCAATGATGGTTCTAAGCGGAGCAATGTTTAGCTTTGATAAGTTAAACAGAACAGTAGGCAGGATCGACAAAGTTCCATTCATTGCTGAAATGATGGTTACAAAGTGGGGCTACGAAGCTTTAATGGTTCATCAGTTTAAAGACAATGGATTTACATCATTGTATTATGGACTGGAGAAACAGGAAAGCCAGTCAGATTTTAAAAAAGTCTATTTCATCCCGGAAATGCGCGATCGATTGAGCCGTATAAATAAAGAACTTAATAAAATTAACCAGGTCGATATGAGTAAAGATGACCTGCTGTTAATTATCAATGAAATTAAAAAAGAGAATAAGCTTGCAAAATTGATTGAAATTGAAAATCAGGAAACATATAAAGAAACAGGTGAAAATCAAATTTCTCCTGTGTTTTTTGAGAAGATCGAAGATTTAAGTTCAAAGAAATTTGACCTTAATACCTCGAATCTTATTTCGGATTATTTAACAAAACTGGATGCTTACTACGGTAAAATATTCCAGTTGGCAAACCTCAAGCGGCAGAACAGTATCACTTATAACCTGGAGAACAGACCCGAAATTTATAGAGAAAGACGTGACAACTATTTTAATGAGAGTATTGCAGATATCTGCAAAAAAATATATGAGAAAAATAAGATTGTAGAATACAACCATCAGCTAATTCAGCATATCGACCCAATTTATCAGGATCCGATACCAGCCAATTTTCTAAGTTTCAGAACACACTTTTTTGCACCTCGCAAACACTTTTTCGGGAAATATTTTGATACATTCTGGTTTAATATGTCGGTAATATGGCTGTTAACTGCAACACTTTATGGATTTTTATACTTTGATATTTTTAAAAAACTCCTCACATTTGGAGAAAGATTAAAAATGAGATAATGATTACGGAAGCAGATTTTTAATATCTTTATACTAATTGTTACATTTGTCAAATTCGCAATAAATACTGTGAGCTATGATAAAAAGAATTATCGCCCTTCTTGTTATCAGTTTATTCGTTTTCGCGTGTAGATCGGGTGGAGAAAAGAAAAAAGGAGATGAATTGGCCGTGCCTAAGGATGTACTTAACAAAGGGACCCTTGAAATTTCCGAAAATGTAATGCAGGATATCGTGCAAAACATTGCTTCACCCGTAGAAATGGCAGCCTTGGTAAAAAGCCTTAATGTTAATTTTTCAAACAAATACCTGGCTTCGACCGAAAGCGTGAATAACCTTACAACAACCTTTCAGCAAGCCTTCTATCTTGGTGTTTATGCAGCAGATCTTGGTTATCTTAATATCTATAATAAGACTAACTCGGTTATCGATTATATCACAGCTATTAAAACGCTTGCTGACGGAATAAGAGTTGGACAATTTTTCGATTTTACTACACTTAAAAGACTTGCCCAGAGTAACCAAAATCTTGATTCACTTATGTTTATTTCGGTACATAGTTTTAATGATATGGATAAGTACCTCCGGACGGATAAGCGCAGCAATCTAAGTACATTGATGGTCACGGGTGTTTGGATTGAAGGCCTTTATCTTGCAACCCAGGTTGCAAAGATGGATCCCCACAAGGAATTAGCAGAAAGAATTGGAGAACAAAAAATTATCATGGGCGATTTAATGCTGGTCCTTGATAATTATAAAAACGATAAACAATTTGCCAAACTTATTGAAGATCTTACTGTTCTCAAGAATGAATTTAATGATATCGTAATTACGATTCAAAAAGGAGATCCTGAATCGATTGAAGAAAACGGTATGTTGGTTATTGTTCAACACGATGTCAGTACAGTAAATATCACTCCTGAGAAATTAAAAACCATCATCGAAAAAACCGAAGAAATCCGAAACAAGCTAATTAGTATGTAACATGAAAAATATCCTGAAACTATTATTCATTTCACTATTCTTCTATAGTTACGAGGTATTCGCACAAGAAAACTCAGAATTGGTTGCTCAATGCGCGGCAGGTGCCGGTGATGTGACTTACTTAAAAGATTTTGGCGTCAAATTAGATGCCGGTACGCCAGGAGGCAAACCTCCTTCAGCTAAGTTTTCAATGGTACTTAGTAAAAATACCGATTACCGGTTTTCTATTTGCACTGCACCAAATTCAGACGGGGAGGCAATCCTACAGCTTTTTGATATGAATGTATTACAAGGTAGTACATACATCAGCACAACGGGTAAAGAATTTCCGTTCTTCGACTTTAAATGCCAAAAAACAGGAGTCTACCATGTATTTATCTCTTTCAAGGAAGGTAAAGCCGGAGAAGCTGTTGGCATTTTATCCTTTGTGAAGAAACTTTAAGATTTTAGATTAAGATATTACATAGGCCGCCATTGATGCGGCCTTTTTTGTTTCAGGGATGTTCGAGCGTAAGACCATTTTTTCATTTTAAACCTCGTTTTACCCGACCATAACATTTTATACTTGATTTAAGAACAAGCCCAACCTGCCAAAGTACGAAGAAATTAGGGCAGGTAACCCCAAATAGCGATTGTTGATTTGTTCGGAGAAATCAAATCCGGAGTAAAAGAATTTTACCCAAGAATATTGTATTAGTATTACCGGATATCCTTATTTTAGTCCTAACAAAACACAAACAACCAGTGGATCCAGTAATAGTATTATAAAGAAAACCTGATTAATAAAACTATTACGGCACTCTGAAAAATAAATGGAAAGAAGTACAGACGATGGAATTGAAATAATGAAGAATAATTCAATACCTGCAGAAGGCACAAAAATTAATACTATCAGCCCTATCACGAATAGATAGAATATCATCTGATAAAGGTTTCTGGACAGAACTTTTGTGGTTGCGTATTTCTTAATCGCAAACATGTTTGCTACAATCATAAATACGAGATAAACACCTATGCCTATAAGAAGAGGCAATGGATAATCTAATTTGACACTGTCAAAAAACATATGCTGATAGGTAACTTTAAGATCGGCTATAATTGGGCGATTAAAAAGAAAATATCCCGAAAAAAGATAAATAAATGGGACAATCAATCCAATAATGGGATACACAAATTCCTTCCAGTTGAATTGCTTGAAAGTAAATTGAGCAATCAGGAAAAATGGAAGAAAAAAGACCAGGTTGTTATAAAATAAACTGCCCAATCCAATTAGTATCCCGGCATCAAGATATTTAAGAGAGGGTGCTTCTTTTTCTATCGAACTAAATATCCGGTCTATCGCCAATAGTAAAAATAACGAGGCAATAATTGAAGTCGAAAATAAATGTTGGTGAAAAGCAAACGAGGAAATCGCAATTAAAAAAAAAGCCGGAAATTGAGTGCGTTTCTGTATAATTAAATAATTAATATTGATTTTTACAAGGTAAAAACCTGCGAATATAAGTCCAATCCCACCAAATATGGCTAGTATAATTCTATTCAATTTTGTTATAGGTAAATAATTCCCCAGGTTAGCGAATGTATTAAACTGGAGAATTTCCGAAATATCGTGCTTTGAAGAAAATAAAAAATAGTACGTTAGAACAATGCAAAAACAATATACTATTATAAAGACAATGAAAGCCTGCTGATTTTTTCGAAAGAAATTTAACATATCCTTAAAGAAAGAAAACTGTCAAAAGGGTGTAAGTTACAAATTATCCCCTACTGTCAGTTTTCTGGATTAAATAAAATCAAATTAGTACTTCCAATTTATTTACAAGTGTGCTTTTTGGACATGCTCCAACCTGTTTGTCTTTCACTTCACCATTTTTGAAGAATAAAATAGTTGGAATATTTCGTATACCATATCTTGCTGAAATGGCCGGATTTGAATCAACATCAAGCTTACCAACAAGTGCACTGTCCTTAAAATCTTCACCTATTTCCGAAACAATTGGCCCCACCATCCTGCAAGGACCACACCATTCTGCCCAAAAATCTACTATTACCGGCTTATCCGACTTTAGCACAAGTTCATCGAAGTTTTGATCTGTTATTTCTAAGGCCATTTTGAATTATTTTGAGGTTAATAATAAAATTCATTTACAAAGCGAATTTAGAAAATATAAGCTTGAATTAACTTACCCTATATTCGATTTCCGGGTGCGAATTTAGGAATTCAATCAGTTCATTCGATACCAGCACCGACATACTTCTTGAAAACATTTCGACCGAGATCCCTTCTATTTCGTCATATATATTAAATCTTAATGTTGATTTTCCTTTATTTTTATCCGATTGTTGGTGAATTTCTGATATTATTTGCTCATTCAGATCCTCAATTGACATTCGGATTGATAAATTTTTAACAAGTTCGTCACGTGCATTGTTCAAAAGAAGAATCGATTTTATTTTAAATTCAAGTTCCGTTATCTCTTTCTTCCATGGATTTGGTTGCACAGTCCCCTTAATAAACAATGAATATCCGTTATAAAGAAATTTTCTATACTCTTCATAATCTTTGCCAAAAAGCATAAACTTATATGAGTCGGTATAATCTTCGATTATTAACGATCCAAAAGGACGTCCGGTTTTCGTAGTAAGATGTTTGACCTCTGTAACCAAACCAGCAACTGAAACATCCTTCCCTTTGATATTCTGTAAATTTTGTAACTCGGTCAGTGAACAATTGGTAAAATTTCTGATTTCAAGTTGGTAATCGTCCAATGGATGTGAAGATAGATAAATGCCGATAAGTTCCCGTTCTTTATTCAGCTTTACTAAAGGAGGCCATTCCTCACCTGACTGAATATCGGGCCTTTTCTGAGCGTTCTTATAACTTGTATCAAGATCGAAAAGTGTACTAGATTGCTTTGCTTTGATAAGATTCCCATATCTTACCAAATTATCAACCATATTATTATTTTCCTTATCTAAAATAAAATATTGATGTCTCTTAATTTCCGGAAAACTATCAAATCCACCTGCCAGAATAAGCGCTTCAATACTGCGTTTATTTACAATGGATAAATTAACCCTTTCAACAAAATTAAAAACATCTTTAAACATTCCATTTTTTCTTCTTTCGTCAATAATGTGTTGAACAGCCGCTTCACCCAATCCTTTAATAGCTGCCAAACCAAAACGTATATCCCCGTCTTTATTGACAGTAAAACGTGCATAACTTTCATTGATGTCGGGTACAAGGGTTTTTGATCCCATCCGCTTGCATTCCTCCATAAACTGGGTGATTTTTTTAATGTCATTGAGATTTCTGCTCAAAACAGCAGCCATATATTCAGCAGGATAATGAGCTTTCAAATATGCGGTTTGATAAGAAATCCATGCGTAACATGTAGAATGGGATTTATTAAAAGCATAATGAGCAAAGTATTCCCAATCTCTCCAGATTTTATTTATTATTTCAATTTTATGCCCGTTGGTTTTGCAGCCTTCAATGAATTTCTCCTTTAACTCATCCATCATGGCTACGTTTTTTTTACCCATCGCTTTCCGCAATGAATCAGCCATTCCCTTTGTGAACCCAGCTAATTTCTGAGATAAAAGCATTACCTGTTCCTGATATACTGTAATCCCATAGGTGTCTTTTAAAAATTCTTCCATCTCAGGCAAATCGTATTCGATTTTTTTTCTGTTATGTTTTCGCTCAATAAACTCGGGTATATAATCCATAGGTCCCGGTCGATATAAGGCGTTCATAGCAATCAGGTCTTCGATTCTATTCGGTTTTAAGGCCCTTAAATGTTTTTTCATTCCAGGAGACTCAAACTGAAAAAGTGCTGTAGTTTCACCTTTGCTGTATAATTCATAGGTTAAAGCATCATCGAGAGGAATTTGGTCTATGTCGACGTCAATACCTTTGGATTCCTTAATATTATCCACCGCATCTTTAATAATAGACAAGGTTTTTAAACCCAGAAAATCCATTTTTAGCATCCCCACAGATTCAATGTGATGCCCGTCAAACTGGGTTACAAAGAGTTCAGCATCTTTGTTTGTAGATATTGGAATATAATTTTCAAGGTCGTCGCGGCCGATAATAATACCACATGCATGGACGCCGGTATGTCGGACTGAGCCCTCAAGCACTTCAGCATATTTAAGTGTTTGGGAGATCAGTATATTTGAATTTTGTTTTTCTTTTAAAAGCTCCGGCACTTCCTCGTATGCTTTTTTAAAAGTTGTTCCGGGTCTTTCCGGCACCATCTTTGCCAATCGGTCGGCCTCTGAAAGTTCAAGTTTTTGAACCCTTGCAACATCACGAATTGCCATTTTAGGTGCCATAGTACCAAATGTAATAATATGTGCAACCCGTTTCTTTCCATATTTATTTACAACATATTGAAGCACCCTGTCCCTTCCGTCTTCATCGAAATCGATGTCAATATCGGGAAGTGAAATACGGTCGGGATTCAGAAATCGTTCAAAAAGTAAATCATATTTTATGGGATCGATATTTGTAATACGAAGAGAATATATTACTGCAGACCCGGCCGCCGAACCTCGTCCTGCCCCTACTGAAACTCCCATCTCCCGGGCAGCATGAATAAAATCCCATACGATGAGAAAGTATCCGGGAAAACCCATCGACTTAATTGTATCCAATTCAAAATCAATTCGCTCTATCAGACTAGATTCAAAAGCATCGCCATATCTTTCTTTAGCCCCCATGTAAACCAAATATTTAAGATAATCGGCTTCAAGCTTTACCCGTAGAATTTTATTATATCCACCTAACCGATCGTAAGATTTCTTTCCGAACTCCTTTACAAGCATTTCTTCCGTAAACTTCGTGCGGTAATCTTCGAGGGTTCCAAATTCCTCAGGAATTGGAAATTCAGGCATAATTGCCTGAGAATCCAACTCGTATTCTTCGATTTTATCTACAATTTTTTGTGTATTTGCAATCGCCTCCGGTATATCCTCGAAAAGTAACCGCATTTCTTCATGCGTTTTAAACCATTCCTGTCGTGTGTACCTCATACGGTTTGGATCATCCAGATCTTTCCCCGTACTTATGCAAAGCAAACGGTCATGGGCTTCCGCATCTTCTTCATTAATGAAATGAACATCATTTGTGGCAATCACATGCGTGTTTGTTTCAATTCCAAGTTGTATAAGTTGCTCATTTACATATTTCTGGTCCTCATATACTTCTTTATCAATTTGCGGATCGCCCGATGGATGTCTTTGAAGTTCAAAGTAATAATCATCACCAAAGATTTCTTTAAATTCTTTTATTACTTCCCTTGCTTTATCAATACCGTCGTGTCTCAGGGCATAAGGTAATTCACCATTTAAACAGGCAGAGCATGCAATCAAACCATCATGATATTTATGAAGAAGTTCTTTATCAATTCGGGGCTTATAATAAAATCCTTCGGTCCAGCCATACGATACAAGTTTTATCAAATTATGATATCCCGTATAATTTTTGGCTAAAAGAATTAAATGCCTGCCACTTCCATCCGATTTATCGGATTTATCAAAACGGGAACGGCTGGCAACATAAACCTCACAACCAAGGATGGGTTTAATCCCGTTTTTACGGGCTGTATCATGAAAGTCTTTTACACCAAACATATTTCCATGGTCTGTGATCGCCAGGGCTGTCATTCCTACGGATTTGGCTTTCTTAATTAATCCTGAAATATCTGCAGCTCCATCCAGAATTGAATACTGAGTATGTACATGTAAATGGGTGAATGGTACTGATTTTAAGGGATTTCCCGTCTCCGGTTCCTGCCTTGTTATAATTGCATCATCTTCTGGCGGTTCTTCTTCAAAAACATCTAAATCAATGACAGGTACAATATCAATAAAAGAAGGTTGAATTAAATCAGGATTTTGGATCATAAACTTCTCCGTAAAATCTGATTTAAATCCATATTTTTCAGGGTTGATAATCCCCAACCTCAGCAATTCAAGAAAACATCTTGCTGTAGCATTAACATCTGCTGATGCATTGTGCGCATCACCAAAACCCTCGCCAAAAAGCTTATTATGCAATTCCGCAAGATTTGGCCATTTGAATTTGCCCCCTTTGCCTCCGGGAAGAGCACAATAATTTGTACTTTCTTCTTTTGTATCGATTTTTTGAAGATTAAGAAAGGAAGTTCCTAATTCCTTTCTCAAAAATTCACATCCCAGAATGCCTATGTCAAATTCAACATTATGTCCAACGAGAAATTTCGTTTTAACCAATGTTTTATTGAATTCCATGAGAACCATCTCCAGGTCATGGCCTTCAGAATTTGCCTTTTCAGTGGAGATTCCATGTACTTTTTCAGCGCTGTATGGAATTGTATAACCTTCCGGTTTAATAATATAATTTTTTACTTCAATAAGCCTCCCCGTTTCGTCATGCAATTGCCAGGCAAGCTGCACCATGCGGGGCCAATTATCGAAATCGGTAAGGGGTGCGTTGAAATTTTTGGGCAGTCCTGTGGTCTCGGTATCAAAAATCAGAAACATAATTGTGGAAGTTATTCAGATAACAAATAAAAACCTGAAAGGGTAAAGTTAATATTCAGATGATTAAAATAATGCGTTGTTAATATCTAAGGAAAACTTACAAAACACTTGAAATGAATAAAGTGCAATTCCTTTAGGAGTAAATTCAATATAAAATCGAAATAAGTCGGGGACTCAAATTCAACCAAATATTCAATTTCTCTCACCTTTTTGTAGAAACAGTATATCCATCTTAAACAAAAAACTGCCGCAGTTTTGCTGCGGCAGTTTACTTAAATTTTGTGCTAAAAATTATTTAACCATAATCTTCCTGACAAAAACATCGTTACCGGATTTTACCTTCAGGATATATGATCCGCTTTTTACAGCAGACATGTCAATAGTTCCGTTTGCATTTGTGAAAGTATTATTATAAATCATATTTCCAACCATATTGTAGATGCTAAACTCAGCAGTCCCTGAAAAATCAGTGATGGTATAATTCAATACTCCATTAACCGGGTTAGGATAAATGTTTATTAAGTTTGAATTTGCATATTCAACATTCGATACAACCACGTAACTAACTGAAAGTGGATTTGCCGCATGATTAGAATTTGCATTAAGGTCGGCACACACATCTGATGCAATGTTAATTACAACATTACCAGTGGCAGTTGGGAGAATGGAATCTGTATATACACTTGCGCTTGTAGAGACAAATGAACCATAAATCAAAGTTCCATTGGTAATATTCAGATCAGCGTCTGTAAATCCTGTAACTGCTTTGTCAAATGTAATCGTTATTTTAAACTTCCCATGTACAGTTACTGCAGGTGTAGAAGTGATTACAGGAGTTGGACGAATAGTATCATAGAAGAAGGTCAAATTGCTTATATTAAAATCACCATGCCCAAATTGAAGTCTTAAAATAGTATCGGCAGGTGAAAGGTGCATAAAGGCAATTTGATCGTGAAATGTACTCCATGAACCAGATTTGGTAACCGCCAATGAATCTCGTTCTACTCCGTTTATAAGAAAATGCAGAGGGCCTATTGAAGCAAGGCCTGAAGCACTGGCATTTCTAACTTTTACTGCATACAATGTGTCTTTAAGCACTGATATAGAGTAATTGATCCATTCGCCGGCAACAATCCAACCTACATCTGGTCCGCCACCATCACCAAATTCTGTATCTACTCCTTCATTATGTCTAACTGAATTAGCCGGTCCTTGGTTTGCTGGTTCATGGTCGTGATATGCCAGTCCTTCTCCACCGTAATCATAATCAGTAGCATTAAACATACCTGGAATTGCATGTCTGACAAATGGATCAGGATAAGGATATTCTCCATAAGCTAAAACCAGTTTATAATAATGCGAAACCCCGCAATCATTTGTAATATCAAGTTTGACACTATCGGTTTTTGTTCCCCACGTAACGGTAATTGAATCAGTTCCTTGACCCGCTGTAATTGAAGCACCGGAAGGCGCTATCCAATTGTATGAGCTGGAATGCAGCCTGGGGAAAGAAAACTTAAGACCTGCCTGATTTGGAGATGTAAAAAATACCGGTCCTGTGATCGTCGGCTGTTTAATTGCAATTAGTAAATTAGCCGTAGTCGAATCTGTTAAGCAACTGCCTCCCGACATTTTACATTTAATTGTATCGGCATTGCAACCCCAATTAAGATTGACTATATTCGAATCCAGGGGACCAATTACTTGAGCTCCGATAGGCAATGTCCATGCATACTTCCAACCGTTTATAAATGGAACTTTATATGTAAGAGAAGTATCACTAGCATAAACGCTCTGATTACCATCGATTGCTACCATCTCTTTTGTCTGGTAAACCCTTACATAATCAACTTTTAAAGTTTGCGGAAAGACAGTTGTTCCGTCCGGGCTTCCGGGCCAACCACCTCCAACAGCTAAATTTAAAATAATGAAAAACGGTGCTCTGAAAGCATTCAACCCTGCAGGACTTAAATCAATTGTATAAAATTGTACGCCATCAACAGAAGAAGTAAGGCTTGTCGGAGTCCAGTCAGCAGTAAACAAATGATAATTATCTGCAAATTTGCCTGATGACAATACATAGGGCTGACCTCCATAACTTGGATGGTTCCCGTTTACGTCAACAGGTCCCCAATGCAAAGTAGTATGATCAATATTGTCTCCCTTACCTCCACTTGTAACACCACCTACCATTTCCATGATATCAATCTCCCCGCAATTTGGCCAGCCAATTGTGCTGATTGAATTGCCCAGCATCCAGAATGCAGGCCAAATACCTTGTCCATAGGGAAGTTTCATTTTAGCTTCGACTTTGCCATACTTAAATGAAAATTTATTGGAGGTATTGATACGGCCTGAAGTGTATGATTTACCACCGTAATTTTCCTTAATAGCAGTAATTGTTAAGACAGTATCTCCCACTGTAATATTATGCGATCCACCTGTATAGTACTCCAGTTCACCATTTGGAGGGCTGGCATTCACTTCAACATTCCATTTTGTACTATCCAGGGTAGTTCCGTTAAACTCATCGGACCAAACCAATTCGTAACACGACTGTGCTTGAATTTTTACGCCCATAAACGTAATAAAAGCCAAGCATCCAATCCAGTAAAATTTTTGTTTTCTCATGATATTTAGTGTTAATTTTAAGTAGTTAAAGCAACTTATAATCTAAAGAATAATGTCGTACTAAATTTCTTCTTCCCTGACTTCAGGTTAATCAAGAAGTTAAAGTAACAAATTTAATAACAAAGTTCATATTTATAAATATTTATCTAAATTTGCAGCCTCAATTTAAGTAGGTTTTATATAAAAAAGTATTTATGCCTGTAAAAATCAGATTGTCTAGACAAGGCCGAAAGAAAAAGCCTATCTACCACATTGTGGTAGCAGATAGCAGGGCGCCACGGGATGGTAAATTTATCGAACGTCTGGGAGTGTATAACCCCAGTAGTAATCCTGCTACAATCGATCTAAACTTTGACAAAGCTTTAGATTGGTTGCAAAAAGGCGCCCAACCTACTGACACCTGTAGAGCTATCTTATCACAGAAAGGTGTTATGATGAAAAAACATTTGCTGGAAGGCTCCAAAAAAGGTTCCTTTTCTGAAGAAGAAGTAAATGTGCGTTTTGAAAAATGGCTGAATGAAAAAGAAGCTAAAATCCAGGCTAAGACCGACAGCGTCGCCAAAGCCAAGATAGATGAAGCCAAGAAACGCTTAAGTGATGAAACAAAGATTAAAGAAGCAATGCTGGAAGAGATCATCAAAAAGAAAACTGCATTAGCCAAGGCTGAAGCGAAAGCATCGGAAGCTCCTTCAGACGAACCTGCTGATGAACCTGCTGATGAACCTTCGGCTGAAATTACTCCTTCTGAGGAACCGAAAGAGGAATAAATCCTCAATCCTGTGTTTATCATTTAATGATCGACTTATCTGATTGTTCAGTTCTCGGCACAATTGCTAAAGTCCACGGAATACGCGGACAGGTTGTGTTGCGTTTAAACAATCTCAGCTTCGATGACATTATTAAAATGGAAACGGTATTCATTGAAATCGATGGATTGCCGGTTCCATTTTTCATTTCAGAATATTCTGAAAAAAACAATGATACAATCATACTTTCTTTTGAAGATATTATCACTGAAAAAAAAACACTTGAATTGGTCGGATGTCGTGTTTTTATCGCAACAAGTAATTTAGCAGTTGCCGGTTTAAAGCCTTCAAACAAAATTGAAATCGTATTGGGTTATGAAGCATTTGATTTAGAACATATACGACTTGGCATTATTGAAGAAATCATCTATGTTCAACAAAATCCATTATTCAGGATAAAGAATGGGAAAAAAGAATATCTTGTCCCCATACAACCAGAGTTCATAATAAAAATAGATACTTCAAAAAAACAGATTACCCTGGATCCTCCCTCCGGACTTATCGATCTTTTCTAATCTGTTTGTTAATCTGTCTATGTTTTTTCAGGTTTAAGTAGCTTTATGTTGCAAAGAACCCAATTTCTCTTATTCTTTATAGAATCTATAAATGAATTTTAGTGATATTCTGCCTGTCTGCCGACCTTTAGATTTGTAATCTCTTATTAACAAGTTTAATTAGCGAAGATTATGTAAGTAGTTGATTTTCTTTACTTTTTGCTACTTTTTCTTTTCTTTGTTGATAGTTGTTAATATGTTAAAAAAA
>Ga0182027_10001190_pt1 | contig 43655 bp, 39 predicted proteins | sample 712E1DmetaG_FD_121300 | JGI IMG/M metagenome (GOLD analysis project Ga0182027, IMG submission 121300) | Permafrost microbial communities from Stordalen Mire, Sweden - 712E1D metaG (Illumina Assembly) | ecosystem: Environmental > Terrestrial > Soil > Wetlands > Permafrost | place: Sweden...
TAAGACCGCGTCCGACAAGGTGCTTGCCATCGGCGTGGATTCGGATCAATTCTTCACACTGCCTGAGGCAGATGCTTACCTGCTGACCAGCGCCTTGAAGCCGATCCCTGCGCCTCTCGAGGCACTGATCAAACTGGCCAAGCAAGGTCAATTCCCGAAGACCGGCCTCTATATCGGTGCCGCGGGCTATGCCCCGTATCATTCTGTTGCCAGCCAGGTTCCGGCCAACGTGGACGCTGAAATGCAGGCGCTTCTCAAAGGCTTGACCGATGGCTCGATCAAGACCAACGTACCTCCGGCAAAACCGGCTCAGTAAACTGATTCAAACAAGCTTTGCAAAGGGGAAAGAGGTGATCCTCTTTCCCCTTTATTGTTCCACCATTATTCGATTGATCATCAAGGGAGTTCGACATGCAAAGCACCGATGAAAAAGGATTTATCCAGAGGTTAGGGCAGCTGCTAAATCCTTTGCTTGTACCTTTTCTGGCCATCCTGACAGCAGTTATTCTCGGTGGGCTGATCATCCTAGCCGCTGGAGGCGATCCGATTGCCGCCTATCGAGGATTGATACAAGGCGCTTTCGGCTCACCCAGTGCGTTGAGTGAAACAGCCGTTTGGGCTACGCCTTATATCTTTGCAGGGTTGGCAGTCGCCTTTGCTTTCAAGGGCGGGCTGTTCAATATCGGCGCAGAAGGCCAGATTGCACTCGGCGCGGTGTTCGCCGCTTTGATCGGTTATGCCCTGCCGGGCTGGCTGCATACCAGCCTACCCGCGTATATTCATATTCCATTAGCAGTTGGCTGTGGAATGCTGGCCGGAGCCATATGGGCGGGCATTCCAGGCGCACTCAAGGCCTATACGGGCGGACACGAAGTCATCAACACCATCATGATGAACTATATTGCACTCAATATCACATCCTTTCTGCTTAATGGGCCCATGCGGGATCCCGACCCGTTAGATTTGTCGGCGCGCACGCCGGAGATTGCCGCAAGCGCGCGTATTCCACCCCTGTTTAATATTCCCGGCATGCGTGTGCATTGGGGATTCATCCTGGCGCTGCTTGTTGCCGTTCTTATCTGGTGGCTTCTTTGGAAGACCACGCTTGGTTTCGAAATCCGAACCGTTGGAGCCAACCCCGATGCGGCAAAGTATGCTGGCATCAATGTTAAGAAAATTATTGTGATCACGATGGCAATTTCCGGGGCACTGGCAGGGTTAGCGGGTGCCATTGAAGTGACTGCCCTCAATTACCGCCACGAACTCGGATTTTCCACCGGCTACGGTTTCGATGCGATCGCGATAGCCCTTTTAGGAAAAACCAACCCGTATGGCGTGATACTAGCTGCCATCCTGTTCGGGGCGATGCGAAACGGCGCGACCCGCATGCAGTTCCTGACGCAGATTCCAATCGATATCATCTCCGTGATACAGGCCTTGATGCTGCTCTTCGTGGCGGCAGATGCGATCATCCGATTCATTTATCACATCCGTGCCCGCGAGGAACAAGTGGTTCTCACGCGCGGCTGGGGAGGCTAGGAGGAAGCATGGACTGGCGACGTTTCGCTATTATTCTTTTCGTGATCGTTCTCATGTTTGGGATGGTTGTATTGATCGGCGATTCCCAGAATTCGCCGCTGGTCATTATCACCAGCATGATCGCAACCACGATTGCAGTAGCCACTCCGTTAACACTGGGTGCACTGTGCGGCTTATACTGTGAACGCGCAGGCGTGGTGAATATCGGCATCGAAGGTATGATGCTGGGAGCCGCCTTCTTCGGCTGGCTGGCCGCAATTTACATGAACACGATATTTGGTTACTCAGCCATGCCAAGCTTGATCGTCGGAGTGATTGCGGCGATATTGACCGGCGGCTTGTTTGCTTTACTTCATGCAGTTCTATCCATCACCTTCAAGGTGGATCAAATCATCGGCGGAACGGTTATCAATATTCTAGCCACCGGCATTACCGGCTTTCTGAACCGGCAATTGTTCTTCGGAGCCGGAAGCGTTTTTCACGGTCAGATCCCAAACGCGCCGGGAGTTCTCCCGACTCTGCGCGTACCATTCCTGGCCGATATTCCGATCGTTGGCCGAATCTTCGAACAACAGCCCATCGCCATTTCAGCGATCGCTTTGGTGATCATCACACAGTTCGTTATTTTTAATACCCGCTGGGGATTGCGGACTCGCGCAGTGGGTGAACATCCCCGTGCGGCAGATACGGTCGGCATCAATGTAGTCTTCATGAGATACATGAACGTCATCATTGGGGGGATGCTGGCAGGACTGGGCGGCGCTTACTTCACCCTTGAATCGATTTCATCTTTCGAAGCAGGGATGACGAACGGTCGAGGTTTTATCGCTTTGGCCGCCATGATCTTCGGCAATTGGACGCCGTTTGGAGCATGGGCGGCCGCGCTCGTTTTCGGCGCGGCGCAGGCCTTGCAAATCAACCTGCAATTCTTCCGGACCTTAATCCCGCCTCAGTTGGCGTTTCTTCAAAATTCCTATGTGGTTGGTCTGGCTCCTTATCTTCTGACCATGTTGATTCTCACAGGCTTGATCGGCAGAACCATCCCGCCTGCGGCAGATGGCAAACCGTACGAGAAATAGGAGACCGGTATGGCAGACAACAATATCGTTCTTGAAGCCAAGAACATCACAAAACAATTTCCCGGCGTGCTTGCCAACGACCAGGTGAATTTTGATCTTCGCAAAGGCGAGATCCATGCCCTGCTCGGGGAAAACGGCGCGGGCAAAACAACACTGATGAATATCCTGTATGGCTTATATAAACCGGAATCAGGCGAAGTTCTCGTAGATGGAAAACCCATCGTCATTCACTCGCCGAAGGATTCCATTCAAGCCGGCATCGGCATGGTGCACCAACATTTCATGCTCATCCCGGTCTTCAGCGTCGCAGAAAACATCATGCTCGGCGACGAGACCACGCACCTGGGAATACTGGATATCAACGCCGTATCGCAACGCGTGCACGAGTTATCGCATCAATACGGACTGGATGTCGATCCAAGCGCGTTAGTGAGTCAACTCTCAGTCGGAACACAGCAACGCGTTGAGATCGTCAAGACACTTTATCGCAATGCCCATATTGTCATTCTTGACGAGCCAACCGGGGTACTCACTCCGCAAGAAGCGGATGATCTGTTTCGCATCATGCGCCAACTGACCGAGCGCGGCGTTTCCATAATTTTCATCACCCACAAATTGAAAGAAGTATTAGCGGTCGCAGACCGAATTACCACCATGAGAGCCGGACGCGTCATTGGAACCGTAACGCCGAAAGAAACCAATGAAGCGAAGCTGGCATCCATGATGGTTGGCCGGGAGGTGATCCTCACCGTACACAAAGAGGAGGCCAAACCCAAAGAGGAAGTCCTGCGCGTCGAAGACCTGCACGTTCTGGATGATCGCGATCTTGAAGTGGTAAACGGCGTTTCGTTCAATGTTCATGCCGGTGAAATCCTCGGCATTGCCGGTGTACAAGGAAACGGGCAGACCCAACTCGCAGAAGCGCTGACCGGCTTGCGTCCAAGCAAGAGCGGTAAATTCATCATGGGGGGAAAAGACCTAAGCGGCAAGCCGCCGCGTCCGATCATTGAAACGGGCCTGGCCCATATTCCCGAGGATCGTCAGCGCCACGGTCTCGTGCTTTCTTATACGGTGGCGGATAATATGGTTTTATGCAATTACTATCTTCCACCTTTTGCGCGAGGCATGGTGATTCAACAGGAAAAAGTGGATGAGAATGCCCGCAAGCTGATCAAGGATTTTGATGTCCGCACACCTTCACCCTATGTACCCGTCTCCAAACTTTCGGGAGGCAACCAGCAGAAGGTCATTGTGGCGCGCGAACTAAGCCGCGACGTAAAGTTGGTGATTGCATCACAACCGACCCGCGGTCTGGATGTCGGTTCGATCGAATATATCCACAAGGAAATCGTTATCATGCGTGACCGCGGCGTAGGCGTGTTATTGATCTCTGCCGAACTGGATGAGATCATGTCCCTTTCGGACCGGATCGCGGTGATGTATCGCGGTCAAATCGTCGCTACCGTGGATGCCAAGCAAGCAGATCGCGAACAATTAGGGTTGTGGATGGCGGGGGCGCATGTCGAAGCTGTGTGAAAGCATGCGTCTTTCATAGACGAGGAGCCGGTCGCACCGGCTCTATTATTCTTCGTCCATGGTAGGAAAAAAGGGGCGTTCCCCTTTCGAGAGTTTGGATTAGAATTCAGATAATCACTCAAGAGGAGAACTCTATGCGAAAAACAACCATGATTCCAGCGGTTATAGCAATCCTGACTGCCATCCTGGCCTGTAACCTGCCATCCACCACTCCGAGCCAGCAGAATCCAGATGCCATACTGACCGCGGCCGCATTAACCGTGCAGGCGCAACTGGCGGCGAATAGTCCAGCCACGGCTACTTCAACAGAGATTTCCACTACTATTCCAGGTAATACGCCAACCTTTACATCAATCCCGCTTCCAACGCTCACCTCATCTCCAATCGCGACAGCTACAACACAATGCGACCTGGGAAAATTTGTCAAAGATATCACAGTTCTGGATGGAACCGTATACGCACCTAACTCTGCATTCACAAAAACATGGAGACTGCAAAACATCGGCAGTTGTACATGGTCGGGATATTCGCTCGTATTCGACAGCGGAAATTCAATGGGAGGAGTTTCGATCTCAGCGATCAATACAACTCCGCCCGGTGCTTACGTTGATCTCTCAGTAAACCTCACCGCTCCAGCGACGGCCGGTTCTTATCGGGGATATTGGCGAATCCGCAATGCGGCAAGCGCATTGATCCCGATTCAAGGTGGATATAACAGCCAGTCCTTTTATGTTGATATCCAAGTTAGCGGAGGAGGCGCATTTGCTGTAACCCATGTTTCCTATACATTGTCAACATTCAACGACGGAAGTTACACAGGATGTCCCATAGTAACTGCGCACATTACCACCAATGCTGTGGGTGATGTCCAATACCATTGGGTGAGATCCGATGGTTCAGAATCGGTTCAAACACTGCACTTTGGTTCAGCAACAACGCAAAATGTTTCTGAAAAATGGTATCTCGGCTCAACTGCCTCTGGAACTTACTGGTTAGGGATTTACGTTGACAGTCCAAACAACCAGGGCTTTGGGCACATTAATATAAACAAATGCACCACTCCATAAACCTGATAATTCCATTTTGGAGCAGAGCGCCCGATACTGCTATCGGGCGCTCTGCTTTTCAAAACGGGTATAATTATTTATCAAAGAAAGGAAATGAATGAAGTTCAAGTTTAGTTTACTCCCGACCCTTGCAATCCTGCTTACACTCACCTTAACATCCTGTGGAGCTTCCAAGAATAGTTCAATCATTGCAACTTCGGTTGCGCTTACCGTCCAGGCGCAGAATACGCAACCCATCCCGGCAACCGATACTCCCGAGCCAGTTTCAACAGAAACGCCCATTTCCGGAACGCCGGCTGACACAACCCCCACAATTGCAACTGCAACATTCACTCCAACATCGTCCGGAAGCACGCTCAATTGCAGTATTGTTGCGACCTATGTCAACGATAATCCCCCGGATGGAACAATCGAAAGCCCGGGCGCAGTGTTCATAAAAACATGGAATGTCCAAAACAATGGCACGTGCACATGGGATACTTCCTGGAAGATCGCTTATGACAGCGGTGACTTGCTTGGCGGTGGGTATGTTTACAACTTCCCGCAAATCGTTGCACCGGGGCAAACCGTACCCATATCTCTCCAACTCACCGCCCCGCTTGCCGAGGGAATATACACAGGATATTGGTTACTCGAGCCACCCAGCGGGCCTCCATTTGGCGTAGGTCAATCCCGCAATGCGCCTCTTTCGGTGACCATCAATGTGAACAGCGGAACGCCCGGCAAAGGCACACCTACTGTTTATGGCATTACGTCCATTGTTTACGCTTATGGAACAAGCAATACCCATAACTCAGCTGTTCCTGGCGTTAATACGGGTACTTGTACCGGCGGGGCCAACATCTTTTTAACAACCTGGGCAACCATCTCAGCCAGCGGTCCTTTGACAATCCAATATAGATGGCGGCAGAGCGATGGCGCCAGCGGTGGGGGTCTCCATACTCTCATCTTTACTGAAGCAGGGACACAAACCGTAAAAGATGCCGATTGGCCTCTAGGCAATGGGCACGAGATCGGACTCGTGTGGGACGAGATAGAAGTTACTTCGCCAGTCAAAAACACTTATACGAATACAATTGCCCGTTACGACCACGAATGTAAGTAAGCAATACAACCAGAAGCCGGTGGGAGAGCACCGGCTTTTTTATTTGGAACTTTTTGGAAGGATAAACCGTCTAAATCAACCAGATGCAACCTGTCGAACACGGAGGATGTCATGATGACCAAGTTTCGATTCTTATTTGCCCTGCTCGGACTTTTCCTAGCCGGTTTGGCGTGCAACCTGCCATCCAATAGCACATCACAAACCGCAACTTTGAACGCCCTTTACGCCACGTCCGTTGCCCAGACTGTCAATGCAGTTGTGCTCACTTCCACCCCATACCAGACTCCCACCAGCGTACCTTCCCCATTTTTCACACTGCCCCCCGTCTCCACATTTTTCACACTCCCCCCCGTCTCCACCCCTGTCCCCATTGTTCTGTGTGATGCAGCCCTTTTTATAAAAGATGTAACCATACCGGATGGGACCATTCTCGGACGCGGCACAAACTTTACCAAGGTCTGGCGCGTACAAAACAACGGCTCGTGCACATGGACGCCATCGTATTCGGTAGTGCTTGTCAGCGGCAATGGCTTTGGCGCGCCTACCCTCGTATACCTGCCAAGTTATGTCTATCCGGGCAATACTATTGATCTGTCGGTCAACATGACCGCGCCGGCCACGGATGGACATTACCAGAGTTTTTGGGAACTGCGGAATGCATCGGATGCGTTGTTCGGGATCGGACCGCAGGCCCAGGACCCATTTTGGGCCGATATCAACGTATCAGGACCAAGCTATACGGCCTATGATTTTGCCCTCAATCTTTGTGACGCCTCCTGGCAAAACAATGATGGGAATCTGCCTTGTCCGGGCATGCCCGGTGATCCAAGAGGCTATGCACTGCGGCTCGATAATCCAATCATGGAAAGCGGGAAAACAGAGAATGAACCGGGATTGCTCAGCGTCCCAAAGAACGTGTTCAACGGATTTATCCGCGGGGTATATCCAGCCATTCAAATCCAGCATGGCGATCGTTTCCGCGCTTTGATCAACTGCCAGTACCAGGCTTACAGTTGCGATGTGTTTTTCAACCTGAATTACCAAATCGGCGGCGCCAGCTACACCCTCGGTCAATGGCATGAAGTTTATGATGGCCTGTATAATCCGGTGGACATAGACCTTAGCTCGCTGGCCGGTCAAAATGTAATCTTTAAGTTAACCGTAAACGCCAATGGTTCCGGTTATGAGGATCAAGCGCTCTGGATCAATCCGCAGATTGTCCGCATCGGTGTGCAGCCTCCACCCACAGCAACCAGTACTTTAACTGCGACATCCACACCCACAAGAACCGCAACGGCCACCAGCACAGCCACGATGACACCGACTGCAACGCCCTGAAACGAGGTGCGATATAATGAATATGGAAAACAATCTCCAAGGGCACATCTGAAAGACAGGTTCCATCAACTTTCTTTCATGAGTCGTCCGGAGATATGCCGCACCGCTGAGTTATCAGCAGAAATTACTGGAGGTTTCCAAATGCAACTAAAAAAACATCTGTGGCTGACCGCCGCCATCCTGCTGGCAGTTGGCCTGGCATCCTGCAATGCCGGCAGGAACCCTGAACCAACGACAGACGTTAATGCTGTTTACACTTCCGTCGCCAGTACAATGATCGCTCAATTGAATGACCAGTTGACTCAAACAGCCCAGGCCGTCCCGCCCTCCGGGTTGGCCAGCCCAACGGAGTTATCCACACTGCCGCCCTTGCCCACCATTTCGGTCGAAACTACTCTTACGCCTTTTAGCACCCTCAATATAACCGGTTCAGCCACGGTTGTCACCGTTTTTACGCCTGCAGGAACCCTAAGCTCCACTGCAGTAGGCTGCGCTGATTCATTGTTCATTGAGGATGTAAACATTCCATATGGCACCGTCGTGAAGCCCGGCACCGTTTTTCAAAAAATCTGGCGGATGGAAAATAGCGGCACCTGCAAATGGAAAACCGGTTTTAAATTCGCCTTCGCCTATGGCGGAAACAGGTTTGGAGGCCGCGATTTCACCATCACCCAAAGCAATGATTTCGTCCCGGTCGGCGGCACAAAGGATTTTGGCGTCACACTAACCGCCCCGACCGTACCGAACACATATAGCGGCTGTTGGAAAATGCAGACCCCTGATGGGTATTGGTTCGGAGGTGTGGCTTGTGTGACTTTCAAAGTTTCAAAGTAGGAGGCTTCTGTAAAAAACAGGAGAACACCATGAAAACCAAAATGTTTTTCATCGCATGGATCGGAACGTTTTTACTCGCTGCGTGCATTCCCGCCACGCCTTCCGTACCCACGCCCAATATAGCCCTTATCAACACAGCCGCGGCGCAGACCGTGATGGCAAACTTCACGCTTACGGCAAAGTCAGCGGTAACTCCCGCATCCACACCCACGCCGCTTGATATCCCCACGATCACACCAACACTGAAAATTACGCTAACCCTGGCGCCCACGCAAATAGGCAACCCGGGTGCGACCCAGATCGTGCTATGCGATGAGTATTCGTGGGATGATACAACCGTGGACGTCAACGTTCAAGATAATACACAAATGACGGCTGGACAAAGTTTTGTCAAGACCTGGAAGATCAAAAACAGCGGCACATGCACCTGGGGTACAGGCTATATAATAATTTTCAGTTCCGGCGCTCAAATGTCCGGCCAGCCTCAACCCCTGCCTCTCCCGGTTGCCCCCGGCCAGGAAATAGAAATTTCGGTTAACTTCATAGCGCCTACTAAACTGGGTTCGTATTCCAGCGCCTGGACGCTTGAAAATGCAAGCGGGCGGCCGTTCTTCGGAAGTAATATTCAAGGCACTGTGCATGCAAAACCCCTGTATGTCAAAATTGTTGTGAAGTGAACGAAGCCCTCAAGCAGGCTATCCTGAACGAAACAAGCCGGCTGGGATTTATCCTAGCCGGCGTAACGACTCCCGACCCGCCTTCCCATTTATCCGCTTTTGAAAACTGGCTGGCGCAAGGAAAACACGGAACGATGGGGTATTTAGCGGATCAGCAGTCCCGCGCCCGCCGTGCGGAACCACGTTTGATCCTGCCGGGGTGCAAATCCATCCTGGTACTGGCATTTCCATACTCAAAGCCTTCCCTCAGCCCAATCTCTCTCCTAAAATTGGGAGAGGGGCAAGGGGTGAGAGGAGAAATCGCGGCATATGCATGGGGCGATGATTATCACCTGGTGATCCCTGAACGCCTGCAAAAGCTGGTTTCATTCATCGAAGAACAAGCCGGCCATCCCGTTCCCCATCGCTGGTATACCGATACAGGTCCAATCCTCGAGAGAGATTTGGCCCAACGCGCCGGTTTGGGATGGATCGGCAAGAATACCTGCCTTATTCATCCGCGTCAGGGTTCATATTTTCTCATCGCTGAAATCCTGCTCGGCATTGAACTGGAACCCGATGCACCCTTCCAAACCGATCCATGCGGCACCTGTACGCGATGCCTGGAAGCATGTCCCACGCAATGCATTCTTCCGGACCGGACGATTGATGCGCGGCGCTGCATTTCATATCTAACGATCGAGCTCAAAGAGGAAATTCCGACCGAACTGCGCTCCTCCATCGGTCATTGGATCTTTGGGTGTGATGTTTGCCAAACGGTCTGTCCGTGGAATCGCTTCGCTGCGCCCGATGGTGACCCAGCCCTCGCGGCGCGCAACGATATTCTGAATCCAAATCTGATCCATGAATTGGAAATAACATCGGAGGAGTTCAACCGCAAATTCAAAAACAGCCCGGTCAAACGGGCAAAGCGCCGCGGCTATCTGCGAAATGTTGCAGTAGCATTAGGCAACTCCAAGGACCCAGCCGCCAACCCAGCGCTTAAGAAGGCGTTGAAAAGCCCTGAACCGGTGGTGCAGGAACATGCAAAGTGGGCATTAGAGCGAATCCATAAAGGTTCATCGTAGATGGGAAAACTCATGCAGAAATTGTTAATCGCTACAAACAATAAAGACAAAGTGGAAGAAATCCAAGACTTGCTCAAAGATGTCAACGTCGAACTGATGACTCCCAATGATATAGGCTTAAAGCTCGATGTAAAAGAAGATGGAAACACCTACGCCGAGAATGCAGAAAAAAAGGCCGTTGCTTTCGCCCGCGCCAGCAGGTTAATCTCATTAGCCGACGATTCGGGCCTCGAAGTGGATGCGCTCAACGGTGCGCCCGGGCTTTACTCCAACCGTTATTTATCCAAGCCGAATGCCACCGATGCAGAGCGGCGCGCATTTCTTTTGGCCAATTTATACGATAAGCCCCATCCGTGGAAGGCGGCCTTTCATGCCACAATTGCGATTGCCATCCCGGGCAATTCCTCCGTCCAATTTGCAACCGGCGAGTGCAAAGGCGAGATCCTTCCTGAAGAGCGCGGCACAGGCGGCTTTGGATATGATCCCATATTCTTTATTCCCGGAATAAATCACACCATGGCTGAACTGAGAATGGAAGAAAAAAACCGCCTGAGTCATCGGGCACGGGCAATCATGAATGCAAAATCCATCCTTAAAGATGTTTTTGGCCTTTAGGAGACTTTCCCCACCCAGCGCCAGTTAGAGCGTAAATCCTTATTTTGAGACCCGATATGAAATCGAATTAAGAAAATCGGCTATAACGTCAGAAATCCTGTCCGGCTGTTCAAGCATCACCATGTGACCGGCGTTCGGGATCACTTCGAGGCGCGCCCCGGCAATATGATCGCGCAAAAACTCCGAATAATGCAAGGGCGTCATTCGATCCTCCCTACCGCAAATTATCAGAGTCGGGATCAAAAGATTACCGAGTTGATCCCTGACATCGAAGGCATCGCAGGCCATCAGGTCGCCGTAAAGAACCGCCGGGCGCGTCTCCATCATCCGTTGGGTTGATAATTCCTTTACCCGACCGGATTGCAATGAGAAGGAAGCATCATTAATCATTTGCACCGCGCTTTCAAAGGCGGATGGATTGGAGGCAGCACGTAATAGAGCGGGAGCAACGGGCAAGCGCGCTCCGCTCCCTATCAGACCCAAAGCCGTCACGTGCTCAGGAAAATGAAGCGCGGCTGAAAGCGCCACTGCGCTCCCCATCGAATGTCCCGCGAAAACCGCCGAATAAATTCCAATTTCCGACATGAACGCAAGGATATCGTGAACGTAATCTTCAATGGCATGATGCCCAATGCCTTCCGATTTGCCATGCGCAGGCAGGTCCGGCGCAAATATGTACTGATCCGGCAAACGTCTGAGCTGAGGCGGCCACGACAAATGATTGCCACCCGCGCCGTGAATGAAAATGACGGGAGGATGTGAATGATCGCCCGCTTCATGAGCAAAATAGTATAAACCTGCAGCAATGGGCATAATTGAGACTTTGGTATCAACGAGCGTGATGCAAGCGATCCGCCGCCTCTTCGGTGAGAGGAATATAAACCTGGACTTTGGTCCCCTTTCCAATTACAGATTGAATATTCAGCAAGCCATTCACCAATTCAGTCCGCTCGCGCAAATTGACCATGCCGAGGCTGGAATGATTATCATAGGCTTTATTCATCGCTTCCACATCAAAACCCAGCCCATTGTCTTCCACTTCAAGCAAAACCAGCCCCGGCTGAAATGCCCCCAGCCGTACCCAGATGTTCGGGGCGCCGGCATGTTTGCGGGCGTTGGTAACCGCTTCTTCAATAATGTAGAAGATCACGCCCTGCTTTCCCATTTCCATTTGCGAGGCGATTTTTTCGTCAATCGTGATCGCCACATTCTGGTTGAATGTTTCGCGCATTTTATCCGCCATGGATCTGAGCGCGGCTCCCAAGCCTTGTGATTCGAGAACAAGAGGCCTAAGAGTGAAAAGCATATGGCGGATTTCCTTGGTGGTGCGTTGCGCCAGTTCCTCGATCCTGGATAATTCATCCAATGCAGATTTCGGGTCTTTTTGCACCAGACGACGGACAATGTTGATGCGCATTGCCATGGCGGCCACCGACTGAGTCGGCCCATCGTGCAGGTCACGCGCCAACTTCTTGCGCGCTTCCTCGTGCACATCAATCATGCGTTCCTTTTCTTCAACCAGGTCCTGATACAAACGCGCATTCTGGATCGCCACCACCGACTGGCGGCCGATTATATCAAGCACATTACGACGATCAGTCCCAAAGTAGTTGGCATCAGGGTGGGCAAAAATCATCGCACCATAAACGTTAAACCCGCTTCGCAATGGGAAGCAATAGGCGGATGTGCAGTTGCGGAAGGCAATCACCCGCCCCAGTTCCGGATCATAGCCGATGTTCTTGGAAAAAAACGGTTCGGCTTCATCAAAGACTTTTTGCAAAATTCCTTCCGTGGCGGGAAACGTTAGGCGCATGTCTGCTGGAGTGAAACGCCGCGCTGACCCAACATGCAAATATCCGCCTTTAAACAACAAAACCGCGCTGACCAGCGGGTCATCATTCCCGGATTGACTGGAGTCGGGGTTGAGCGCGGCGAACCCAAGGTCAAGGGCGGAATCGAGCACCCGCTTGTAGGAGAGGGTGGCAGTCAACGTGGTTGTCAATTCATAAATGGCACGCAGGCGTTCACTTTGAATCGAATGTTTCCTGTCCTCGCTCTCGAGCCATTTCCGGCGCACATCACGCAAACGGACGGCCAATTGCCTGCCGAGGAAGCCAAACAACCCGCCCAAGATCAAATATCCCACGCTCCAGCCAATTGCCAGCAGGGATAGACTGTGCGTATAAAAATAAGCAATTGCCACCGAGAGAACGGCAGACCAGCCCGCACCGGTCCATGCACCCCAATATTCGAAATACACCGCACCGGTAAGGATGGGTAAAACAACAGCCCATGCCACCGGCCCCCCCGCACCGCCCTGCGCCCAGAAGAAGATCCCACTCAGCAAAACATCAACCGCCAGGCTGATCTGGCGATGATAATTAATACGGGTATTAAAGCTGGCAAGCACGGTCATGGCCAAATTCCAAACAGCCAGCAAAACAACCGGCCAGACAAGCGGCAATGTCAGCGCACGTCCCAGCGCAAGAGATACCACCCATCCAAGCATGGACACCCAGCGCAATGAAATCGCGAACCAGTCAGCAACGTATGGAGTTTCGTAAGTCCGCATAGGCTAATGATAACAAAAGAACGGAATGACGTTTAAAGAAGTTACATCTTTGTCAGGTAAAGGATGGTTCTAACTCATGGGGTTTTGGCAGCAGTTGGCAGTGATAATGCCGCCATCCCAACGAAAATTCCGAGGTTTAGCCAGATATTGGGCGTGGCAAAGGAATCCTGGGTCATATTATAAAAGATAATCCCGAGCCACGAAAACAGCGCGGCGATTCCCAAATAACTCCAGATTGGCGTACGCTGTTTCAGCACCGCAACCACGTCGCCCAGAATAAAAAGTTGGAAGGCAGCAAAAAGGAAGAAGCCAACCAGGCCAGTCTCTGCCAAAAGGCGCACGTATAGATTCTTGGGATTTGGATAGAGCGTGCTGGCCGGACTAAGTTGTGAGGCAATTTCAGGTACAAAAGTCATGACCCAGTCAGGCAGATTTTGGTAAATATAGAAACCACTGGCGCCCAATCCCACACCCATCCAGGGGTGATCGCGATATGCGCCCACTGCCCCCCAGATATATGCAACGCGCGCGCCCGCTGAATTTTGAATGAGGAAATCCTGCACACTAGCGGCCTGCGTGTTCCACAGCCGAGAAATATAGTTCTTGCGGTTAAGAAACCAAAGGGCACCCAATATGGTAACAATCACAACCATAATCATGGCCACCCGCAAGATCACCCCCTTTGTACGATGGAAACCGGAAACAAACCAATTCCAGGCGGCGCGTATATATTCGCCGCCGACAAATAATAAAGTGAGGACAATCGTGACGGCGACTGTGGCAAGCCCGCCACGCGAGAAAGTGGCCAGCAACAAGAGCACAGCACAGGCCAACAGGATCAGTTCAAGCCATTTGAAACGCGTCATCCGTACACGAGTCAGGAGCGAAGCGAAAAGCCACGGTAAATAGATCGTGGCGATCTCGCCTGCCAGCCAGGCTGGTTCATACGCCATTCCGGAAATTCGATCCGTACGAATCAATTCGCGCATCGAAAAAGCGCGCTGCCAAAGTGTAACCAATGGCTTGGGCAGGATGTGCAAGTAGAACGTTGCGCCCTGAACGCCACTCCATAAAATGTCAATTACGAAACCCGCCAGCATCCATTTGACCGTGAAACGCAGTTCGTCATCACTGCGATTCATCCAAACCGCGGCAACGAAAAAAGCCAAACCGATGACCAAAGTCGCCCAAGCGCGGATGGCGCGGCCCCAGTAAGCCTGGCCACGCAGGACAAGGGGCCCAAGCAGGATGCCGATTACGGTAGCGGCTAAAGCAGCGAAGATAAAGGCCAAGAGGGGCGTGAAGGCTGCGGGCCAGGTGAGACGCTGGCGATCGCCAAGAAATTGGAACAACAAAACGATCAATAACAATGCCAGCGGATATGCCGAGAGCGGGCGAACATACGTTGCATCACCCATGAAAGGAAAATATCGAAAGCTGGTAACGGGCAAGGTCAACATGACAGCCGCCCAAAGAAAGCGTGCCACGTTATCGAGGCTAAAGAGACGGCGCACAGAGCTGTTCATTTCCGCCCTGAAGAAGCAGGATTTGAGTGGAAAAACAACACGACCAGTGCGCTTAATACCAAAAACACCACCGCACCTGCCAACAAATAAGTGCTCACGCTCAACAAGCGCCTAGTCGGAATGTTTTCGATTTGATCCGCATTGACCGTGATATATGGTTCCAATCCGTTGGTGGAAGATGCAATCACTTCCGTATGAACCTGAACCGCAAAAGCTTGCGCCCAGGCGGATGCTAGAGCAGCGGCCACCTTCGGATCATTATCGTCCGCGAAGAAATGCCAGCCACCGACGGCCGGTTGGCTCAATTGGAGTTTTCCGCCGCGCATTTGGTTCACCGTCACGCCCTTGACCTGCAATGCGACCACGTTCAACACACCATCGGACCAGGCGATCTCCTCCAATTTGCGGGTCTCGCGTTCAAGGTAATAGAACTGTTCACGGTCCGTGTTTTGAGGCCAGGCTTGCTCAAGATGAAAGTCCACATTGACCGAAGCGCGCGCCCGGTATGGAGGCAACACAAGAACATAGAGCGCGGCGCCGATCAATGCGCCAGCGACCGCGCCCAAAAGCCAAAACTTCCAGGCTTTGAGCAGGCGAATGAAATCATCCGAGGATGGAGGGGCAAAAAGAAAATTCATATTGATTACTCGCTATTCAACGATTATCGTTTTGATCAAGCACGCATCCTTCGCCGCAGGCGCAAATTCCAAAGAGGCGCAACCAGCTTTCGGATGTAATACTTCGCCACGATCACCGACAAGAATCTGCCACCATCACGGTAATGAACGCGCAGCATCTCGGGCCAGCAGCGGTCATCCGCACTAATTGTTTTTCCAGAAGTGTGCAGTCGGAAATTAGCCCACATCTGCGGGACATATTTTACCTGAGAACGCATGGCCAGCCGAATCCACAAATCATAATCCATCGCAAAATAAAACGAAGGGTCAAGCGGCCCAACCGCGCGCCACAAGCCAGCACGAAAGAAGGCTGTTTGCTGCGGTATATGAACATAGCCACGCCGCAAGCGCACCAGATCGGTTTGTGCAGCAGGAAAACGACCGATGGTGCTCCCATCCACATTGATGTAATTTGCCTCGCCATATATCAGGCCAACTTCAGGATGAGCCAGCAAAAAATTCACAGCCGACGATATCGCGCCGGGTTCGTAGGTATCATCGGAGTTAAGCCATGCGAGAATTTCGCCCTTTGCGCCTGCGAGGCCCTTGTTAATCGCATCCGTCTGACCCTGATCTTTTTCGCTTACCCACCACGCAAGTTTACTTTCATATTTTTTGATGATCCCCACGCTTCCATCGGTGGAGCCGCCATCCACGATAATGTATTCCAAGCGCGAATAGTCCTGTGAAATCACCGACCGGATAGCGGCTTCCAAAAAACGCGCCTGATTGAAAGACGGTGTAACAATAGAAACAAGGGGAAAGGTTGAGTTCAAATCCACTTCACTTCAGGGTAATAAGCAAGCGCGACTTCTTCCGTCACGCGGCGGATGCGGACGATCTCATCGGATGTGAGGCGGCGCTTCCAGTTATCCAGATTCGCGCGGCTATCAAGTTTTACGGCGTGTACTTTTTTCCGGGAAACTTCCCCGGGATTTTCCGAATTACTGGAGTTAAGGATGATCTGCTCGACGCGTGAAGTGAAATCCAAGCCCAATGATCCGTACAAAGTCCGATAACCGGAAACGGGGTCAAGCGAGAGGTCTTCGTGACGGACAACTTGAACCGACGGAAGCCGCTGGCGGATCGAATGAACAACCTGGTAGATCATCGTCCACAAAAGGGCAGCCTGCCCAATGATGTCATCCATCTTCACTTCCTGCATGGTGCGGCGATATGGCTCAAGATAATCGTGCATCAACAAAGGTTGATCTAATAAATCGTTGAAATCAAAAGGCCAATTCAGGCGCTTCAGACTGCCGGCAAAACCGGCAGGGTGACGAACCGTAACCACCACCCGGCAGTCAAGCCGTTCCACAAACCATGGCAAAGAAAAGATGGCAAACGGATCCTTAAGAAGCGGGCGCTGATGCATGGCCTGCCCACGCAGAAAAATGCCAAGGTCGCGTCCCATCCGAAACAAATCCCTGGATGAACGAATTGATCTAATCTCATCCAAGAGATGATAATGGAACCCCAAGAGTTCTTTGAAGGCGGGAAAAAATGCAGTCTCATTCCCCTGTGCGATGTAGGTATACCAATGTTTCACGCAAGCACCAAGAACGCCGGGACGGTGCAAAAGGTTTAAGGGCTCGCTGATATAGGCCGTCTGAGGATCAGCGGACAACATTTTACCCACCCAGGTTGTGCCTGTGCGATGCGCACCCGTAACAAGAATGGGAGAAGAATTAAAGGTCATCTTGATCAATCATGGTGCGCTAATGGAATTGATGTCATAATAATTGGCGGCGCAAACATTGATCCACGACTTCGGATCTGGGCCAAGCTCTCCAATGCCTTCGATGCTGATCAGGTGAAAGGTGACGATATCCTGCATGCCTTTGGCCCTCAAGGCAAGGATCTTCGCCTGACGATTATCCCAACGGGTTGACCAGCGGCTATACAAGGTGCGTTTTTGCTGCACAGCGATCCAGGCAGCGCGCAAAGGATACACGGCGGACATTACCAACATGATCGTAGCGAGCGTTGTGGCCACAGATGACCAGCGCATCTTCCATTGAGATAAAAGGATCCCAAAGCAGGCGCCTTCGAACATCAAGGCCACGGTCATCAGCAGGCAGCCAATAAAGCGAGCCCGTTCTGCGGGAAAAGACTGCCCATATACACTGGGAGCGAAACCGGCCGCCATCAATCCGAACGCCAGAACAGGCGCTGCCGCACCCGCAATCCATACCATTCGCTTTTTCGAGGGATGCAAAGCAGGAGAAGCAGCGAGAAATCCGTAAAGCAATAAAAGTGGAATGAAAATCGAAACAAGGGTCGGTATTGGAAGAGTTGAAAAGGAATCGAGGATGAATTGAAAGGTTGTAAGAAGGGTCTTGTAAACCAAATTCACAAGGTCCGGCCTGGCCGTGCGAATACGGAATGCATTGCCGGGAGAGGCCATCAAAACCATTAAAGCGAGTAAACCGCCGCCCAAGGTCCAGCTCAAAAGCATCAATGTCGAGCGCCGACGCGGCCCTTTCTCCCACAACCATGCGGCGCCAAGAGCCAGCGATGAAGCAACGACTAACACTGCGTCCGGCGGTTCGGAGAATCCGCCTCCGAAGAAGGCAATGACCAGGCAAAGCGGGCCGATCCAAAAGGCAGGAAAACGGCCTTCATTGTTGCGAGCCAACATTAGAAGGAGCGCAGCGAAGGCGGTCAGGTAAACCAATGGAGCGAAATGCGTTGCCATGGAGGAACGCCAATAAAAAGTTTGGAAACGATTGGGTGCCTCCAGAACAGAAAAGAAATCCAATGAAACCGCAAGGAAAAAGTCGAGCAGAAAACTCCATCGTAATCCCATCATCCGCCGGGCCTCGAACACCAGCCAGGTTAAAGCGCCGGCCCAAAGAAGGATCATCACGGCGGGAATAAACTGTACATTGTGCGGGCTAAGAAATTCAAGCAAGCCCACAAAGAGTTGGTTGGTGAATCGGTCTGAAACCGTCTCATATCGGTGTATGAGCGATTGAAGCAAGCCGCTCCTCACAAGAACCGTTTCACAGTAATCATCCGCCATATAACGCGTGAACGTGCCGAGATAAGAGAACAAACCCAAGGCAACGGTCATGGCGGCTGCGCCAAATGCCAGCGCAATGCGAAAGAAAACGGACTGCGATCTGTTGGAATCGAGGGTAGACATCAAAAAGGCGTTCCTTAGGGCGCAGGTTGAGCGCCTAAATCATAAATCATATAGCCATTGCCCTGCGCATAAACCGGAAAAGCAGATAAGGATTTCTTGAGATCAGGCTGGCGATCCAATTCCTGAAAATCAGTCACAATGAAGAAGCGATTCTCGCGAAGCACACGCGAGAAGTTCCGGGAGTAATCGAAAGAAGCGCCTCGCAATTCGTGATAGTCTATATCGCCGGAGTTTGGCCAGATCTCGGCATTCTGCCAGCCCCAATAATTTAACGGTTCACCATAGTCCTGGGTCAAGGCCGCCACAAAAGCCTGATGCTGAAGCTTATCGCCGATCTCGGCCCACATGGCAACCTGCGGGCGATAGTCCACCGACTTGAGCGTATCGCGAATGTCCCAAAGCGCGGAAAACAACCCAAACGCAAAAATTCCCAATGCCGCGATCCTCAGCCAGCGTCCCGTGCTTAATTCTGCAAGACGTGATAAGAACCAATCTGCAAGCGGCGCAATGGAAACGGCCACGATGGGGATGAAAGGCAATTGATAATAATCGTGCGTGGCGATGTGATAATCGAAATATAGACCGTAGAGGATATACATGCCCCACAATCCATACAAAAAGAACCTTGCGTTCCATTGACGGACAAAGAACAGACCTAGCAATCCAGCCATAATCGCCAAACCGCCGGCTGCCATAGCGGCTTTGGATTCCCAGTTTATGTAATTGGCCGGGCTGACCAGCAACGAAGGAAAGAAGCGCCCGCCGAACTGCTGACGAAGAAAGTTATTCAATACCAAGCCATCATAGAGATATGCTGCGGCTGGCAAAACTCCAAGCAGAGTCATGACCCACAATTGAGGTTTGCGAAGAAGATCGCGCAGGGAATATGTTCCAAGTGCAAGCCCAAGCGCCCCGCCCACCACAAAAAAGGCGGCAGAGAATTTAATCAAGATCGCAAGCCCGCCTAAAAGCCCTGCAAGAACAGTCCAGACCCAGCTCTGCCATCCGCCTCGGGCCATTCTCTGCGAAGATGTGGGAAGAGCCATGCAACGATGAAATGCCCACCAAAAGGCCAGGATGCTCATCACCATCATGGGATCGGGTTGGAAAGAACGGCTGGCGATCACCGCATATGGAAAGAAAAGATAATATGCGACGGCGATCACAGCACCGTCCACGGAAATCAGATCGCGCACGAGCAGGAAGAGAAATATTCCGCCGACAACCCAGAACAGCGACGAATAAATACGGGCGACCCAAAAATGTTCACCGGTAAAGCGATAGGTGAATGCAACAATGTTTTCCAAAATGGAAGGCTCCACATCAGCACGAGTCTTCCATTGCTGGATTGCCATTTGTTTTTGCCAATCGGGAATGCCAGGCGGATTGGTCGCATCGTACATGCCACGCGCCTTGAGCATCGAAAGCAATTGGCGCGTCGGCTGGAAATCCAGCGGCAGGTTCGTCATTTGATATAAGCGAATACCAAAGCCGAGGCCAAATAACAAAAGCAGCGTAAGGATGAGAAGCAGTCGGGAGGAATCAAAAAAGGAGGAAGGAGAGGGTTGATGCATGACAAGCCACAATTGTAACCCGGGGCGAAAAGATTTGGGTTAAGTCTATTCTGAGAGGCGGCGCTGACGCTGGTTTAGGAACATTTGCCGGAGGCGGCTCAATCCCACCAGATTTAAGACTGCCGAACCGAGCAGATTTAAGCGTGCCAATGCCGTCGGCGGATGGATGCTCAACGCGCGCATCCACGCTTTGAGAGCATTCCATGATTGACCATCATCAAGCAGGTAACGCGCATTGACGCGATAAACAGAAGCACGAGCGCGCCGTTGGACGCGGTGCAATATTGGAGCAAGATCGGCTTGAGTTTCCAACCAATCCAAAATGCGAAAGGCTTCGCGCCCAAACTCAGCGGCTTTGAGTCGATTCTTTGCGAGTGGATGATAGCGCGCGGCTGACCATGTCTGATTGACATGGACAATTGATCCTTGCGCGGCAAGCTTGATCCAGAGTTGATGATCGAGCATAAAATGAAAGTTCAGGTCAAGCCCACCGGCCTTTTCGAATGCAGTGCGCCGCATAAAAACCGCGGGTTGACCGACGATTTGAAAGCAAAGCAAATCTTCGAGAGTTAACTGGCGATAACGCAATTGATTGATTGTTTGACCCGTTTGATCCACGGCGAGCATATTGCCATAAACCATCACAGCCTGCGGATTGGATTCAAGCGCCGTGACTGCCGACTTGATCGCACCGGGCAGATAATAATCATCGGAGTTGAGCCAGGCAACGATTTCGCCCCTGGCGCGTCGCATGCCTTTGTTGATGGCGTCGGCTTGTCCAGAATCCTTTTCCGAGGCCCAATATACCAACCGAGAGGAATATTTCCTGATGATGTCCACACTTCCATCGGTTGAGGCGCCATCCATAACCATATATTCAACGTCGGGATAATCCTGCTCGAGGACGGAGCGAATAGCCTGTTCAAGATAGGCAGACTGATTAAAAGAAGGAGTGACGGCTGAAACAAGAGTCATAAAATATTGCGGAGTGGGCCAGCGCAAGTAAAAAACCTGCTTTACATACCCCTTGGATTATTTTGGCTTATGCAAATCATACAACACAAACCCTTCGCCTTGGGCAGTGACCGTGTATCCAGCTAGGATTTTCTTCAACTCCGGCTGGGCATCCAATTGATTGGAAGCGGTTACGAGAAAATAGTCCCGGCCGGCAACCAATTCAGAGAACTTCGCCTGGGCATCAACGCTCGTGCCTTTGGCCTCCGTCAAGCCGTTGACATACGGCCACAACACAATTTTTCGCCAGCCATAAAACATCAGCCGATATCCATAGTCCTGGGTCAAGCCAATCAGGTTGGCATTGGCGGGAATGGCTTTTGCAACATTTGCCCAATAAGCCGGTTCGCGGGAATAATCCGAGGCCTGTGCGACGAGGTCCGAGCGCGCGATCCACGCTTGATAACCGATGACGAAGACGATGATCGCAACGAAGGCAGCCTTTAGTCCGCGCGACTCGCCTGATAGACGGACAACCAGTGCTTCGATGATCGGAACCAACCCCAAAGCGACCACCGGTATCAGCTGGATATGGTAATAGCTATGCGTATACATCTGGAATGGAAGCGTCAAGCCGTAGATAAAATAACCTATCCAGATCCCAATCAACATCCAGCGCAGACGCGGTGGAGCAATAAAGATCCCGGCAATACTGAGAAACAGGATCGTGAATCCAAATAGCGAACCGACAAATCCAAGCCAGTGAGCATAGAAACTCGTGGTCGTGATGAGCTTAATGAGATCCACCGTCCATGCAAAGAAGTATTCATCCGAACGGCCGGGATGACCGAGGATGTAATATATGAAGGCGGGAACCACCATCAAAACCGCCATCGTCCAGACTTGAAGTGATCTCCAAAAACGAAGTCCAAGCGTGGATAGCACTGCCGCAATCGCCGCGCCGATCACAAGGAACACAATTACGATCTTGACCAGGACTGCAAAGCCAATGAAGAGACCGGCGAGGATGGCCCATTTCCAGCCTTCCTTTGGCTCCGCCCAGCCCGTTTTGACAGCATGAGAAGGGATGGTTATCCAATGATAAAGAAAATAAATGCCAATGATGAAGGATGAGGTCATTAACGGGTCAGGCTGGAAGGAACGGCTGGCTTGCACAGAAAATGGAAGCACAAGATAGTAGGCCAGCGCGACCAGGGCCGAAACCGGGGATGCGATGCGGCGTGCAAGATCAAAGAGCGCCAATCCCGCCAGCAGCCAGAATAATGTTTCGTAAATGCGCGGCACCGCGATGTTTTCGCCCCCCGTCCATGTATAGGTCCAGGCTGCAAGCGATTCGGTGATCGGCGGCTCATACTGACCGACGGCGTTATAAAAGGCCTTGGAAAGTGCAAGCTTTTGCGGATCAGGATTGGGAAGAAGCTGATAGTAAATGGAACGCGCAACAATGAGATTGCGTAACTGCCGCACAGGGTGAAAGTCGAGAGGCGGGACAGTCAGGTTGATCAAGCGCAAGACTGCGCCCAGCAGAAGTAAAAGGAAGAGCAGGACGCGCCAATTGAAGAGTTTAGAGGGAAGCGATGAAGGCATTGAATAATCCGTAAAAATGATGAGTAAAACGCAAAGTGCAAAACGTAATTTTAGAACAGGGAATTGTAGTCCACTTTTGGGAAGACGGTCAGCTTGCCGCCGACGGTGGCATCGAGGACTTCCCGCCCGGCTTTGCGATAGGCATCGCGGGCTTTTCGATATCCAACCTCGGAGGTATCCAGGTCGGGCAACTGCCAGCGAAAGCCTTTACCGAAATAATTGGCGGAGAAATGATTCGGGTCGTCGCCATTCGATACGACCGCTTTATTGGCTTCGCCTTTATTGGCATAATTATGATCCACCCCAATCAAAATGACCTTTTGAAATCCCATGTAGAAGGCAAGCTGGAGGGCAAGGTTTGTGACCGTCGCGCCTTCCCAAACGCGATGCGTCACATCATAAGTAAAGCGCGGGCCGGTGTAGGTGGTGTATAAAAACATCATGGCATCTGGAAGAGCATTAAAGTGATGATACGAATGCCAGGCAATAAATTTTGGAATGGGGAGCGCGGCGATCTCATCCGCACATTGTTCAATGACCAGATCATTGATCGAAGCAAAATAGGTTGTGGAGAAACCAAGCTCTGGAAACAGTAAATAAATCCGGTTCAGTCCAAACGTGAATTCGTTTTTCAGTTTGGCGAGATCCGTTTGCTTGAGGCTTGGCCCATTGCCAACAATGAAGGCGCGTTCGCCTTTATGAATATCTTTGAATGTCCGCAGTCTATCCATGCTCTCACGCCGCCAGGGGTGAAGATACGCAGAGGGAAGTTGATGAAGACGACGGACGGCATCATAGGTATTTTTAACGCCCTGGAGGAGGGAGGATGGGATAAGAGTTTCAAAAGTTTGTTTCATGCTTTACCACAGATGAATGCATCAACACAGGTTTTTTGATCTATGATTTACTCGGTACTCAACCTGGCCGTCGCGCCGCCGTCAATGACCAACGCCTGCCCTGTCATAAAAGACGATTGCTCATTATCGGCAAGGAAATAAATCGAATGGGCAATTTCCTGAGGCGTGCCGATACGCCCATTGACGGTTTTGCGCGCCAGGTTATCCAGTCTTTCCTGCATCGCGCCATGGCCTACATGGCCGCGTCCAAGACCGGCGCGCAGCATCGGCGTATCCACCGCACCGGGCAGGATCGCATTGACACGAATATTGTCGGGCGCAAACTCAATCGCCATGGCACGCGTCAAAGCCAGCAGCCCGCCCTTGGAGGCGGCATAGGCGGCGATATTGGCGGAGGTTTGAATGGCGTGAACTGATGAGACATTCACAATCGCACCGCCATGTACTTTGAGCAAGGGATGAGCCAGTTTGGCACCGAGAAAAACCGAACGCAGATTGGATGCCATGACGGCATCCCATTCTTCAACCGTCGTTTCAATGAGCGGCTTGGCAATTTGCATGGCGGCGTTGTTGACCAGCGCATCCAGCTGATCCGTAAACGCATGAGCCTTCTCAAAGATGGCATGCATGTCTTCAGGACGGGCAATATCCGATTGAACGAAGAGACCGTTCTTCGGAAAGCTATCGCCGAACGTATTACGATCCACGCCGATAACACACCAGCCTTTTTCAGAAAATAGTCCTACGGTTGCCCGGCCTATTCCGCCAGCAGCGCCAGTGATCAAAACGATTTTCGATTTTGGGGTCATAGTCCTACCTGCATATTCTTCGCGTCGAAGCCCAAGCCCTCCACCAAATTTTTGATCGTGTTCCAATGCACGCGTTCCCAGGCAGCAGGGCTGGAGTTGGCATTATGAGGCGCAAGCATGATGTTGTCCATTTTTAAAAGCGGGCTATCCAACTGAAGCGGCTCCATTTCAAAGACATCCAGTGCGGCCCCGGCGAGATGACCGGATTGCAGGGCTTCGACCAAGGCTTTCTCATCCACAATGGGGCCGCGTGCAGTGTTGATGAGAATTGCATCCGGCTTCATCCTCCCCAGGGTTTGGGCATTGATTAAATGATGGCTGGTCGGATTTAAATCACAGTTTATAGAAACAAAGTCAGAAGCAGAGAGCAGGGAGTCGAGGCCCGTCATCTCGATGCCGGACTCGGTGATAAAGACATGGTCAATTTCGATAATATCATTGCCGATCACTTTCGTGCCAAAGGCGCGTGCGCGGCGTGCCACCGCCTTGCCGATATTGCCCACGCCGATCACGCCAAGTGTACATTCACTCAACGCTTTTCCGGGAAGCTTTTCCCATTTACCGGCTTTCATTGCGCGATCCATCCAGGGCTGGCGGCGCGCAAAGGCCAGCATGTAACCGAAAACGGTATCCGCCACAGCGGTGGTGAAGGCATTGGGCGTACGCGCTACTTTGATGCCAAGGCGCGCGGCGGCTTTGCTGTCAATTGAATCGATGCCAGTACCCCATTTCGAAATGATCTTCAAGCGCGGCGCACAGGCTTTTAGAACGCGTTCCGTATAGCGGTCATCGCCACAAACGGCACCATCGAACCGACCGGCATATGCCAGCAGATCGGCCTCTTCCAGCCGCTCACGCACTTCGGGAACTATCAGCTCAATATGATGTTCATTAAACACCGCCTGGAAGCGATCCAGGAACGGGATCATATAGGGGGCGGAAAATAAAACAACAGGCATCACTTCTCCCGACTCATCAAAAAGTTACAGATCTCAAAATCCAATTCTTCGTCAATGTCCCAGGCTTCGCCAGCGGCCATTTCGAACATGAGGGGCTTTGCGCCGATGCGATGATGCCGTTCGAGCAAGTTCGCGCGCGTGAAAAGGTAGAGGCAGGAATTCTCCTCATAAACGGGGGGCAAATCCTGGGTCTGAATAAGAACCGAGGGATCATGGTTGATGGCCTTACCGTCCTGATCATAAAGCCGGGTCTGCAAGCGGGTGACTGAGAAGAGCGAATCGTGGTTCGGATAATCAAAAAGAAAAGTTTGAATGGAACGCGAGACCGTTTCGCGTTGAAGGAGGGGATTGGTGGTATGCGTCTGCAAATAGAAGTCCGCTTCGACCTGCGACGTGTCATACAACAGGATGTCGTTCATGGGGATATCGTCGGCGCGTAAAGCATAGGGGCGATTGATCACTTTCACTTGCGGAAAGTTTTTATGCAATCCTTCCATCACAGGATCGGAATCAGTATCCACAACGATCTGGTTAATCTCACGAACAGCAAGCAGGGTTTCGATGATGTGATGGAACAATGGCTTGCCCGCAAGCAAGCGATAATTTTTGCCAGGCACACGCTGGGAATGATGACGCATAGGAACAAGAGCAAAGAGTTTCATATATATGTTAGATTATACAGAATTGGGATCTTCTCACCTTAACAAAAATCAAGGCACATCATTTCCGACACTGCAAGCGGGCATTGATCAACGAGACAGCTTGATCGCGGCCGGAAGAGGCCTGTGTAACAGAATCAAGCTTCTTCCAAAGATTGCATAATAAAGGCCATTGCTGATCAGGCAGAACGCTGGCTTTGATCGTTATTTTCTGGGCGGTCTGCCAATCACTCAACATGGCGTATGAGCGAATAAACGGCAAAAGCTCAATGCCATTCTTGGCCCAAACTCCTTGTTGATTCGCTTGCTGCCATAAATTGACAACTTGATGCCAATCCTGATATTGATCGGCTAAATCAGCTCTTTCATAATAGTAGCACCAATTATGTTCAGGTTCACTGCCAAATATATCAGGCGGCGGAACCGATTTGGATGTCGATTCGATGCGGGAAAGAGCAGAAACTGCCGCCAACTTATATGCTTCTGCGGTAAGCCCATTGACAATAGAATAGTCAGGACGAAGCACATGCAAACATTCATCCTGTTCTGGTTGGAACGTAATCGCAACCACATTCTGCAAAGGAGCAGAAAAAGTCGTTGCATATTTTTGAAACGTAATCGGTTGTCCTCCCTGCGAGGTGATGCCCTGCGAACCGGGATTGAACCAATAGCTGGCCTCCGGTGGATTGGTGAACTGAGGATAAAGCAAATTAAGCGCAAACGAGGTTGGATAATCGCCCATAAAAAACAGAACTTCCTGATCGGCAACAACCAGGGTATTGGGCTGCAGGGCTGGTGCGCGCCAATATAGCTGCCAATAGAACTGTCTTTGTTTATCCCAAGAGGCTTGATAACTGCGAGCCGTCTGAACCTGAATGCTGATTCCTAATCCAAGCAAGATACTTAAAACTAGATTTCGATAAGGCGGGTACATAACCAGCGTATAAATCACTCCCACTATGATCATGCTGGCGCCACTCATCGCAGCCAAAGCCAAGCGATCACTCCAAAGTTGATTCTTTTGATAAATGGAAAGCCCGGCCAGCCAAAACGGAAGTATGGCAAGGATTATAGATATGATTCCGCCGAACGAAATACTCAACGCTGAGTTTCGAGCCGGACTCTCCTTGTCAACACCTCTGGTGCGAGAAATCCAAAAGAAAGCAAGCGCCGAAAATAAAATGACGCTTCCGGCAAGCTCGTAGGTTAAGGGTCTGGAAAAGTCAACGAGACTGGGATTAATAGCGGAAAACCAAGGCGAAAAAACAATATACAAAAAATCCTGAAAAATGAATTGAAGCAGGTGGGCGATTCCACCAAGGGATGATACAACCAGGTTATTCAAAAACGATAGAGGCGCAAAACGGTCATAACCAAAGAGAGCATCATAAGAACTGCGATAGATCACGTATAGCAAGAGCACCACAAGGAAGGGAAGCACGTAACGCAGAACCTTTTTTATCCGATCCCAAAAAGCAAGTCCGGGAAATAAAAACCACAAAAAGATAAGCCGAGATAATTCGAGTCCGGAAAAGTATTCGATCAACAATAAATGACTGGCTCCCAACAACATGGCTAGAATAGTAATGGGCCAGTAAAACTTTGGATGTCTCACCGCATACAACATCAGAAACATAGATGTCATGAAAACGAAATACATCGTCCAGTGAAGCGTATATGCAACGGAAAGAGGCTGTAATGCAAAGATTGGGTAAATGGCAAAGAATAAGGCAAGCCAGGTTGTAAGAGCCGCTTGCCCGGGCCAAAGCTGACGAACCGAAAGCCAAAACATCAACACCGTGAGAAAGCGGAGGATCATCAACGACCAATGCCAATGTGAAGGTGCAAATCCTAAAACGCGGAAGAAGAAAATATAGACGATGTAGGCAAACGGACGGCTATCATGAAACAGAAAATCTTTCAGCCCTGCCGCGCCCTGCCAATAATCATAAAAGACATGATGCCAATCATCCTGGAAGTAGCCGAGCCGCGACAATAGAATCCCAAAGGAAAAGAAACAAACCAGAAAAATTAATACAGCAGCAGTCCATTCGGGAAGGACAATATTTTTCAACTTCGAAAGAGCATCTTGAAATCTTTTCATGATTATTCGATTATACTGAATCGGCGCAACCAAAAAGCAGAATGCTTTTCACGTTCCGCTTTTTGAGTTGATTTTCTTACGCGGCTTTTTCAAGCCAGGCGAGACTGTAATCGGCTACTTCCTCCCAGCCGCGTTCACCGATGACGAAGTGATCACGGCCTGGGAACACCTTGAATTCCGTGACGAATGGCCCCTTATATTTTTTATAATTCGACCTGTTCAGCACGGCCGGAACGATATGGTCCTTTTCACCGGCGGTGATCAAGAGCGGACAATGCGGTTTGTTGAAATCCAGCCTCCCTGCGGCGCCAAGCGATGAAGTTGGAACACCGCGTGATTCAGGAACAACATAGCGGTCATAAGCGGCGTATTGTTCGTCCAAGGGCAGGGTATTGACGAAGGCATATTGAAACTGCTCAAAAGACATCATCACAGGCTGATGGAGCAAAAACGGATTGATTGCCGGAAAGTTGGCCTTCAAAAACGAGAATGAGGTAGTGAATACGCCAGCGGGTGGCGCGGGGTCGATTGCCACACCGGCGACAGCCAAATCGCGTTGAAGCAATAACTGCACAACCAATCCACCCATCGAGTGACCGATGATGGCGGGCTTTTCGTCCAGACCTTGAATGAAATTGGCAAAATGCTCAACGACATCCTTCAATTTCAATTTTGGCAATTCAGGATCAGGATGATTCTTGCGGAGTTCATCAACAGACTTGTCGCGTCCCGGCCAGGCAGGCGCAAAGACTTTATATCCTTTGGCTTGATAACGGGGAATCCAATTCTCCCAACACAAGGGATTCATGAACATGCCGTGGATAAGAACAATGGTTTTAGTTTTCATATTTTCTCCAATAATTCTAAAGATTGATTATTTATATTTCTCGATTTTTTCATCCAATCCTTGCAACAACTTGGGACCTATTTCAACTGCCCAATCAAAGGCTCGTTTATCAACTTTTGCTCCATGTACCGCCGAGTTAAGCAGACCAATCATATCGGCAAGTACACTACTTTCTTCTTGAGATAAAGCTTGTTTTTGGTTTAGGACTCTCAAAAGGGAACCAACTCCCATTTTCTCTACATTCAGCCCCCTTGAAGTTGCAATTTGTACGAGACGTTTCTCCAATTCAATTCGCAAACCAGCTAAAGCAAGGTTAGGGTCTTGATCCAAAACAAGTTCAAAAGAATATAAAGGTAAAGCCTTTATGGACTTCCTTTTTGCCTTTTCAGTTCCATTTTTTGTAGATGTAATTAGCAAACCAGCTTTATCTGCTTCATTTTTGGCTTGTTGCAATTCTTGAAATTCAAGTTTCCAACCGCCAGGGCCTTCAACCGATCTAATTAAAGGAATTAACCACGGCAAAACAGCTACAGCCAACAAAAATATAGTAATGTTATCAATTGATAAGTTCGGCCACAGCAAATGTGTTAGGGCAAAAACAAGAGCAAGAACAGTAATGAAGATTTGAGTACGCCAAATACGGTTCATTTGACCTTCCTTACTCATTTATTATACCTAATCGGCTCGACATCGCGCTTGGAAGAATCTTTTGGTTTTCGCTGGCGGGCATAATAAAACGTCTCGCGCAGTTGCGGCGTGATCTGGCCCGACTCGCGGTAGCCCAGGCGCGTCCCATGAAACTGCATGAAGCGGAACCAAAAGATCGAGGCAATGCTTTTCCACAGAAGGCGTTCGCGGGCGGCATGATACAGGTCGCTCAAGATATTCGTGGAAGTCAAGCGCGCGAAATCATATAAATTGAAATGTGCCTCGGGATGGATGCGTTTGAAGGCCATGGCTTCACGGCGATAACGGTTAAACACACCGCGCGGCGTTTCCTGATGCACATGCACCACTTCCGCCTCGGCCACATAGGCAATCGCATGTCCCTGTTCCTTAGCACGCTTGGTCCAGGCCAGATCCTCCAGCCCGGTCAGCGTTTCATCGTAGGGGTTCTTCTCCCATAAACTTTTGCGGATGGCAGCATTGGCATTGTTGCAAAAGGCAGTCTCTTGATCCAACTTACTCAGATCGGGATACCATTGGTGAAAAATCTGCTGTTCCGAAAATTTGGCAAAGTCGGGTCCACGCTGTTTGCCGTAGGTCAATGCAACCCATTCGTCATCAAACGGGCGCAGGAGGGTTTCCAGCCAATCCGGATAAACCGGATAGACGTGTGCGCTGGCAATGACAACGAACTCATTTCTAGCGGCGCGGACGCCAAAATTGAGCGACCGTCCGAAGGTAAACTCGTCCGATGGGATGTGCACAATTCGTGCTCCAAAGGATTCGGCGATGGAAACAGTCGCATCCGTGGAGCCGGAATCAACCAGAATGATTTCCACATCCTTGATCGTTTGATGCTGAATCCCCTCCAACAGACGAGGGAGGTGGATGGATTCATTGTAGGCACGGATGACAATGGAACAATTCATACCTCACCCCCATCCCCTCTCCCAATGGTAGAGGGGCAAGATCAAAGTGAGAGGACAATTACCAATCATTATTCTTCTCATAACCCAATCGCACCAATAAATCGCCGGCCACATCCTTGAAAATCTTTTTATGTTCGGAGGTGAAAAGCTTCTTCCATTCGCCGGTCTTGCCCGAACGAAAGGTAGGAGATTTGCCGGGGTTAATGGATGATTCAAGCGAATCGAGAATCGTTTTGCGGGGAACCGTCAATGGAATGCAAGCGAGGAATTGATCCATGATTCGATTCAACGTTGTAGCGCGGTCGTTGACCAAATCTTCGAAATGGATCTTGAGCACTTCGGGATGAGCGAGCCAGTCAAGGTAGGGGGAAAAACGATCTGCGATATTCGGGAATTCTGTCTTCGTGTCAGGCCTGCCCAAAATGCTGACCTTGAGTCGAGAGTCGAAGTCGGGAAGCGAGGCATAGTAATCGTGATGAACGTGATGCGCTTCCATGTCGGTCACGTAGAAAACGTGCGAAACCACCACATCACGCGGGTCACGGAAGATGAAGTAGGGGATGAAGCGCGGTGTGATCAAACGATCCACTGCGGCGGGGCGGGCAAAAAGATGCGCCGAGGCCACATCACGCGGACGAAGTGAATCCAGCCAGGCTACGGCTTGTTCGGGCGTGTGCTTGAGTCCGCTTTCGCCTTCGTATTCGGCATAAAAGGAGTGCAGGCGAAGGGAGAAGGGCGCGACCTTCGAGAAGCCGAGCAGGATTTGGTCGAGTAAATGCGTGCCGCTTTTGGGAAAGGAAATGCTCAAAAGGACCGGCCAGCCATCTTGCGGCGCGGGTATGGAAGCAAAGCGGGCGCGCTGAACCAGTCTTTCGGTGTTATAAAGCGCAGAGCGCAAGGTTGATTTCAAAGTCATGGGGATATTAAACCACACTTGCGATGCCGGAAATGGATAAAATAAAGGGCTAACAAATTCCTCACCACAGAGATCGCAAGCGCTTTGCGTGCTTCGCGAAGTTCACGGAGAAAAAAATTTGAGTGCACGGTGCGCTTCGTGAAGAATGACCGGAAACTCACAAAATTAGCCACTCTCGAGCTGCCTGCTTGTTGATTTCGGGAAAGATTGGATTAATAGTTATAGTACGAGACAGGGGAGGAAACTGTTTTTCCGTAAAACAAATTAACAACGAGATTCGTCTTTATCTCGTATTATTCACCCAATAAAAAATCTTCTCCATTCAACACTCCATCCATAATCACTTTTATAGCATCCGAACTTATCAACTTATCCAACGCAAACGATTTCAACCTGGTCTGCGTGGTGCGAACGGAAGGCTCGAGGAAATCCCCGAACGGCAGGGAGGTACGAAACAACTGGTAATACAAAAACCGCCGTGCATTGCGCTGGAATTCCACGGGTATTTCGATCTTTTCGGCGGTTAAAAATTCATCCATTTTGCTGCGCACTTCCGCCACCGTATGCGGGAAGAAGACAGTCGGATATTGCGTGAAGCGCGCTCGGCCCGCACATAGCACCGCGGCGCCCATGATCGAGGCTTCCAGGCCAATCGTCGAGTTGTAGACCATGACGAATTTCGACTTTTGGATCAATTCATACGAACTCAGGGTTTCTTTAGGACCGACGAAGATGACATTCGGCTCCTCATCCACGCCGTGGTTGGCCACCCAACCTTCAACCGTCTCCCGGCTGGACTTCCTGAGGCGCAACTCGTCAGGGTGGGCACGAATGATGAACAGGGTTTCAGGATGTCCGCGTATCACTTCAAGGGTCAAATCCAGCCAATCGAACATATCCCCAAAGACGGTATTGGCATGCGGCTGGCTGGTATCGAAGATGACGTTCGTAAATATCGGCACGATCTGCTTGAACTGGACAGCTTTTTGCAAAAACGCCTCGTTCAGCCCCTTCATACCCGACCAAAATTTGATGCCTGCCATCGTAAAGTCACCTTGAAAACGCCTGGCAAGGTATGCATCCAATTTTGCATTTTGTGCATCGTTCAATTCAAATTCGTCGGGAATATGAATCGGATAGGCGGTCGCTTCGCCATCGGTGAAGAAGGCAGAGGCAGGCTGTAAACCGACCTCATGGGTGATCACACGGATGCCGCGTTTCTGCGCCACATATCGTGCCGTCGCTTCGGGGAAGAACTGTCCGTTGAACACGATCACCGCGCGCGGATTGGTTTCATCCAGGAAACGTGAAAATTTCTGCGCCACATTCCAGGCCGATAAAATATATTCGCGCAAGAGATAACGCGCGTGCTCGTCATCGTTCAGATGATGGATACGAAGAATCCAGCGCAAGCCGGGGAGGCATAACGCGCCAAGCGGGATCGCGTCCCATTCAAAGCGCATCAGTTCCTGGAGCGACAAGTCTGCCAAGACTTTATTGAGCTTTTCATCCCGCTGAAAGTTGAACCAATGAACCCGGGAATCGGGAATCGAGAATCGAGAATCGGGTACGCCTGTATATAAAGTCCTTGATTGATAGATACACGACTTACAGGGCGGCTCTTTATGGACATTCTCGCGGTTCGTCCCCAATACACACTTCCTCATTCCTGCATGGCAGGCGAAATATGCAACCGGGATTCCCTTCATGCGCAAGGCCCACGAAGCCAGCAGGTGAAAGCCGCTGTTCCACGAAAGATCGTCAATCCCGGTCGAGGCTTTGAAAAAAACGACGGGCTGTCCTTTTGGCTCCGGTGCGCGCTTCGCCACCTGTCTTGCCATGGCGGCAATCTTCAGGTTATTGAGCCTGCGGACGAGACCGCGTTGGATGCGTTGTGTGCAAAACTCGGAGAGGCGGGAAAACATTGGCGAATTATCCTCGATGGGGCAGAAGATGAAACCCTGGAATTATAAAACATTTGCAAACCCAAAATTCATCCTCCCGAAACCTTGACACAGAAAAACGATGGGGATAATATTAACTAAATAGTCAGTTAATAAAGCCATATGCCCATGAAAATAAAATCCAAACCCACCAAAGACAAGATCCTGGAGGCCGCGCTCCACGAATTTTCCATGCACGGAGTGGCGGGGGCGCGGGTGGATGAGATCGCCAGATTCGCAGGCGTCAACAAAGCCATGATCTATTATCACTTCGAAAGCAAGGAGGCATTGTTCAATGAGTTATTCCAGTCAGAAATGGAATTACTTAGACAAGAAACTGCCTCCGTGCTAAAAAAGCACGAATCCACTTCTCCCATGGAAATGACGGAGGCCGCTAAGGAGATTCTGGCCTACGTGAAAAGCAAAAGAACATTGCTCAAGGTGCTTATTTCCGAAACCACGCGGCAAGATTCCCACCTACCCCACCTGTTCCAGCTTCTCGATGTTACAACGGCCATCGGAATAGAAACCGCACAAAAAGCCGGAAACGATCTGCAAGAAAAAGAAGAGCCTGTGTTCCATGAATTCTTTTCCGGGTTGCTGCCATTGATTTTTTATACACTATTCCGCGATGACCTGAAAAAATACTACGGTTGGAAAGAGAAAACGCTGGACGACCGTTTTATTGCCTATTGGCTCCGCCATCACGGCGGATATTAATTCAGAATAATGGAGGTTGACATGAAAGAGAACGAAACAATCCTCAAGCGGCAATTATTCAATACTCGTTTCAAGAATGAAGACATGGACTTTATGTTGAACTGGGCTATTGGAATAAGCCAAATCATCGGCATGGCACCTTCGCAGGTTTTCGTTGCCGTGCATGGGATTAAAGATGGCGACCCGGCCGGGTGGCGGGAGGGATTCCTGCAGCAGGGCCGTTTCATGAACGAACAGGCGCAAGCTTACGTCGAGAACAAGCGAAGGATTGCCGCCGGGCAGTCCTATCTGGGTGGGGCGTATGCGTACCGTTCCGCACTGCAGTACTTCGATCCGACAAGAGTCGGTTTTGATGAGTGCCTGCTCGAGATGGAGAAAGCGTTCCAGCAGGGCATCGAACAGATTGGTGTGCCATTGCGGCCTGTGGAAATACCATTCGAGAATACAACCCTGCCAGGTTATTATTTAGAGCATGACCGCCAGCCGCGTCCGGTTATCCTGATGATCGGCGGCGGAGACAGTTTCCGTGAGGATCTGTTCTATGTTGCCGGCTACCCGGGTTGGAAGCGCGGCTATAACGTGTTGATGGTGGACTTACCCGGGCAAGGCAAAACACCTGGCCGGGGGCTGCATTACCGCGTAGACATGGACATGCCCATCCGCGTGGTGTTGAATTGGCTTGAAGCAAATGCTGCCGTAAAACCAGAGAAGATCGCCCTTTATGGGATCAGCGGTGGAGGCTACCATACCGCCCTGGCCGTTGCAAGCGACGCACGTATCAAAGCCTGGATCGCGGCGACCCCTATCACTGATATTGGCAAGACCTTCGAGCGCGAGTTCGGCGCTGCTTTGAAGTCACCAGGCTGGATATTGAACCTGGCTATGCGACTGACAGGTTCGGTAAATGAAAGCGCCGAGATTAATCTTAATAAATATGCCTGGTCATTTGGCTCGAATGATTTTAAGAGCGGCGTGGCATTGATTATTAACGAAGCAAAGCTAGTAAACCATGCTGCCATCCAGTGTCCCTCCCTTTTCCTGGTCAGTGAAGGGGAAGCCCCGGAACTTAAACGGCAAACGCTTGAACTCTACGATCACTTCAAGCAGCGCGGATTGGATGTGACTCGACGCGAATTCACCGCCACCGAAGGCGCCGATGGCCACTGTGAATTAAACAACCTGCGTCTGTTACACCTGGAGGTCTTTGACTGGCTTGATCGGGTCTTTCAAAATGAATCAGAAGATGTCCGTCTTCTTTGCTAAAATTAACCTAAACAAAAAGCAGACTTCCGAACCATAACAAGTTCGGAAGTCTGCTTTTACCATTCGTTATTCTTTTCATATCCTAGTCTCACTAGCAAATCTCCCGCCACTTCCTTGAACAATTTCTTATGCTCATCTGTGAAGTACTCGCGCCAGCCGCCGGTCTGTCCCGAACGGAAAGTATGACTCTTCTTCGGCTGGATTGACGTCACCAAAATAGACAGGGCTTTTGGGCGCGGCGTTGGAATTTTATAGCCGGTCTTATCCACTTCTGTGAGCATGGCATTCAAGGTAGCATCGCGATTATTGATCAGATCTTCAAAGCGGAGGCACAGCACGTTCTTTTGTTCCAACCACTGGAACACACCTTCGTATCTTTGCTTGACGCTGACCATGTACAAGCCGTCCTGATCAATACCGGTAATAGCGACTTTGAGCCGTGCGCTGAAATCAGGCAGGGATTGGTAATAAGCGTGCATCCCGTGCTCTTCGACCATATCGGTCGCGAAGAAAACCTGTGAGACAAGCATATCGCGCGGATCGCGATAGATGAAATAGTTGACACGTCCGGTCGAGGCCAGGAAGGAAACGTTTTCCTGCGTCGCCTCCAAATACCCCCAGCCAATCACACCGCCGGAAATATGTTTCAAGTCCGATAGGGTTTCATGCGAAGCGCGCCGCCGGCCGGTTTTTGTGATGGTGCGAATAGGATCCGCCTCCACATAGCGATACGGCATGATCTGCGTAAAGCCGTTGAGAATTTGCAGCAACAAATGCGAACCGCTCTTCGGCTTGGAATTGCCAAAGATCGGAGGCGCATCATTAAAAGAAAATCGCTTCCAACGAAAGATGGCCTGAGTTGTTTTACCGGCAGGACGAAATACTCTTCGCAGATTCATTAAGTCTGACAAGTCCAAAAGGTCTTAAAAGTCTCATAAGTCAGACTTGTAAGACCTGTTTGGCAAAATCATATGTCATCCACGCGGCGCAGTTTTTTCAGCGAGGACATTTCGCTTTCGTACACTTTCTTCACGCCGTCACCGATCGAAGCTTCCGCAACGCGAATATATTTGACCAGCCGCTCGAAGCCACCCGGTTCCACCGAGGCGGCCTGGTCACTGCCCCACATGGCACGGTCCAGCGTCATGTGACGCTCCACCATACAGGCGCCCAGTGAAACCGCAATCGCGGAAGGAACAAGGCCAACCTCATGTCCCGAATATCCAATCGGATTGTTGGGGAATTCCTTACGGAGCGTTTCGATCATCCTGAGATTCAATTCCTCCGGCTCACACGGATAGGTGCTGGTGCAGTGCATGATGACGAGATTCTCTTCACCGATGATCCTGACCGCCTTCCGAATCTGCTCCATGGTGGACATGCCGGTCGAAATCACCATCGGCTTGCCGGTTTTGCGGACATGCTTGAGCAGTTTATGATCCGTAAGCGAAGCCGACGGGATTTTATAAGCGGGCGTATCAAAGTTTTCCATGAAATCCACAGCGGATTCATCCCACACCGAAACCATCCAGGGAACATTTCTTTCCCTGCAAAAGACATCGATCTCGCGATATTGCTCCGCCGTGAATTCCACCTTGAGGCGATACTCAAGATAAGTGATATACCCCCACGGCGTCTCCCGCATTTGGTTTTGCTGTGCAAGTGGAGTTGCAATCTCGGGTGTGCGCTTCTGGAATTTAACAGCATCCACACCCGCATGAACCGCCGCATCTATGATCTGCCTGGCAATGTCAAGATCACCATTATGATTGATGCCAATTTCTGCGATGATATACGCGGGATGTCCATCGCCGACCATTCGATTTCCAAATTTGATCTCACGAGCCATGTTATCTCCTCTAATCCGTCACACTTCAAGCGTGACCCACCGCAAGATTTTTCAAAACCAAATCAGACAATTCTCTGATTGCGCCATATCCTCCCGGACGCGACAAAACATAATCGGCGGCGCGGATGACTTCGGGATACGCATCGCCCACCGCCACAGCCCAGCCTGCAATCTCAAAGCAAGGCAGGTCGTTGAAATCATTGCCAACATAAATGATGTGAGCTGGGTCAAGATCCTTTTCTGCCAGGAATTTCTGAAGCGCCCGACCTTTTTCGTTAAGACCCAAACCGTGAATGGCCTCCACGCCCATCTTTTCGGCGCGAGCCTTGACCACCGGGTTGACTTCCGATGAAAGGATCATGACTTGGATGCCGCGTTCGCGCAACTGGCGGACGCGCATCGAGTCGGAGCGTGAAGCGGCCACCGTTTCCCGGCCATTTTCATCGGTCCAGACACGTCCATCCGTGATGACGCCATCGAAATCAGTGATGATCATTTTGATGATTTTTGGCATCGGGCGGCGTTTTCTGCCGGGCGAAACCATGTCCAGGCCGCCGCCATAAACCATGGCCTCATATTTCGCCCAGTCCGAAAGATTATCAATATCCACCGTATAGCGCGGATCAATGACCAGCGGATAAATTTTATTTCCGGTGAGCGAATGTTTCCTGGTTATTGTAGACCTGCGTATCGCATCTATGTGGCCAGTCTGCCAATAGACCGGCGGCAAAATCTGGCGCGGCGCGTTATAGGGTTCGTCAATGCCGGGTACTTCCAGAAGAGGAGTCATCGGGCCATCGGGCTTGGGGATGCGCCACATCTTATGCGGGTTTTGTCCAGCCGGGACCACACCTCGAACACAATCCGCGCGCGGATGTTCCAGTAGGATTTTGATAGCGTTATCCACACAATCGCAGGGACGGATGGGGGAGGTGGGACGCAGTTGTACAACCACATCCGGTTTATACCCTTCGTTTTCGGCCAGCCATTTGAGCGCATGTTCAAAAACCGGTAAATCGAGGGTTTTGTCCTGAGCCAGTTCGGCGGGACGAAGGAAGGGCGACTCGGCTCCATACTGACGCGCAACGGAGGCGATCTCTTCATCGTCGGTCGATACAATCACACGCGTTACGCGCTGCGACTGCTGCGCGGCCGCAATGCTCCAGGCGATCAAGGGATAGCCGGCAAAGCTGCGGATATTTTTGCGCGGGATGCCTTTGGAGCCGCCGCGCGCGGGGATGAGAGCAAGGATTTCAGTCATTGGTTTTCATTTAGCTAATTATTCGTGGCTATCATCTTGAATAATACAAAAAATTTCCTTTGTAATTTTTGTCTAGGTTTTCTTTGCTGTCAAACTTAAGGCTAATATTCGCTCGTGTAAAATAATGAAGTTCGTCATATTTTTTTAGAATACTGTAATACTCATCAGTTATCAATTTACTTATACCTTTGTTTTCGTTCATTCCTATATCTAAATCACAATAGTAAAAAACTACCGAGCCTGAGAACATAGATAGCGTATCCCAAACAACGGAGTATTTCTTTTTTAGAAAGTATTTAACTTCTTTTGCTGCTTTCCAGTTAGCATCTGTTTTTGCTTCTTCCGAAAAATCATTATAAGTAACAAAAAGATTTTCAAGTTGTTCTTCGCCAGCGAATTTATACTTTAATGCAATTTTTTGAAATTCACTTGCTATTTGTCTCTGGTATTCTTCTTTTGGCTTTAGAAGATCAACATACATTTTTCGAAAGTCTTCAGTGCTTTCGATAATTAGTAGAAGCCTATAACTTTTGGCTTGTGGATATTTGAGTTTGCTAAATTCTATGTTTACTATATTCACAGAAAACACTTTCATACACCAATCAGCAAGCTCAATTAACATCGGGCTTTTCTTAGATTTTCCCAATGCAATTTCTTTTGTTTCATTATAGACAACATCATCAAGCAGCACCATGGATTACCACGCTGTCCATCCGCCATCTACAACCACATTGTTACCAGTCATGTAGGAGGAGGCGTCGGATGCGAGGAACAATAACGCGCCGTTCATTTCATCTTTGCGCGCCATACGTCCGAGGATGGTTTTAGCAGAGTAATTCTTGACAAAATATTCCTCGTGATTATTGAACACGCCGCCCGGCGTAAGTGCATTGACGCGGATCTCGGTACCGGCATAATACGCGGCGAGATATTTGGTGAAGCCAAGCACGCCAGCCTTGGTAACCGTATAATAAACCGGTTTGAATGCAACCCGTTTGTCATCCTTGATGTAAATACGCTGATCGGGGCCATTCAATCCATAAGTCGAACAAATGTTGATGATACTGCCCTTCTTGCCGTGCTCAAGCATCGGCTTGACGCAGGCCTGGGTAATCAAAAACATGCCAGTCAGATTTACGTTCAGGGCTGCATTCCATTGATCGAGCGGATAATCTTCAAAACTGCCTGGGGCAATGCCTTTGGCGGCGGCGTTGGGATCAAATTTCGGATCGAGGGCCGCGGAATTCACAAGAATATTTAGCCGTCCAAAGCCGGAGAGAACCGAAGCGACAAGCTGTTTAACGGAATCGGGCCGGGTAATATCGGTCCCAAATCCTTTAACCTGATATCCACCCTTAACCAAGGCATCTGCGATTTTTTGGGCAGCTTCGATGTTCAAATCAACCACGGCGACGGCTGCGCCCGCCTCGGCAAGCGTTTTACAAAATTCCGCGCCAAGCAAACCTGCCCCACCCGTGACGATAGCAACGCGATCCTTCAAATCAAACTTTTCCTGAATCTTCATTCAACCTCTTATGGCGCGGCGGCGTACACAATGCCCATGCCGGATTTGCTGACCGGAACCAATCCCTGGGTCAAAAACGCGGCGTCCGGCCCCGATGATTGCTCACCGCCTGCGAAGAGCGCCAAGACTGCCTTTCCTTCCAAAACCTGTTGCTGCATCTGCGCCACACCCTTTTCATAATCATTAGACCTGTCCTGCGCCGTTACCGGATCAAACCGATTCGGCAGGGAATAGGTGGGGCGATCTGTATACAAATAAACCGCGCCGGTTTCATTGGTGTATATCATCACAGTGCTGGGAAGAGTCCGCAGATATGCCATCGCTTTCGAGTCATACCAATCGAACGAAGCGAAGCCCTGTCCGCCTTTGGAAAGGTCCTGCACCGTAAGGATTTGATTGTAGATAGACAGCCCAAGGATGACCAACACCAACAGGATAGCCATCTCGCGGCGCTTCTTCCACAACCAAAATGCAAATACGACCAGCAGGATCAATAACGAGGCAAAGACGGGGGCTAGAATTCGCAGTTTGAATTTCGTGGAGGCGTCAAAAAGCAGCATCGAAGCAACGATGGAAGCGATATACCCAAAGATATATAGACCGGTCGTGAAGGAGATAACCTCCCGTATTCCCCGGTCCTTTTTTCCAACATTGGGAGAGGGTTGATGGCGAAGATAATCCCAACCCTTCACCACCAGCCAAATCAGAACCACCAGCAAAATCAAAGCCGTGAGGATGATGAAAAGTGCGGGAGCTTTAAATAATTGCCTGCGCCAATCCTCGACCGGCACGAGGAATTGCGATATGGCGTACAGGGTAGTTTCAAAATTACTCGCTGTGATCGGGTGCCATACCAATTCGCGATTGCTGGCGTTGCCCGCAACAATCAGATTGCGAAGCGTCCATCCCAAAATCCACGGAATGACGCCGGCAAGAAATATGCCTGCACCCACAAATCGTTTGCGCCAGGTATCGTGCAGGATGAACAGCGCGACGAGAAAGGTGGCAATCAACGCCAAACCGGCATAACGCGTCAAATAAGCCATTCCGACAAAGATTCCGCAGGCAACCAGCCACAACCAATGTGTATCGCGCTCAAAGTACAGATCGAACATCCAGAAGGCAAGCAGGCTCAAAAAGATGAAGAGCGGCTCGCTCATGGCGGTTGTATACACTTGAAGCAATGAACCATTCAATACGAACAATGCGGCAAGCACCAGCCCCGCCGCCAGCGACTTCGTCATGCGCCAGCCGAGGATGCCGGACAAGGCCGTGCTTAATCCGAACAGCAAGGAATTTAGCAAACGCGAACCCCGCAAAGGGTCCAGGCCAAACAGGCCAATGAAAGCCAGCACGGAAGAGAAGCCGGGCGGAAAATGCGTGATCGGTTTATCGCTCACCAGCCAAGCTTCAAGATAGCCATGTCCCGCCAGCAGACTGCGCGCCCCGGCAATGTACGCAATCGAATCATCAGAAAGTCCGAGACCCTCGGGCGTCGAGCGTAGCACGAGAAATATCCCGATAATGGTCAACAGGCCGAGGGTCAGGAAGGAAGCCAGCCGGGGAGTAATGCGAATGTTCATGCGGTTCTTGAAGGTTCAGATGTTTCGGACGGCTTAATTTATTTCAGCAGAAATCCCTGTTCCTCTAGATAAGCAACGATCTTATGCGCGTTCTCTTCGGGGCTCGCGCCGTATCCTTTGAGCGTAATCTCCGGGTTAATCGGGGGCTCATACGGATCGTCCACGCCGGTAAAGCCCATCGGATGGCCATCCAGCATAGACTGGCGGGCTTTGGCATACAAGCCTTTCACATCGCGCTGCTCGCAGACTTCAACCGGCGTATCCATATAAACTTCCACGAAGTTCTCGCCGACCATCTTGCGGGCTTCCTCGCGGGTGGCACGATAAGGACTGATGGCCGCACAAATCACAGCGCCCGTAGCATGGACAATCTCGCCTGCCACAAAACCAATACGCATAATGTTCGTATCGCGATCTTCCTTGCTAAAGCCAAGACCCTTGGAGAGGTGCGTGCGAACCACGTCACCATCCAGAATGGCGATCTCGCGCCCGCGCTCAAGCAGCAAGGAAGTAAGCACCTGCGTCGTTGCCGATTTGCCCGAACCGCTCAAGCCGGTGAACCAAATGCAAAATCCCTGCTTGTGGCGCGGTGGATACATCTCGCGCAAAATCTCGGCGGTCTCGGGGCGCGTGAACCAGTCCGGGAGCAACTTGCCCTTGGCGAGGTAATCATCGCGAACCTGCGTGCCGGAAATGTTGAGCGTCCTGGCACCCTGCGGAACATCCCTGCCCTCGACATAACGGTTTTCGTCGGGAAGATAAACAAGTTCCTCGAACGGGATCATCTTCACGCCGATCTCATGCTCGTACTGCTTCATGATTTCCTGCGCGTCATACGGTCCATAAAAAGGCTTGCCGGTTGAATCTTTTCCCGGCCCGGCATGGTCACGCCCGACGATGAAATGATTGGCGCCATGGTTGCGGCGGATGATGGCATGCAGCAAGGCTTCCTTAGGTCCCGCCATCCGCATGGCAAGCGGAAGGAGGCTGAGCAGGGTGCTCTTTTTATCGTAGTAATTATCCACCAGTGCCTTATAAATACGGACGCGCGTATAATGATCCACATCGCCGGGTTTGGTCATGCCCACCACCGGATGAATGATCAGCGACCCGCCCACTTGAGCCGCGGCGCGTTTGGTTAATTCTTCGTGAATGCGATGCAGGGGATTGCGCGTCTGGAAGGCAACCACATTATCATGTCCCATGTTCTCAAGCATTTCGCGAACCTGGGCAGGCGTCCGGCGCAATTCGACGAAATCATAATATTTCGGCAGAGTAACCACTTTCAATGGCCCGCTAATGCAAACCTTGTTCCAACGCGCCATCTCGGAAACCATGGGATGCTTGGAATCGGTGGAACCGTAGGCCAGCGCGGCTTCTGTGGAAGCATCCCAATGATAGACTTCATCGAGAGTCATCACTGCGATCACATCGTTATTGGCGTTGCGCAGGACAATGTCCTCGCCAACCGTCGGTAATTCCTTGGGGTCCGCGGTCAGCGTGATGGGAAGCGGAAAGAGCGTCCCGTCACTGAGACGCAATTCATGCAGGACGCGCTCATAGTCGGCTTTGCCCATAAAGCGGTCGAGCGGAGAAAACCCGCCTGTGGCGAGCAATTCCAGATCGCACAAGTTGCGCATGCTGATCTTAATGGATGACAATTTGGAAGCGCGGGCAAGCAATTCCTCACATTCCTTGCCGGTCACAACGAGATTGACCAGTTTTTTACCACCATACGGGGAAATCAATTTGGCTTTCGACATCAAAAACTCCTATTGAATTTGCAGAGGAACTCTGCAGATTTGGCCTTGAGACGCAAGGGGCAATTATAGCAAACTTAACCGTTCTA
>Ga0182027_10001191_pt1 | contig 43650 bp, 34 predicted proteins | sample 712E1DmetaG_FD_121300 | JGI IMG/M metagenome (GOLD analysis project Ga0182027, IMG submission 121300) | Permafrost microbial communities from Stordalen Mire, Sweden - 712E1D metaG (Illumina Assembly) | ecosystem: Environmental > Terrestrial > Soil > Wetlands > Permafrost | place: Sweden...
ATATCATATTGAAAAAGCCATCGTTCATTCAGCTAAAGCTACATATTTGGCTACTGCTATCGAAAGAAAGATAACGGTTCTTGAGAAATACAAGGAACCTTTGCAGGTTAAAGATTGGAATATTGAGCAACCATTTTATACTCGATTAAATAAACTTAAAAAATCAAATCCGGAAGCATTTTTTTACTGGCATAAAATATATGAACTAACTAAATAACAATAATTCTATAATGGCCCGATCAACAGTACACTACGCAGATAATAAAACCAATAACGCCCTAAAAAAGCTTCATAATAAACTCCGCCCGGCAGGTATTTAAAGGAAATCTTCCTCAGAAAGTTCAAGATCAGCTTGTGCTGATAGAAGAGGTATTCAGTAATTCAAACTTCACCAATAACGTCAATAGTGGCAATCTCGGGGAGGTTATCGGGATTGTCGCTAATGATATCGAGGAATCAAGGTTATTGAAAACTGATTTACTTGGTGATGCTATAGAATCTGCTTTGAGTGAAAAGTATGGATCAAGTGTAATTGCTATCTACAATCATGTTAGGATTAATATAACAAACAAGGCGTTGTGTAATTGAAGTCTCAATAGTCAATATTCCCGATATATTGATTAATTTTAGTCTTCTTAAAAAATAACGTAGTGCCACCCAAAGAAGCGAAAGCACGTATCAAGATTAATAATCTGCTCCAGGAATCGGGTTGGAGACTTCTTGACGATAACACAGATAATGCAAATGTGGTCCTTGAAAACAATGTTAAGATCACCCATACGGTCTCAGATGATATGGGTGAAGACTATGAAAAGACTACGAATGGATACTCAGATTATCTCCTTCTTGATGAACGTGGATTTCCATTAATAGTACTTGAGGCAAAGTCTGAAGATAAGAATCCTTTAGTAGGAAAGGAACAAGCGCGTAAATATGCAAGGGCTCAGAACTGCGGTTATGTGATACTCTCGAATGGGAACATACATTATTTCTGGGACATTGAAAAGTCCAACCCTTCTATCATTACGAAGTTTCCAACCCAGCAATCGGTAAAAAAATATTCAGCTTATAAACCACAACCGGAGCGTTTAATTAGTGAGAAAATCTCAGAGGATTATATTGTACTTACTCAGAGACCTAACTATAGTCAGTCACCGGAGTACCAGGATCCAAACACCCGGGAACAGTTCAACCAGGCTAATAAGCTAAGGTTCCTGAGAAAGTATCAGGTAAATGCCGTTCATGCTATTCAGGACTCTGTTCAGAAAGGCAATGAGCGCTTCCTGTTTGAGATGGCAACCGGTACAGGCAAGACTCTTGTCTCTGCCGCAGTCATTAAGCTGTTCTTACGGACTGGCAATGCCAAGAGAGTATTATTCCTTGTTGATAGGCTTGAGTTGGAAATACAGGCTGATAAAGCCTTCAAGGAGTATCTGAAGAATGACTGCAAAACAATTATATATAAAGAAAACCGGGATGACTGGAGACATGCAGAGATAGTTGTCACTACTGTACAATCATTACTATTCAATAACAAGTTCACGCGTCTGTTTTCACCGACGGACTTTGACCTGGTGATTTCGGATGAAGCTCACAGGTCTATTGGAGGAAATGCAAGAGCTTTGTTTGAGTATTTCATCGGATATAAGCTAGGGTTAACTGCAACACCTCGCGATTATCTGAAGCGGTTTGATGCAAAGAATCCATCGCGGAATGATCCAAGGGAATATGAGCGCAGACTTCTACTGGACACATACCGTACTTTTGGATGTGAAAGCGGGACTCCTACATTCCGTTACTCACTCATTGACGGAGTTAATGAAGGCTTCCTTATTAACCCTGTAGTCGTAGATGCCCGGACTGACGTAACAACACAACTCCTCTCTGATAAAGGTTATGCTGTATTTGTACCTGTGGAGGATGAAGGAGGATCAAAGGATGAAGAGCAGTCATTTTTTCAGAGGGACTTTGAAAAGAAGTTTTTCTCCGATGATACGAATTCAGTATTCTGTAAGGCATTCCTTGATAATGCGTTTCGAGATCCCATTAGCGGAGAGATCGGAAAGACTATAGTTTTCGCTGTTAGTCAGAACCATGCTGCCAAAATTACACAAGAACTTAATAAACTTGCACATCTACGTTTCCCTGGCAAATACAATTCAGACTTTGCACTGCAGGTTACTTCACTTGTGTCAGGATCTCAACAGTTCACTCTGAACTTCTCCGATAAAAGCAATAACCTGTCAGGTACTGCAAATTTTGAACCTTGGTACCGGACAAGCAAAACGCGGGTATGTGTTACGGTAGGCATGATGACTACTGGTTATGATTGCACCGACATACTGAATATCTGCCTTATGCGCCCAATATTCTCTCCTACTGATTTCATCCAAATAAAAGGAAGGGGTACACGAAAACATAACTTTACGGTTCAGGTTGCTGATCCTTCTCGGACAAAAGAGATAGGCAAGGTTGACAAGGAAAAATTCAAGCTCTTCGACTTTTTCGGCAATTATGAATACTTCGAGGAGAAGTTTCAATATGATCAGGTGCTCAAACTACCGGCTCTACATAAAGCAAAAGAACATGGTGAACCTGTACCTCGACCTACTGAGTATGAAGTATTCGATACTGATGTACTTCACCCGGTCAATGAGATCATAGTAGGGTTGCTGGGTATGAAGATTGACAGGATGTTCTTCGATAGGTTTGGCGAGACTGTTAAGAAAGATGAAGTAATAGTACAAAGCCTCGAAGAGGGCAACTGGGATAAAATACTTGATCACATTAACCGGGAGATCCTGAACAAACCTGAAGATTTTTATACTATTGAGAAACTTCGTAAATCTATCAATACTGACAGGCGCGTAACTCTCCGCGAAATTGTGGAATACATCTTCGGACTGATACCATTCATCAAAAGTAAGGATGAGCTCCTGGACGAAGAGTTTAACAAATTCATTACAGACTGTAAACCCGGGGAGAAGGATGATATCATTGCATTGAAATACTTTTTCAAATCATATATTACCGATGGAAAGCTGCGGGACATAATTGAGAGTAAGAAATTTGCGGAGTTAAATGTAAATCCTTCATTCAGTACCAAAGACTTTAAAGCCGTACCTGAACACTGGCGATTTGCTATCCCAGAGTACATAAAGGACTATGTACCCCTTAACAAATTCACTAACTAATCAATATGCTTGATAGCGTAACAAAAAACCGGATCAATACTGCACGTGATATACTTGTAGGTAAGGTTCCTGACCCTAAAAGCCAGGTTGAACAGATCACAATAGCGTTGATCTATAAGTTCATGGACGACATGGACGTGGAAGCTGAAGAGCTTGGCGGAAAGAGAACATTCTTTAATGGTGAATATGCGAAGTATTCCTGGCGAAAGATATTCGATCCCCGCCAGAGTGGACATGAACTGCTGAATCTTTATAGCGAAGCCATCACCAAGATGGATACCAACCCTGGTGTTCCGAAGCTCTTCAGGGATATTTTTAAGAATGCATACCTTCCTTATCGGGATCCGGAAACTCTTAAGAGCTTCCTGAAGATCATAAACGAGTTTGAGTATACTCATAGTGAGAAACTCGGTGATGCATTTGAGTTTCTGTTATCAATACTGGGCAGTCAGGGCGATGCAGGTCAATTCAGAACACCCAGGCATATAATTGACTTTATGGTGGCGATAATAGATCCGAAGAAGCATGAGGTCATCCTTGACCCCGCCTGTGGGACGGCAGGGTTCCTAATCAGTTCTTACAAGCATATAATAAAGCAGAACTCATCCAATTATGTTCCGGATGAAGCTCCCAAGGTTATTAGTGAGGGAACTCAGTCAGTCAATGAAGTTATACTCACAACCAACGGATATGCCGGTGATAAACTGACCGCTGATGAACGCAGGATACTTGCAGATAACATGCACGGGTATGACATCTCTCCTGATATGGTCAGACTATCCCTGGTGAACATGTACCTGCATGGTGTAAAGGAACCACAGATTTTTGAATACGATTCCCTTACCAGCGAGGATCATTGGAACGAGTACAGCGATGTAATACTGGCAAATCCGCCGTTCATGTCGCCAAAGGGAGGTATCAGACCACATAAGCGGTTCTCTGTTCAGAGCAATCGCAGCGAGGTATTGTTCGTAGATTACATCGCAGAACATCTCACACAGGACGGTAGGGCAGCTGTGATTGTACCGGAGGGTATTATATTCCAATCTGGCAATGCGTATAAGCAGCTTAGAAAAATGCTTGTTGAAAAATATTTAATAGGAATCATTTCCCTTCCAGCCGGTGTTTTTAATCCGTATTCCGGAGTTAAAACTTCAATTCTATGGCTGGATAAGTCATTGGCTAAAAAGACAGATAAGATACTCTTTGTAAAGATTGAGAACGATGGGTTTGATCTTGGAGCACAAAGAAGGGCAGTTAAGGGTAGTGATCTTCCTAGTGCTTTACATATAATTTCAGAGTTTAAAGAGAGTATAAGCATTAGTAAACAGATTGAATTTGGATCAGAAACCAATATTTCGCTGGTTGGACGCGATGAAATTTCAGGGAATGGGGATTATAATCTTAGTGGGGAGAGATACAGAAAAATTCTGAAGAGTTCATCAGTGTTTGAGCTCACAAAGCTTGATGAAGTTTTCATTGAAATAAGAAATGGCATAAACGTTTCTCAAACAGATGAGCAAGGGAAATACCGGGTGACAAGGATCGAAACTATTGCTGATGGTACAGTTGATTTTGAAAAAGTCAAATGGACAAATGATGAAGTTTCGAAAGATCGAATAATACAAAAGGGAGATATATTATTAAGTCACATAAATAGTTATAAACATCTTGCCAAATCTGCTCTATATGATTCTGAGATAAATAATGTTATTCATGGAATTAACTTAGTTCGATTCGTACCAAATAAAGAGAAAATTAATCCGCTATATTCGAAGTACATTTTTAAGAGTCATCACTTCATTGATAAAGCAAGGTCATTTGCTCAGAGAGCTGTAAATCAGGCAAGTATTAGAGTTTCTGATTTAAAGGAAATTCAGATTCCACTACCATCATTATCCATACAGGAGGAAATCATTTCAGAAATCGATTCTTACCAGAAGATCATTGATGGTGCAAGGCAGGTAGTAGAGAACTACAAACCACGCATTTACATTGATCCGGATTGGGAGAAAGCTGAGCTGGGAGATATCTGCAGAATTAAGGGAGGCTATGCTTTTAAAAGCACTGACTACACAGGACGAGGCATTCAATTAATAAGAATGGGTAATGTTAAAACAATGTTCTTTGATTATCAGAACTCTCCATCCTTCTTACCGAAAGAGTTTAAAGAGCGATACCCAAGTTATGTTATTAGAAAAGGAGACATATTAATTTCCATGACTGGAACCGTTGGTAAAGAAGACTATGGGAATGTATGTATGATTGATTTAGAGGGTGATTTTTTATTAAACCAACGTGTTGGGAAATTTGAATTTAATTCTGAAAAAATAGTTCCAAAGTTCATCTATTATATTGCAATCTCTGACGAGTTTAGAAGAGCTCTTTTTGCAAATTCTTCTGGAGGAGTGCGACAGGCTAATATAAGCAGTAAGGGTATCGAAAGTGTACAAATACCAGTTCCATCAGTTGAGATACAGATGCAGGTTGTTGAAAAGTTAGAAAAAGAGCAAGTTGCAGTGGATTCAAGCAGACTCTTGATAGATATTTTTACTAGGAAGATCAAAGACCGGATAGCGAAGGTGTGGGGGGAATAAGTAAAAGACAAAAGATAAAAGTCACAAGACAAAAGTATGAAGACCAAATAACTGCAAGACCGCAGGACTGCAAGATTACAAGATCAAAGATCAGATAGCGAAGGTTTGGGGGGAATGATGGATCAGGATGATATAGGAGGAATGGTGCAGAAGAAACAGAATATTTCATTTATAAGTTAATTTTATTACTTTTGTCAATCCTTAGTAATAATGAAATATGAGGTAGTAAAACTTGGACAACTTAGTGGAAATAAAGCTTCTATATATACTATTTGGTTCGAAGAGTTGAATAAGACTTCTTTTGAAATATTCATTAATGAGAACAGAAATGCATTTAAAAGTGAAATAAAAGATATAACTTCACGTTTAATTGCAATCGGGAAAACAGTCGGAGCAAGAGAACATTACTTTAAAACAGGCGAAGGAATCCCCGGTGATGGAGTATGCGCATTATGCGATACTCCTAGAAAGAAACTTAGGTTGTATTGTATCAGGTATGGATCACTTCTTTTAATAATCGGAGGTGGAGGTCCAGAGAAAGTTAAGAAACTTCAGCAAAACAAGAAATTGAAAGACGAAAACTTCTTTCTACTCAAGCTATCTGCAGAAATTACTGAGAGAATAAAAAATAAAGAAATATGGTATTCAGAAAATAAAATGGAATTTGAAGGCAATCTGACATTTAATGACCAGGATGATGAATAACAGAAAATCTTATAATAGCAAGGTACTAGATGATTTATTAAGGGAAATTACTCCTGAAGAATTATCAAGAACAGAAAAAAGAATGCTTCTGGCTATGTGCATAGATGAAGCCATAAAAATAAAAGGATGGAAAAAGCTGGATTTCGCAAAAGCTATCGGAAAGAAACCTTCCGAAATATCAAAGTGGCTGAGTGGGACTCATAATTTCACTGCAGACACATTATTCGATATCGAACGGATACTTGATATCCATTTATTCAAACTCGAATGTAAACCGGATACCATATACAAAACATATTTTTATTCTATAACCAACATACCTTCACAATATAATCAGCAGGACTGGTTATCATTAATGAGTAACAAACTTTCCAAATCTTCTTATAAAGCAAAAAGTTCGATTAATACCCAAAACTAAAATTACAAATGTCAGGCACACAAAATAAATCAGTTAATACATTAGTCAGCTTCCAGCTAAAGGGAATTGAACTACTTGATTTTTGTTTTAACCACCCCAAGGAGCTGATACCTGCCCAGATGGTTTTCAATTTCGAAATCAAGATTGAACACAAAATTCTTGCTGATAACAACTTCATTGCTGTTGTGGTTTCCATAGATATATATAATGATCAGAGGAGGGATATTAAACTTGGTTCAATTATGGTCAGCTGCATATTTGAAATACCACAGCTTAAAGAATATATTGACCCGAAGAATAACACCCCCAAGCTACCTGAAGATTTTCTTACTACTATTAATTCTATAAGCATATCCACAGTCAGAGGTGTTATGTTTTCACAGTTCAGAGGAACCTTCCTTCATAATGCAATACTGCCTGTTGTTGATCCTAAATCATTTGTATCTCAAAAGTAACTAATGTGCTTGGTGTGGTTACGTAAATCAAAAAGCCGATTCGGTTATTAACAAAGAAAATTCATTTTTGTCAGATAGAGACAATCGAAATTTCCTTAAAGATCCAGGTATATCTGTTTCCGGGTTGTCGATCAGATATAGAAAAAAGACACTTATTAAGACATCATTGAAATATTCAATTTCGTATTATGCTTATTTACTGCATAATAATATACTTAGTTCGACTCCCTCCAGCAGGTTCATAGATGCAGAGAAATAAGTCTAGAATCAGTTCATAGATTTGCTATTTTTTGACCCTTTGGTGTATGGTATCCTATGAAGCTGCGTGCAAATTGTTTGAAAATAGATAAAAGATAAAAGAGCTAAACAATGTCTAACTCCTTTATTTTCAATTGTCGGGGTGGCAGGATTCGAACCTGCGACCCTCTGGTCCCAAACCAGATGCGCTAACCGGGCTGCGCTACACCCCGTTTCAACCACCGTAGCTTTAGCGAAGGTGGTAATATCCGCCTTCGCCAAGTCTTCGGCGGACAAAGGAAGCGCAAAAGTATCATAAATTTCCTGATTTCATAATATATCATAGGTAATTTGATAATTCTCTTTGAAGTCCCACTCCAGCAGTATTATATGCAAATGTAATGAAATGCCTTTTCCCAATTTGTCATGGTTGAATTAATATAATGCGTAAACATTTCCATCTGTACTACCAAAATAAATTATACCATTGGCGATCGAAGGCGATGAAAGGATGGATCCAAGAGAATACAAGATATCCATAGCTTTAAGCATGCCTGCGTAACTGTTTCCTTTAAATATTTTTGGGAAATTAAAATCACCTTTGACGGTAAGAACAGAATCTTTATTAATCGCAGCAGCCTCAGTTCTGAATTCCCAGAGCGGATCTCCGTTTTTCGATTTAAAGGCCATCAAACTGCCACCAAAATTCCCCAGGTAAACAGTACCATCGGTTATGGCAGGGGATGAAAAGCCAAGGGTCTTGCAATTGCTGGTATACAAAACTTTTCCATCAGTTGCACTTAAAGCAATGAATTCGTGAGTATCAGAAGTTGTAAAGTAAAGTGTATCATTGTGTAAGGCGGGAGTAACTATTACCCATGAGCCATTATTATAATATTTCCATTTCAGCTCTCCGGTTTTTGCATCAATTGCCCAGACATTTGCATCGCGACAGCCGGAATACACCACCCCTTTATAAACTACGGGAGAGGATTGAAATCCTACCTGATTATAATAGACCGTATCAGTTCCGGTTTTAAACTTCCATTTCAACGATCCATTTACTGAATTCAAAGCATACATATAGCTGTCCCAGCTTCCAAAATACACGGTGCTGTCAGCATACGCAGGTGAAGAATGAATTACCCCGTTTGTCATAAACTCCCAGTTCTTATTGCCGGAGTTACAATCAAGTGAATAAAATATTCCAGCACCACATCCAAAATAAACGTTTCCATTTGCAACAACGGGTGAAGAAAGAAACATGTCCCATGGATCATTCAAAGGCCTGTCTCTTTCAGGTAGTCCATGTATGCCTGGCGCTGCAAAAACACTTTCCCCTGCAGTTTTGAATTTCCATAGTTCTTTACCTGAATCCTGGTCAAGACAATACATATATCCGTCAAAACTAAGCACATATACTTTATCGTTATAAATTGCTGCTGAGGAACTTACCCGTCCGGCTGTTCTGAATTTCCATAATAATTTACCGTCTTTCGCATTCAGTGCATAAAAGGAGCTGTCATCGCTGCCAATAAATACTGTGTTTTCGCAAACCAGAGGAGATGAAAATATCCTTCCTGCTGTCTTGAAACTCCATTTTAACCCATGAAGCTGTTTAATACCCAAGGTATTGTAGAACCCGGAATGACTGGCATCTGCATGAAAGAAAGCGGATTCTTTATTTACATTGCTTTTATAGGCCAAGAGCAGTGTAACTGAAATACAAATGGCAATTGATTTAAATTTTGTCATAATTTATATATTTAGGTTTTATATTAAAAGACCCCTATCCCATAAGTTTATCCTATGCTAAATTTAACAATATGGATATATTTGATGCATATAAGATAAATCATTATGCCCATAATGTATCATTTCGGCAAATCATGAAGTAAAACTATCTGTTAACCTTAATTACAATACCACTTTCCGGCGACTTTCCTTTTGTATTGAGAGACGCCGGTTTTGTTATCTCCTTTTTATCGGAAAAGATCTGAATATAGTATAACCCTTCCTCAGAAAATCTGAGTGGAATCTCATAAATAGTACCGTTCCTGTACCGTGAAAGATCCCAGGCAAATATATCTTTGTACTCTTGATTAGTATAGTCCCGATAACTTCCTTTTTTGCTGATTTGTACCGGTGTAAGAGGATGTGGCCAATTCTCCCTGTAGATAATAATATAGTATAAAAAGCTTTGACCATTAGTCTTTACTGTGATAGTACACGAATCACCGACTTTTACCTCCGCAGGGATATTCTCAAATTCAAAATACCTGTCAATGAACTCTTCATAATACCTGAACTGTTTTCCAGAAAGATAGAAGCCTATTCCAACAAAATTATGTGATTTGTCAATTATGTTTTGTTTGTGACCGTCATACGGTGCCCTTTCAGCCATGAATTTTCCATGTCCCGTTTTCATAAGGGAACCGATAAGCGAAAAATAATAATTGTCTGATGACCATTCTCCATAAGCGTTTTCAGAGACATGGTCATATCCCCCGGCAAATGCATACCTGAGATAAGGTTCTTCACCGGCCATATTCCAATGTCCTATGTAATTATTATCAGCAGCTTCCCTGCACATCTTGTTCGCAACCCTTGAAGCAAGGATGTCAAGTTTTACCGGTAAGGCTTTGTATTTCCTCCTGCTTTTATTAATGACATCAAGTTGAGCTAGCTTTAATTCAAGAGATTCGTCAGTATCTTTAAATTCTATGAGTCCATGTTCACTTTCATTCAGCTTCTTATAATTTTCCAGATCATCTTTTCCGGTTTCATCTGTCCGTTGCGGAAGTATTGAATGAGGAAGACAAACTAATATGATGATCAGTATAATGAATATTCTTATCTGTTTCCACGTCTTTTTGAACATAACTCTCTCCACATTGTTAGAGTTGCAAAAGTAAATTATTAGATATGAAAACGTATAAACTGAGCTTACTATTTTTCCTGATACTTTTTTCAGTTACTGCTTTCTCACAGACTTTAGGATTTTATGATTTCAAGGTAAAAACCCTTGAAGGAGGCAATTTTGATTTCAGTTCGCTTAAAGGAAAGAAAGTGATGATCGTTAATACAGCTTCCAAATGTGGCTTTACTCCACAATATAAGGATCTTGAAGATGTGTACGAGAAGTACCGTGATAATTTTGTAATTATTGGTTTTCCCGCTAATAACTTTGCAAGCCAGGAACCTGGAACGGCTGCAGAGATCAGAAAATTCTGTACCGAAAACTATGGTGTCACATTTCCTCTGATGGAGAAAATATCAGTCAAGGGTGATGATATGGCTCCTCTCTACCAATGGCTCACTACTAAAGCAAAGAATGGGGTTATGGACTCAGAAGTAAAATGGAATTTCCAGAAATATCTTATAGATGAAAACGGAAAACTTGTCGACGTTGTATACTCAAAAGATAAACCAACTTCAGATAAGGTTATTGCATGGATTACGTCAAAATAATGACGGCGCAACGACACAACGGCACAACGGCACAACGGTACAATTGAGACTGCAAGACATTCATACAATAAACGGAATAAACATCTTAGTCTCTCTCATATAATTTCTGTAGTCATCCCCGAACTTTACAGCCATTTCATTTTCTTCAATCCGTGCAGTGATGTAAACGGCAATGAGATTAATTGCACCGAGCACCAGTTGAACCGGCTCAGGATTTTTTAACATGATTCCTGTTCCCAGCAGGAATATTGAAAGATACAAGGGATGTCTTATATAAGCGTAAATACCTGATTTTACAAGCAAGGATGTATTTTCGAAGTTGCTGTCGGGTTTCCCTTTTCTCTTAAGTAAAAGATAGCCTGTAATAACCACATATACTGAAAGAATAAGAAGAGACCATGAAGCTACCTGAAACGGGGAAAACGGATTGGTGAACCAGCTCCTGTAATTTAATAAAAGAAGGATGAAAACACTCTCAAACGCAAAGAACCTGGCAATACCGTGATACCTTTTATACCTGAGAGATAAAAACCAGGAAAAGAGTACAATCAAAACAGTACCGGCAAAAAGCACATAGTAATTCATAAGGATAAAATTAAGACAAAAGTAAAAAGTAAAAAGTAAAAAGTAAAAAGGCAAACCAATAGTAAGTCTTCAAGACAAAAAGACTCAAATTCTAAATGGACTTTTCGTTACTCTTTTTAAGCCACTTATAAACCTCAATCTGAGATTGGTTTATGATATTTTTACCGGGTTTGACAAATGTATTTGATTGGTTAGCATCAAATATTCTTGCTTTAACATTGTCTTCCCACTGGATATCAAATATCTTCCTTATTTCGAATTTAATAGTCTTGTCAAAGATTGGGCAGGTAACTTCAATTCTGTGATCAAGGTTCCTTGTCATCAGGTCTGCCGACGAAATATAGATCTGATCGTTTCCTCCATTGCAGAAAATAAAAAATCTTGAGTGTTCAAGGAACCTGTCAACTATTCCGATAGCTTCTATCTTTTCGCTCAGTTTCTTCACTTTTGGAATAAGTGATAGCATTCCCCTTACGATTAACCTGATTTTGACACCTGCCTGACTGGCCTCATAAAGGCAGTCAATTATCTCACTGTCGGTAAGGTTATTAAGTTTCAGATAGATGAAAGCTTTTTTACCGGCCTTAGCATTTTTGATTTCATTTTCTATTAGCAGAACAATCTTATTTCTCAGGAAAAATGGTGAAAGAACGAGGTGGTAAAAGTTATCCTTTTTATAGTTTACACTGAAGAAGTTAAATGCTTTAAAAACTTCGTTTGTGATTTTCTTATCGGTGGTCAGGAGAAGAAGGTCTGTGTATACTCTTGCAGTATCTTCATTAAAATTGCCAGTACCGACAGCCGCGTATCGTTGAGCAACATCATTTTTAACACGTGTTATAAGACAAAGTTTGGAATGCACCTTTAATCCGGGCACTCCATAAATTACTTTTACACCTTCTTCACGAAGTTTATTGCCCCAGAGAATATTTGCTTCCTCATCGAACCTGGCTTGCAGTTCAACAACAGTTATTACTGACTTACCATTCCTGACAGCATTTAAAAGAGCATTAATGACGCTTGAATTCCTTGCAAGTCTATAAAGAGTTATCTGAATGGATGTTACATATGGATCAATTGAAGCCTCCCGGAGAAGATCAATAAAATGGTCGAACGGGTGATACGGGAAAAAAAACATAATGTCTTTCTTTTTTATCGCCGATAGAATGCTTCTGCCCGGCTGAATATCGCGATGTGGAATTGGAACAAGAGGTTCATTAAATAACTTTTTCCGACCCGGATTCGGGAAATTCATAAAATCTTTAAAATTATGATACCTGTTACTGGGAATGGTAACATCATCCGGTCCGAAATTCAGTTTTTTGGTTATTATTTTCAGAAGATCCTGAGGTATGGTGCGATCGTAGATAAAACGAACAGGTGTACCCCTTTTACGTTGCTGCAAACTCTTGGAAAGTTTATCAATATAGCTTTCAGATATGTCATCTGCTATCTCAAGTTCGGCATCTTTTGTGAGTTTAATGGTATAGGCAGAAATATCATCAAAATCGAAGATAAAGAATATCTCACTTAAACCAAACCTGATTATATCATCAAGGAAAATAATATACTTATTATCATCTTTTTCAGGAAGTATAATGAACCTGGGTAATACATTGGATGGAATCTCAAGAAGTGCATATCTTCTTTTTTGAGTATCAGTTTTTGCCAGGTAGATCGCCAGGTAGATTGCATCATCAGTAAGATTCGGCAGGCTGGTGTCCTTTTCAATCAAAAAAGGCATAATTCTGGTTCTCACCTCTTTATGGAAGTATTTCCTGACAAATTCAGCTTGCTCCTGGTTCAGCTGTTTCTCATTTATAATATGAGTATTATGCTTTGCAAGCTCATGAAGAAGTCCTGTATAGATCTTTTCAAATTTTGCATTATGGGCAAGAACAATTTCCTGAATTGTTTTAAGAGTGGTTTTTGGATTGTACCCAAGTATTTCCTTTGACTTTGAACTGTACATCGATAGTCTTTTAAGAGTTGCCACTCTTACCCTGAAGTATTCATCAAGGTTATTGGAGTAAATGCCAAGAAACTTGAATCTTTCCAGAAGGGGTACTTCTTTGTTTTCAGCTTCCTGTAAAACACGTTCATTGAAAGATAACCAGCTAATCTCCTTCGGAATGTATTTTTTATTCATAGTATTTTTTCGGGTTTTAAAAAATATTCCATCTTTCCGTTGTTGCGACCGATCTCCGACCATGTCATGATATTGAAGGAGATACATACTACACCGTTTTTTGGAATAAAATCGCAACCTTCCTTACTCAGGTTGTTTGCTATCTGTGTAAAAGAAGGGTTATGACCAAAAAGGGTTACAACTTCAGTATCTTCACTGATAACTGAAAGCACAGCCGGCAAATTCTGCAAACTCATCCTATAATAAAGGTTGCTGTTCATAATAACATTATCAGCATTAATCCCATATTCACCTGCAAAAATTAATGCTGTTTCAAGAGCCCTGAAAGCAGGACTTGTCAATAGGATTCCGGGAGATTTTTCTTTTTCCATAAGTTTACGGGCCATAAGTCTCGAGATAACTTTTCCCCTCAGAGTGAGGGATCTTTCGAAGTCGGATATCTCAGGCGACTCGTCTTCTGCTTTTCCATGACGGATAAAAATTAATTTTTTCATTCTCTTCAATCAATTGAAAAACAAATGTGTAATGAAGATTTAAATGCCGAAGTTTGTTCCCATTTTCTGTGCCTGGATTACAAGAGGATCTTTTGGATCTACAAGTTTTGTTTTTCCTGAAACTTCGGAAAGTGGAACTGATACAATTTCGGTATTTTTCAGTGCAACCATTTTGCCAAAGTCTCTTTCTGCAATCAAATCAGCGGCTGCAGAGCCATATCTTGTTGCCAGTACACGGTCCATAGGAGAGGGAGTGCCTCCTCTCTGGATATAACCCAGAACTGTCTCTCTGGTTTCGAGTCCGGTCAATTCGTTTATTCTTTTACTCAAAGATTGAGCAGCCGAGCAACTGTCTTTGACTGGATTCCTGATACCTTCTGCGACAACAACAATTGAATATGGTTTATTCTCACTGACACGATGAAGAAGATATTCCGCAACCTTCTTATCATCATACTGAATCTCAGGTATCAGAATCACGTCTCCACCTCCCGCAATACCTGAATACAATGCTATCCATCCGGCATTATGTCCCATCAGTTCAATTATCATTATCCGTTTATGGGAGTTGGCTGTTGAGTGCAGACGATCGATAGCTTCGGTTGCAATATTTACAGCTGAATCGAATCCGAATGTCAGGTCGGTGCCCCATACATCATTATCAATTGTTTTTGGTATACCCACAACGTTAAGCCCCTCCTGCGAGAGAAGGTGAGCAGTTTTAAGAGTGCCGTTTCCACCTATGCAAACGAGGCAATCGAGTCCCATTTGTTCATAATGTTCTTTTATCAGCACAGGTTTGTTTATTTCATTCTTCCCTTTCCCGCTGCTCTTAAAAGGTTTCTCCCTTGACGTTCCGAGAATTGTCCCGCCAAGAGTGAGTATGCCGGAAAGATCGCTTTCTGTAAGTTCTCTGTATTCTTTATTTATCATCCCTGTAAATCCATCACTTATCCCAACAAGGTTCATACCATATTTAACTATTGCAGTTTTACCGACTCCGCGTATTGCTGCATTGATACCCGGACAATCACCTCCTGCAGTAAGAATCCCAATCCTCTGGCCTCTCGTTATTTTACCCATTTAAATTGTTTTGAAATTAGTTTAAAGCAAATTTAACTCTTTATAAGTATATTGAAGTTAATAAATTGTTACAATTATCCGGATTCTCTTTGTATTTGCTAAGCGTCTTCTTTGTGCTTCTCCGTGTAAGTTCTTTTTTAGTTACACAAAGGTTGCACTGAGGATCCACGAGGGCCACAGAGATAATCATATGATATCTTTGCCAGTATAATTTTAATTGCTTAATTTTATCATATGGGTTAATTAAATCTATGGAACTTGATTACGTTAAATTGAAGCAGATCAAACCTGCACTTGCAGGATATATCAGAGAATCACAAATTTTACTGAAGAAATCTGTTATACCTGATGAGAAAACAGTCCATGATGTTCGTGTTCTGATGAAAAAATCAAGAGCCGTATTGAAACTTGCATCTCCTCAACTGGATAAGGTATATTATGATAGAGATTTAGACTCTTTAAGGGAAGTTGGCAGAATAATGTGTTCATGGCGCGAAACATCAGTACAGCGAAAAACCCTTAAAACATTCAGGAAAGAATATCCTGATATCTTTTCCCTGTTGGGTGAAAATGTCATGCTCAATCTTCTCCTTGAGAAACCGAAACCTGTCACAGAACCAACAGAGGAGCTAAAAGCATCAATGGAACAAATTGATATTCTTTTGAATAAAACAGGTTACCGGATACGATTTCAATCTATGAATATGATTGATCCTCAGCTTCTTATAAAAGAGCTCAAGATTACATATACTTTGGTTGCGGATATATATATGTCCTGCAGGAATAATCCGAAGCCGGAAATGCTGCATAAATTCAGAAAGAAAGCAAAAGATTTTCTCTATCAACTTTACATTTTCAGACCATTAAACCCCTCCGTAATAAAAGTCCTTGAAAAAAAACTTGACAGTCTGACACAAAATCTGGGAAAGTTCAATGACCTTTCTCAAATTATGAAAGCTTTGGAGTACAATTATAAAGCAGGTATGAACCTGCCAGCCATGGACGAGTTAATAATAAAGTTCCGTGAAGCTCAGGACCGGTATCTTTCAAAAGTCTGGCCATCAGCCTATCAGGTTTTCTGTCCTGGCCAGGAACTTTTAAATATTCTGGGATTCAGGTTGCTGGTAATTTAATTTATCTCAATTATAGTATTACTCTCACCAGGTTAAATTGTTCTGCACAATTCATAAATTATCTTCTTCTTTCGAGCATCAGTTCCAGGTCTTCCTTTAATGCAGATAGATCTTCTTCATGTTCAACTTCCTGGGATAGAATTGTCAGAATTATATTATAGGTAACAGGGTCGCCCTCCCTTGTCGTATCAAGCAATCCGCTATAGAAATTTATAGCACATTGTTCCCCTTTTATGTTTTGATCAAGAATCTTTTCAACATAATGATCGGTTGGAGGATCATAACCGCAACCAGTCAGCTTAAGCCATTCTTCCGGCGATAAAACAGGAGTTCCTCCTATCTGAATGATTCTTGTCGCTAAAAGTTCGGCATGGCTTAGTTCTTCAGTTGCATGAAGAGTAAGCTCTGCTATTACTGCATCCTTCATCGGCCCTTTTACCACTTTTGCACCTACCCAGTACTGGTAATAAGCGAGCCACTCGTCTGATAAGGCTTTGTTCAATAAGTTTATCAGTTTATCAACATCCATTTTAACTATAGATCTACCTTTTTGTCCCATAATACATTAAATTTTAGTTTTTACTTTTGTCTATTATCTTTTATATTATTCCATCGTACTTAATTCCCAGCCCTTTGGCAATTTTAAGCGCGAACTCTTTATCTGCTTTATTGTCAGTGAACCTTCCGATTATCTGTAGCTTAATATCTTCAATTGAAAAGTTTGGTATCTCTTTGTTTTCAAAGTATTTTTATGATGGATTTATTTGCCATATTGATAAAATATATTAGATAATAATAATTCTTATTTAAGATTAAATAAAGTTACAATTATTTTGCTGCGAAGTCAAGAAATTTAGTATAAATATTTGGAAAGATTCAAAAAGAAACAGATGGAATCAAATGCTAATTTTTCTTAGCTTCAATACCGAATTTAAAGCCAGATTTTACCCGTTCTATTAATTCCGGTACGATATCAGTATATTCTCCTACAATTCCAAAGTCTGCATTATGGAATATATGTGCTTTAGGATTGTGATCGATGGCAATAATTTTTTCAGATTCTTTCATGCCTGCAATGTGTTGAATTGCACCTGAGATACCGACGGCAATATATACTTTAGGCCGAATGGTTTTACCGGTTTGTCCGATTTGTCTTGCATACTCTACAATACCTTCGTCAACTACCGGACGGCTGCAAGCCCATTCAGCATTTATACCCTGATTTTTTAATGCTTCAGCAAGCGCTTTTATCAGACCTAAATTATCAATAGTGGTCCCTCTGCCACCTGAAATAATTATATCAGCATCGAAAAGATTCTGTAATCCACCCTCACCCCTTACTGTTTTCAGTATTTCAACAACAAAATCTTTATCATTTAAAACAGGGTTGAAGTTTGAAACAATACCTCGTCTTCCTTCAACACGTTTAGGGATTTCAAATGTACCGGCCCTGGCTGTTGAAATTTGCGGACAAACAAAACCAAGAATAGTTGCAAGCTTACTTTCGCCATAGGTAGGGCGACGTGATTCAAGAATGGGTGTATAGATGACTTTTTCTTTTTTATCTATGTACTCTCCGATTGCAAGACCTGTGCAGTCAGCAGTCACCCCGCTATCGGTTTTCATACCTATTCTGGGAGCTAACTCCCGTCCGGAGGTAGTCGCTGCAAAAAGAGCAATTTCCGGTTTTCTTTCCTTAATAACTTGTGCAAAAATTGATGAAAATGGAAGAACAAGATATTCTTCCAGCTTATCATTTTCTACAATAATGACCTCATCTGAACCATGTTCAATAAGTGTTTGAGCCAGAGGCCGGACATTTTTCCCAATAATTAATGTTAGCACTCTGGTATCGTTACCCAGCTGTTCTGCCAGGTTTCTGGCCGGAGTTAACAACTCGAGTGAAGGTCTTGAGATTTTACCATTAGTTACCTCAGCCCAGGTAATAATTCCTCTTGATCCGTTTCTGAAGTCTTTCTCGGGAAAATCGGGATGTTCGATTTCTTTTTTAGCTGCCTTCTCCTTCTTCTCCAGAACATTCCCGCCTTTTTTTAAGTTAGCAATTAAGCTATCAACTAATGCAGCTTCATTATGACCTTCCGACATAGTGATAGGCGGACGTTCGTTTTCAATATTAATTACTTTTACTACGATTGTGGGGGAACCGTTTAATCCGATTTTCTCAGTTCCCAGACCAATATCATCAATTCCAAAAGTTGTAATTTTCAGAGTACGTGCTTTGATAGCACCGCTTAATGAAGGTTTACGGGGAGGAATTCCGGTTGGAGTCAATGATATGACACAAGGGATGGGTAATTTCAACATCTGATATCCACCTTCAATAATCCTTTTTGCAATTACATTGCCGGTACCGTCAGCTTTTACACTTTCTACAAAAGTGGCCTGAGGAATCCCGATATTTTCGGCTACCTGTGACGGAACATGCGCAGTATCACCGTCGCTGGTTTGCCGGCCGGCTAAAATAATAAAAGGGTCTTTTGATTCCCTGGTAAAACCCAGGTGTTTAAGCATGGTGGAGATTGCCAGTCCGGTTGCATAGGTATCGCTTCCGGCAAGTTTACGGTCGGATAACAGGAATGCCTCGTCATAGCCCATAGAGATGGCTGTTCTGAGAGAGGTCTCAAAAGATTTAGGGCCCATGGAGCAGACTATTAATCTTGCATCAGGATATTGTTTCTTAAGTTGCAATCCGGCTTCCAGGCCAAACTGGCAATCAATATTAATTATTGATTTTGCTTTTGTCCTGTCCATAAGCCCGTCTTCACCCATTCTCATTTCGCCTGGAAGCGGAACTTGTTTTATTAGACTTATTATAGTTAAAACCATTATTATAATCTCTTTTTTATTACATATTTTGAAAATCAGGGCCATTGCCGCCATTTGGTACTACCCATGTAATCTCTTCACCGGGAGATTTTATGTCGCAGGTTTTGCAATGCATACAATTTTCGGCATGAATTCTAAGCTCTTTCTGACCGGCTTTGTTGGTATGAATCTCATATACCTCAGACGAACAAAAAAATTGTTCCGGCGCTCCATATTGTTCAATGTTAATGGCACTAAATTTCTCCTTATCGTTAATCTGAAGATGGACTACCTGTTGTTCATCATGATATACACCTGAATAGTAAACATCGGTAACTTTATCGAATGTCAGCACTTTATCAAACTCCAGTTTACTTTTAAACCGTTCTTTAAAAGGTTTCTTTTTAAGTTCGCTCAATTTTAGAGTTGTCTGATAGTCGGCATGAGTTCTCAGTCTTCCAAAGAAACCTGCTCCGCCGGTTATTAATTGAGTTCCAAAATGCAATCCTCCAATAATCAGACCTTTCGCGAATCCCTGTCTGAAATTTCGGACGGCGTACATTTCTTTGTAAATAGCACTGCCATTTACCAGTGTCTCATATTTTTGAAGGCTTTTTTCCGAGGTGTCGTTGTTTAACAATGCATCGGCTGAAGCCTGAGCGGCTAACATTCCCGATCTGATCGCTAAATGAATGCCTTTTAATGCAGGCATGGCAACCAAACCTGCGCTGTCACCAATGACCAGAGAATTGTCGACAAATAATTTGGGAATAGCGTAATGGCCTCCTTCGGGAAGTGTTTTGGCGCCATATTCCACTAATTTACCGCCTTTTAAAATCTTAGAAACAAAAGAAGTGGTTTTCCATATCTGGAATGCATCATGAACATCGAAAGTCGGATCCTGGTAATCAAGGCCCACAACAAGACCAACGGCTACTTTATTATCATTTAAACCGTAAATGAAACCGCCTCCAAACTCATCATTGTCGAGCGGATAACCCATGGTGTGGTAAGTCTGCCCGGCCTCAATATTACCCGGTGGAACTGACCATAACTCCTTGACACCTAAAGAGTAAACCTGCTCATTCCTGTCCTTGTTGAGGTTAAACTTTTTAATAAGCATTTTGGTTAAACTACCTCTTGTCCCTTCGGCAAAAATGGTAATCTTAGCTTCAATACTGGTACCGGCCTGAAAGTTTTCTAAATGATGTCCCTGATGATCCAGACCAGTATCTTTGGTTTTGGCCCCTGTTACTTTTCCATCTTTGTACAAAATCTCATCTACTGCAAAACCGGTATAGATCTCTACACCTTTTTCCCCGGCTTTGATGGCTAAATACCTGCATATCTGGCCCAAAGAGGCGGTGTAATTGCCATTATTTCTCATGTAGGGCAGGTGAAAAGGCAGGGCAATTGCTCTTTTTTTTGAGAGCAATATCGTTTTATCTTTAGTTACTTTAGCATTGAAGGGAATCTCTGATAATTCCACTTCGGGCAATAATTCTTTAAAAACAGATGGTTTAATTATTGCACCTGAAAATATGTGACTGCCGATGGAACTGCCTTTTTCTATCAATAATATTCTTTCATTTTGGTCTCTTTGTTTTAAGATATCAGCCAGATGAATTGAAGCGGCTAAGCCGGATGGACCGCCTCCGATTATTAACACATCCGTTGATATGGTATCTATATTACTCATTCTTTGACCTCCGGGTTTAATATTTTAGATTCTATACTCGGGGATATAACAGTATTGGTTCTAATATGTTTAATCATATTAGTTTAAACCAGTCTGAGTAACCTGAATCGGGTTGCCCTAATAATTTGCAGTGCGTGAATACATTTGTATGTCTGTCATAGCAGTAATCTTTTTTCCACTCCTCTGCCTTCTCAACTGTTTGCTTTATAGCGTCAATAATAAAAAATAGCTCATTATTAGTCATGGTTGGATGCAGAGACAATCTTATCCAGCCTGGTTTCATTGAAAGATCTCCGGCATCAATTTTATCTGTAATTTCTTTAGACATTTTAAAGTCAACGTTTAAAAGGAAATGACCATAAGTTCCGGCACAGGAACATCCTCCTCTTACCTGGATCCCGAAATGGTCATTAAGTAGGCTGGTAAAAAGGTTGTGATGAATATTGTCAACATAAAAAGAGAACACACCCAGTCTGTCCCTGATATCCGAGGCAAGGATATGCAGATTCCTTATTTTAGATAATTCCCTGAAAGTTAATTCGATAAGCTCATTCTCTCTCTGATGTATCTTTTTAGTATCCATCTTTTCCTTGAGCTTTACTGCAAGGGCAGCCTTAATTCCCTGCAGGAATCCTGGAGTTCCTCCATCTTCTTTTACCTCAATATCGGTAATGTAGCTGTAACCTCCCCACCTGTTTGTCCATTTTACAGTTCCTCCTCCCGGGTTGTCAGGAATATCATTTTTGTATAGTTCTTTGCTGAAAATCAAAACTCCTGCACTGCCTGGTCCTCCGAGAAACTTATGTGGCGAAAAGAAAATGGCATCAAGCTGATAAATCTTGTCAGCGGGATGCATATCAATATCAACATAAGGGGCTGAAGCTGCAAAATCCACAAAACAGTATCCATGATGCTCATGCATTATCTTTGCCAGTTCATAGTATGGAGGGTAATAACCAGTTACATTGGAGCACGAGGTAAATGAGCCTATAAGTAATGGCCGGTCTTTATATTTAACTATCTCTTTGCGCAAAGCGTCAGGATTAACTGTAAGATCAGAGGAGGGTTCTAAAACTACAACATCCGCCAGCGTTTCAAACCAGGATGTGTGATTCGAATGATGTTCTGTATGAGTTAAAAAAACGACTGGACGCTTTTCATTCGGAATGTCCTTACAGCTATTGTAATTTCCAGTAGAATAAGAACAGAACTTTATAGCCTGCTCAGGAACCTTCAGTCCAAGCAGTCTCTGAAGCTTGGCAATTGCCGAAGTCATTCCGGTTCCGGTAAAAATCAAAATGTCATTATCATTAGCATTCACATGGCGCTTCACTATTTTCTGTGCGAGATGATATCCATCAGTCATTGCCTTCCCGGTAGTAGTCGATTCTGAATGAGTGTTACCTACCATCGGTCCGATATCTTCTGAAATCCGTTTTTCAATTTGTGAGTATAATCTCCCGCTGGCTATCCAGTCTGCATAAATCAGTTTCCTGGTTCCGTAGGGCGTTTTAATATCTGCATCAATACCAATAATATTTCTTCGAAACTGGTCAAAATATATTTCAAGATCCGTCATAAATAAAAATTAGTTTAACGCCATGGAAATGCTCACCTCAATGGACTACAAAAGTAATCATTTTCAAATGTTCCCAAACTCATCAGGCTTACCCAAAAGAAAAACAGATTTGGTTATCGATCGTATCACGCTATAACAGATAAGCAGAGACGTTGTATGCAACACCTCTGCTTATTCTCAGGAAGAGACAGTGTTTTCTATGTAAAAATAATTTGGGAACCTACTCCTCCGGCATGAGCATAATATAACTGGTTATCGGAAGTTTTCTGGCTTTCAGAAGGATGTTCCAGTAAATCAATTTGAATAATAATTATCCAAGATGATTTAACCTCGATTCTTTTAATAATGAGAATGGACCTACAACTATGAAGCGGTACTGTAATGAGGCAATCGAAAGGAATTTCCTTGCCACCAAAATCAATTTGATAATTATGATGTTTTATGTTTTTTATTTCTTAGAAAACATTATTAAAAAAAACAGATTACCTTTGACGACTTGAAAAATTCATTTTTGTTATCATTATTTAAACTTCTATTTTATGAAAAAAGGAATTGTAATTATTTTGTTAGTGGTTTTTAGTCTGCCGGTTCTGATGGCCCAAAATAATCATATCAAAAATAACCCTGTCGGTACCTGGAAATTTGCAGCCCCGTACGCACCTGAAGGATATAATTCGGGAACAATAGTTGTTGACTTAAATGAAAAAAAACCTACTGCAACAATGTCTGTTTCAGGGAGCGATTCTATACTTTTAGGTGAAAATGTTAAAACCATCAATGACAGTGTTTTATTTTCGGTTTATCTTGAAGGTCAAGATATTAAAGTGATGCTGAAAATTGAAAATGATTCGACAATGTCTGGTAAGGCTGTCTATTCTGAGGGAGAAGTTCCTCTTTCACTTACCAGGACTACAGCATCTGAAGCAGAAGTAAAACAATGAGGGTATTAGCTCATTTATAATACATTATAAATTATTTATTATCGGCTTTTCCTGATCAATTTGTATGGAGATCCTTACTCCATACACACTCAGGAGTTCTTAAGTTCTCGCCCGAGGCTTTATCAAATTTGAAGAATTTGAATTGATTGAAAAAGCCCTTTACGGGCCTTTGTGCAGTACTTTGTGAATCCGAAGTTTAATTAATACAATAGCAAAATAAATAATCATGTCAGACAAAGAGAACATTTTGCTTTCTGATAAGAATGTCTATCCTACGGACGAATATATCTTTTCAATTATAGGCGATAAAAAGCAATTGTGGAAAAATATAATGGAACATATGTCCAATAACTATAAAGATTCCCTTGGACAGTGGAATTATTATAACGACGGGAAAAGATGGCTTTTTAAGATGATCCATAAAAAGAAAACTATTTTCTGGGCCGGAATCTTAACTGATACTTTCAGAATTACTTTTTATCTAGGGAATAAAGCTGAAACTATTATTGAAAACAGTGACCTGCCTCAGAACATAAAAGAAGAATTCAGATCTGCAAAAAGATATGGTTTAATAAGGCCTGTCACATTTATTATTAACGACAAAACAGATGTTGATAATGTGCTGAAAATGATTGGTATAAAGAGTAAAATAAAATAGGAATCTTCTTTTGCCTGATGAACCAATTAAGTATTTTAAAAAAGTTTTTCCTATTATCTGTATTGTTTTTCCCGGCAGTCTTGTTTTCACAAAACCTGGATATAAGAAGCTTGTTCTTAAATCTCACAGCCCCGTTGTATCGTTGCATATACGTATAAATACCCCATTTAAATAGGCTTTAAGCTTCTTTCCCCCTCTTTATATAGGAGTTACCTTTGTGTTAATCTTGTAACAATTTTCACTCATAGAAACTGATGGGAAAACTGTACGATTTATTATTGGAGGATGTCAGGTTTGAAGAAGGACTGAATGCCTGTATGAATTGCGGAGTATGTACAGCTATCTGTCCGGCTGCAGAGTTTTATATTTACGATCCCAGAAAAATAGTTGATGAAGTTCAGACAAAGGATGATGATAAGATAACTGAACTATTAAAGTCGGACACAATATGGTATTGCGGTGAATGTATGTCATGCAAAACACGGTGTCCCCGTGGAAACGCTCCCGGATTGATAATCATGGCATTGCGATCGCTTTCGCAGGATCTTGGTTTTTTTACAGAATCCGAAAAGGGCAGACAGCAACTTGCTCTGAAAAGGACAGTTGGCAATTGGATAGTTACAACCGGTTATTGCCTTTATCTTGAAGGAGTAGGTACATCAATGCATCCCGAACAGGGACCTGTCTGGGACTGGATTCAGGATAACTGGAGCGATCTGTTTAAAAAGATGGGAGCTAATTACAAAGGCGACGGTCCGGGAATCCTCAGGAAAATACCTGAAGAGGCGATGGATGAGATCAGGGAGATTTTTAAAGTAACCGGCGGGATGAAAAGATTTGAAAATATTGAAGAATTTTCTAAGAAAAAGGCATTAGAATTAAATATGCAATTGGATGAGGGTATCGAAAATGAGTATTTCAGATATATTTATAAAACTAATAATGGTCGTCACACCAGATAATATTTTCACAAGATGATACTTGAAGGGAAGAAAGCTGTTTGGAATGATTATCAGAAGGAAATTGCTGACGACAAATATTATTATGTAAGAAGCTGTGTAAGACAGAATTTCTTTCCAGGATCAGAAACAGCGTTTCTTAAAATAATGCGAGAAGAGCTTAAAAAAGACGTTTATGAGCATCCCTGTCATACAACCTGCACGGGAATCGGCTATCATAGCGATATAGTACCGGTTGAGACTACAATGACAGTTGTCGCGCGTCAGCTTGCTCTTATGACTGAAGCAGGATATGAAAACCTTATGCCATCGTGCATCACTTCTTTCGGATTATATACCGAAATTCTTGATACATGGCATCATTTCCCGGAAGTCGAGGAAAAAGTGAGACGACAACTAAGAAAAGCAACCGGCAGGGAATTCAAAAAACCAAAGAATCTGGCACATGCAAGTGATGTGATCTATAAATTCAGAAAGGAGATTGCCTCAAAAGCTAAATATAAACTTATAAATAGAAAAACAGGCGAGCCTCTGAGAGTTGTTGATCATATCGGATGTCATTACGCCAAGATGTTTCCATCTAAAGGAATAGGTGGAGCAGAATACCCGTATGTTCTTACCGGTATGATTGAAGAATGGGGCGGCCAGATAATAGATTATCCTGAAAGAAGGCACTGTTGCGGCTTTGGCTTCAGACAATATCTTGTACAGGCAAACAGGGGGTTCTCTGTCGCTTGTTCAAAAGAAAAATTTGAATCAATGAAGCCGTTTAAACCCGATATGATAATTACAAACTGTCCGGGTTGCCCGATGTTCCTCGACAGATGGCAGTATGTTATAAATGAGATGGAGGGCAAAAGATATGGTCAGAATGGCGACGGTATCCCTGTCTTTACATATGAAGAGGTAGCCGGGCTTGTTCTTGGTTATGATCCGTGGGAATTAGGCCTTCAGATGCATCAGACAGACTGTGAACCTGTTCTTGACAAAATAGGAATTGAATATTCCCCGGAAGATAAATATAATCTTGAAATCAGATCTTCATCTTCAGAAAAGCACAACTTTATAAATGTCTGATTGTAAATGAGTAAGCATGTTGTAGTAATAGGAGGTGGTGTGGCAGGACTTGAAGTTGCGGGTCAGTTGTCAAAAGTTGGAATAGAGGTCAGCCTGATTGAAAAGGAAAACAAAAGCGGAGGACACCTGAATAACTGGTATAGGCTCTTTCCTGACAGGAGGAATAGTACTGAGGTAAAAGAGTACCTCGACGGGATGACTCATAATGGAGGCATTAAGTTACTGACTAATACGACAATAGAAAAGTTAAATAGGAGCGGAAGTCATTTTTCGATTACTACGAATGAAGGGAAAGAGCTTATTGCTGATGCAGTTATTGTAGCGACAGGATTTGATCTTTTTAAAAGTGCCAGGAAAGAGGAGTACGGTTATGGAATTTATGATAATGTTTTTACTTCTGCTGATCTTGAGGAGATGTTCAAGAAAGGAGAGCTTGCTTTAACTAACGGAATTGTTCCGGAAACAATAGGGATCATACATTGTGTCGGATCGCGTGATGAGAAAGTTGGCAATTTCTATTGCTCTAAATTGTGTTGCGTAACTGCTGTGAAGCAGGCTATTGAGATAAGGGAATATCTTCCTGATTCGAAAGTATTTTGCTTCTATATGGATATGAGGATGGGTGGAGCTTTTTATGAAGAGCTTTACCGGGAAGCCCAGGAAAAATGGGGAGTAAACTTCATCAGAGGCAAAGTGTCTGAGGCTAGTGAGACAATTGAAAACAAGCTTTTGATAAAGGTTGAAGATACGTTGGCTGGCAGACCTCTTAAAATGAAACTTGATATGCTTGTGCTTATGGCGGGTATGGAAATGTCAGAAGGCGGGAAAAAAATTGCAGGAATTGGTGGCCTCAGAACGGGTGAAAACAGATTCTTCGCTGCAACTGATAATCATTTTGGCAGTAACAAAAGCAATATTGAAGGGGTATTCTACGCCGGGACTTGTACAGCGCCAATGAATATTACCGAAACAATTTCACATGCCCGTGCAGCTGTTGTAGAAGTAATTGATTATTTGAAAAATAGTAAATGATAATATGAATAAATTTGGTTTTACTATTTCAAAAGGGCGGCAGATCGACTATGAATCTAACGATAGGAGGATAGCCGATTACATTTTTGAGAAAGAACCCAGCTTCAGACTTTGTATTGAATGCGGCGGGTGCTCGGCAACATGCACAACAAGCAATTTTACAGTTTTTAGCCTCAGGGAACTTAATATACTTATTAAACGTGGTGAAAATGATCAGGTGCGACAGAATTTAAAAAAGTGCATGCTATGTGGTAAGTGTACTCTGGTTTGTCCGCGCGGAGTCAATACGAGAAATATAGTGGTTCTGGCCAAAAAAGCGTTTCAAAAATCAGATGAATATGCAATTTGATCCTTTCGTCATACCATTTAATATTGGATTGTACTTCATTCTCATTTATGTTGTTGCGAGAAGTGTGATTTGGTTCCGCGACCTGTCGAGACCGGATAAGCTGAGACTGCAGCGTGGGTTTTTCGGAATCCCTTTTGCACTTAGCCTTAAAGAGATATTCATGGAGAGTCTGATACACAGGAAGATACTTAAGACAAACCTTCGCCTGGGCTATATGCATATGAGTCTCGCTTTCGGCTGGTTTTTACTTATTTTATTTGGTACAATTGAAGCTGATATTTTTGGTGCGAAACATCTGAATGCTCCTTATAAAGCAATCTTTTTTAGATTTTTCAACCCCGATCATGGTCGGATGGGGTTTGAGGCAGCTTATGGTTTTTTAATGGATCTTATACTTGTATTTATTCTCTCAGGCCTATTACTGGCTGTTACAAAAAGGTTCTATTCAAAAATTGTCGGTATGAAGAAGACTACCCGTCTGAAGCTCACCGACAGAATTGCACTTACGTCACTATGGCTCATATTCCCCAGCCGCCTACTGGCTGAAAGTTTCACATGTGGTGTTTACGGTACAGGCAGTTTTCTTACCGGATCACTGGGAGCCTGGCTTGCAGCATTTCTTCCGGCCCAACAGATGGCATATCCTTTTTGGTGGCTTTACTCCATCTCCTTAGGAACTTTTTTCATTCTTCTTCCGGTTACAAGATATATGCATATCCCCACTGAACTATTCCTTATTTTTATGAGAAATGCCGGAATAAAAACCGGCGACAAGGCAGGTACATATTCAGAGGTTCAAACTTACTCCTGCTCTTCATGCGGAATATGCATTGATGCATGTCAGCTTAATTTTTCAGCAGGTATTACCAATATTCAGTCAGCTTACTTCATGAAAGCTATTCGTAATAACGATGACGTTTCTGAAATCGCTGATAACTGCCTGATGTGTGGCAGGTGCGATCAGAAATGTCCTGTGGGAATAGAACTTTCTCCCATAAGGATGATCCAGAGAAGGGGAGGTGAAGCTGAAAATGATATCAGGAACATTTATAAAGGTTATTTCCGGAGCCGGCAGACTATTATTTCAGAAAAAGCTATTGCTTCTTCAAATTATAATTTCCTTCAGGAAACCGTTCCGGAAAAGACTGACATATTGTATTTTGCCGGATGCATGACCCATCTGACTCCATCTATTAAGAATTCCATGATAAAAATTCTTGATGCCTCAGGAGTGAAATACAGTTTTATTGATAAGCAGGGGGGAGCCTGTTGTGGACGTCCGTTAATGCTTGCAGGGCAGGATAAGGAAGCCAGGGAACTTATTAATTATAATTCGCAGATGATCTGGAAATCGGGCGCCCATACACTTGTAACATCGTGTCCAATATGTTATAAAGTGTTTAAGGAAAGCTATTATCTGGATGTGGAAGTGCTTCATCACACACAATTTATCAAGATGCTCATCGATGATGGATCAGTGAAGCTGAATTTCTTACACAAGAAAGTTGTCTATCATTCTCCTTGCGATCTTGGAAGAGGATCAGGTGTCTATGATGAACCAAAAGATGTTCTGAAGCATGTTTCCCGGCTCGAGAGAAGCAATTTCGAAGATGGAAATTCGCTTTGCTGCGGAGGAAGTCTTGCAAACATGAAAATAAGTTCTCAGACTAAAAAGAAAATAGCTCTCGATGCCGCAATTGAATTGACCAAAAATAGTCCTGATATTCTTGCAACCGCTTGTCCTCTTTGTAAAAAAACTTTCTCTGCTGTTACAGAAACAAGAGTTGCAGATATTTCTGAGATTGTGGCTGAAGCTTTAATTATGAATCCTCTAAAAAAAAATAGTGGCAGCAATATCAGTTCAATAAAAGAACTCGCAAATATTTGATTTTAATTTGCCATTTCAAACATTTCATATACTGAAATTGTTTTTCAAACGTTATAAGCACAAATTATAAACCTGTCAAAATTTAGGATAATGGGAAGCAAAACATGTGGGTTACTTGCATTAATTGGGATCTTCTTGTTCCATTCATGCAATAATATTGGTGAGCAAAAGGGAGTGAAAAACAAAATTGTTCAGAACAAGATATTACAACAGAAGGATGGTACCATTTCGTTAAAAGTTGATAAAGCAGATTGTTATCGGGATATGGTAAATCCTTCAAGCAATACAGCTGAATGGAATGTTGTTGTTTCGAAATCAGGACGTTTTAATGTCTGGTTGTCGAGTGCTACCATAGATACAACCGATCTGAAATATGATAATTCGGTAATGCTGAGCATTCTTGATAACAGGCTTGAAGCTCGTCCTGCATGTGACAAAATAATACATAACTCGAGTGATGTTACTTATCCCTATTTCAGGGCTGATTCATTTATAGGGTCACTTTATATACAGGATACTGGCCTATATAATATTCAGATAATCAGCGAAAAAATTGTTCCGAAGGATATTAGGAAAGGAGAATCATCAGGTTCAGCTAATTCAAAACTTTTATCAGTCTTTATGACCCCGATTACCCGTTAGTTTTAATCCATTGCCTTGCGTTAACGAAGGCTTTTATCCATGGTGTAACATCATCATTTTTCCTGTCATCAGGATAGAAACCACATTGCCATGGAAAATATGCCCGTTCCAGGTGCGGCATCATTACAAGGTGACGACCATCTTCTGAACATAATCCGGCTACATCAAAATCTGATCCGTTTGGATTGGCCGGATAGGTATGTCTGCTGAATTTTAAAGGTATCTGATACTTGTTTTCAGGATAAGGAAGGTTGAATTGTCCCTCTCCGTGAGCTACCCATATTCCAAGCTCCATATTTGTCATGTTTCCAAGCATCACAGAGTTATTTTCTAAAATTTTCACCCCAAAAAAACCTGATTCAAATTTATGTGACTTATTAAGCAGCAGCTTTGGTTTATCTTTATGATGTGGGTACAAGAGATCCAGTTCAACCATAAGCTGACATCCGTTACAGACACCAAGTGACAGAGTATCAGTTCTTTTATAGAAATTATCAAGAGCGATGCGTGCTTTTTCATTATATCTGAATGCGCCAGCCCAACCTTTGGCAGATCCTAAAACATCTGAATTTGAAAAACCTCCGACGAAAACTATCATACTTATTTCCTCCAGGGTTTCTCTTCCGGATATAAGGTCAGTCATATGCACATCCTTCACGTCGAAACCCGCCAGATATAGGGCATAAGCCATCTCCCTGTCACCATTTACACCTTTTTCCCTTATTATTGCAGCTCTGATCCCTGATTTTTTTCTTCTCTCTGGTGTTATTCCCAGAGATTTAAATGTTCCGGCAAAATCAGATATTTTGATATTCAATTCATGATTTTTATAATTCTGAAATCGTTCAAGTGCAAGTTCTGGTCCGCATTGACGCCTGTCGAGTAGATACGAAGTACGGAACCATTTATCACGAAGTTTATCAATATCGAATGTTATTAAGTTATTATTGTTTGTCACAAACAATGTCCTTTCATTAACCGGGTGACCAATAGAGAAATATGATATCCCGTTTTCCAGAAGGATTTCAGCAGCTTCATCCTCATCCTTTACCTGAATAATTATCCCGGGGTTTTGACTGAAGAGTATTTTTACAGTATCACTTTCATCAATAGCTGAGAGGTTTACTGATATTCCCCCATAAGTGTTTGAGAAGCACATTTCCAGCAGGGTAGTTAACATTCCACCGGCTGATATATCATGCCCTGAAAGAATCTTTCCTTTAAGTATGAGATCCTGAATTGTATTAAAAACTTCTTTAAAATATGCAGGGTCAGTAACAGTAGGAACATCATCGCCAAGCCTGTTCAGAATCTGGGCAAAGCTGCTGCCTCCAGGTTTAAATGCATCGCGGCTCATATCAATATATAGAAGACTCGTATAAGGATCGTTTACTATTACAGGTTCGACAATTTTTTTGATGTTATCAATTTCAGCTGCCGCCGAGATTATTACGGTGCCAGGTGAATATACCACCTGATCATTATATTTCTGGGTCATTGAGAGGCTGTCTTTCCCTGTTGGAATGTTTATACCGAGGGCAATTGCAAAATCGCTTACTGCTTTTACTGCTTCATAGAGTCTTGTGTCCTCACCCGGATTTTTACAGGGCCACATCCAGTTAGCTGAGAGGGAAACACTTCTTAATTTTTCTGTGAGTGGAGCCCAGATAATATTTGTCAGAGCCTCTGCAATAGAAAGTACTGAACCGGCCGAAGGATCAATAAGTCCTGCGGCCGGAGCATGTCCGATGGAGGTTGCCATTCCCTTTTTGCCCCTGTAGTCAAGTGTAATAGCTCCAAGATTGTTCAACGGTAATTGAAGAGGGCCTGCGCATTGTTGTTTCGCGAGTCTGCCGGTTACGGACCTGTCAACTTTATTAGTAAGCCAGTCTTTGCACGCAACCTCCTCAAGTTGAAGAACCTGTTCTGCATATTCCTCAATTTTTTGAATCGAATATTCGAGTTTTTTGTAGTTATTTTCAACAATTACATCATTCATTATTGTTTTTGGAGGATCACCGAAAAGTGATTCGAGTGGTAAATCTATTGGTTTCTCATTCGTGAGAGGATTCTCAAGAGTAAACAGCATGTCGCCTGTTACTTCACCGATGATATAAATTGGTGCTCTTTCCCTTTCGGCAATTTTCTTTAATGTATCAACATCAGTCTTTTTCATGATCAGCCCCATACGTTCCTGGGACTCATTGCCGATTATTTCCCTGGCTGACAGAGTAGGATCGCCGACTGGTAATTTGCTGATATCAATTTTACCTCCCGTTGCTTCGACAAGTTCCGACAGACAGTTAAGATGCCCGCCTGCTCCATGGTCATGGATTGATATTATTGGATTATTCGCTGATTCACTCAGGGCCCTGATAGCATTATAGACTCTTTTCTGCATCTCGGGATTAGCCCGCTGAACAGCATTTAGTTCAATGGAGCTGTCGAATTTACCTGTATCAACCGATGAAACGGCACCTCCTCCCATTCCTATCCTGTAGTTATCACCCCCGAGCAACACAATAAGATCACCTTTCTCAGGAATATTTTTTTCGCTATCCTTCTTCTTACCAATTCCTATTCCACCGGCAAGCATTATAACCTTATCATAACCGAACTTTTTACAATTCTCAAAATGTTCGAAGGTAAAAACAGAACCACAAATAAGCGGTTGTCCGAATTTATTTCCAAAATCGCTTGCCCCGTTTGATGCTTTAATTAATATATCTTCGGGTGTCTGATAAAGCCATGGTCTTTCCTGTGTGGCTTTCTCCCATGGGCGGTCTCCATCAGGACGGGGATAGGATGTCATGTAAACAGCTGTCCCGGCAAGAGGAAAAGCACCTTTGCCTCCTGCAATCCGATCCCTGATCTCACCTCCCGTACCCGTTGAAGCACCGTTAAAAGGTTCGACAGTGGTTGGGAAATTATGTGTTTCAGCTTTAATTGAAAGGACAGATTCATAGTCTGTTATGTTAAAGAAATCAGGACGGTCCTGTGTTCCGGGAGCAAATTGCTCAACAACCGGACCCTGTACAAAGGCACAATTATCTTTATATGCTGAAATAACGCTATTTGGATTGGTTTTTGTCGTTGACTTAATCATCTGAAAAAGAGTTTGCTCTTTTTCAATACCGGAGAGAACAAAAGTCCCGTTGAAGATTTTATGACGGCAGTGTTCAGAATTAACCTGTGAAAAGCCAAATACTTCACTATCTGTTAGTTTACGCCCTAATGAATTACTTAATTTATCAAGATACTCAACCTCTTCATCATTGAGTGCGAGTCCCTCTCTGAGATTATATTGTTTTATATCGTCAATATAAAAAACAGGATCCGGAAGTTTGTCAATGGTGAAGATGCTCTGATCTAATCCTTTGTAGAGTGACTGAAGCATCGGATCGTAGTGTGGTTTTTCAGATGTTGTCGCATGAAACTCCTCGATTCTCTTTATTCCCACAATGCCCATATTCTGTGAAATCTCTACTGCATTTGTACTCCATGGAGTTATCATCTCTTTCCGTGGACCAATAAAGGTTCCTTCAAGGCTTTCTTTACTGATTAATGAAGCATTTCCAAATAGCCAGATCAGTTTTTCCATTTCCTTAGCAGGAAGTTTTCCATTTGTACCTACTGCAATAATGTTTTTGGTATCAGCTTCGAAAAAGAGAATCATTTCTGGAGAGTTAAGGTGTTGATAAATAGTAAATTAATGACAATTGTTGGTTTGACTTAAGACGATGCAAAGATAGTATTAATTATTATTTGATAGTGTTGCATATTGCATGTTGCATGTGTTTCTTGCACCCTGAACCTGATCTTATTTATTTCAAGCCACTTCTAATAAGCAGAGCATCAATTGAAGGTTCTTTGCCTCTGAATCGCACATAAAGATCGTGGGGGTTATCAGTTCCTCCTTTTTCAAGAATATTTTTCCTGAATGATGCTGCTGTTTTCTTATTGAATATTCCGGTTTCCGTAAAATAGCTGAAAGCGTCTGCGTCAAGTACTTCGGCCCATTTATATCCATAATATCCAGCCGCATATCCACCTCCGAATATATGTCCGAAAGAGGCACTCATATTTAAGCCCTCAATTGGTGGAAACAATTCTGTTTTTGCCATAGCCACAGATTCAAAATCTGAGATATTTGCATCAACCGGCTTTGTTATTGTATGCCATGCCATATCGAGAAAACCGAAGCTTAATTGCCTGTAACATGCATAACCTTCATTAAATGTTGAAGCTTCTTTTATCTTGCTTATAATTTCGAAAGGGATTTTTTCTCCGGTAATATAATGTATGGCCCATGTATCTAGCCACTCTTTTTCGAAAGCAAAATTCTCCATGAACTGGGATGGCAGTTCAACGAAATCGCGTGCGACATTTGTACCTGACAGACTCTCATAGGTGCATTTAGTCAGAATTCCATGCAGAGAATGTCCAAACTCATGAAGTAAGGTGGTCAGCTCATTAAATGAAAGGAGTGAAGGTCTCGTCTCAGATGGTCTTGTAAAGTTGGCAACTATTGAGATCAGAGGTCTTACTTCATTTCCATTTTCATTCTTCTGATCTCTGTAGCTGGTCATCCAGGCTCCGCCATTCTTCCCGGGACGAGGATGGTAATCGATATAGAGAATTGAAAGAAACGTATTGCGGCGGTCATATACTTCGAAGGTCTTTACTTCGGGGTGGTAAACAGGAATTGTTTTGTTTCTGATAAACCTTATACCATATAGCGTAGAGGCAAGACCCAGAACGGCAGTTTCAACTTTTTCAAGACTGAAATATGGTTTAAGTATTTCATCGTCAATATCATAAAGCTTTTTTTTTAGCTTCTCGGAATAGTAAGCCCAGTCGTACCTTTCGATTGTACCTGAATGTCCCAGGCTCTCAGCAAAGCTGCTGACATGTTTAAAGTCCCTCAAGGCAGCCGGTTTTGATGCCACATAAAGCTCTTCCAGAAATTTTTCAACTTTTTTTTGGGTATCAGCCATACGGTCGCCTAATATCATTTCAGCAAAGGTGCTGAATCCCAGTATGCCGGCTATTTCAAGACGAAGGTTTGCAATTTTCAGGACGTTTTGACTGTTATCATTAACATTACCTCTGAAGGCTCGCGAAGAATAAGCTTTTAACATTTTCTCACGGAGATCTCTTTTTTCAGAGTATTGCATAAATGGAACGTAGCTCGGAAAATGAAGAGTGAAAATCCATCCCTGTTTTTTTCTCATTTCAGCTTCCATCGAAGCCATTTCAATCAGACTTTCAGGGAGTCCGGCAAGATCATTTTTGTCAGTGATATGCAGTTTAAAAGAATTTGTCTCTTCAAGGATATTCTCTTCAAATTTAAGTGAGAGTGTTGCCAGTTCCTCAGATATAGCCCTGAACCGTTTTCTCTCTTCTTCTTTTAAAGCTGCGCCTCCCAGAATAAAATTTCTGAATTTCCTTTCAGTAAGGATCTTTTGTTCTGTGTTGAGTCCTGAATTTTCTATTGATTCGAAAATAGTTTTTATTCTTTTGAAAAGTTTTTTGTTGAGAGTAATATCATTTGAGAAGCGTGTAAGAAGTGGAGATACCTCCTGTGCAACTTCCTGAAGAGATTTATTAGTTTCAGCACTGTTAAGGTTGTATAGGAGTGAAGTGATTCTGCCAAGAGCTTCCCCTGCTCTGTCGAGTGATGCGATTGTGTTTTCAAAATCCGGCAGTTCATTATTATCTGTAATTATTTTTATTTCGCCTGCAGCAGATTTAATAGCCTCCTCAATTGCAGGTTTGAAATGAATTGTCTCTATAAGATGAAATGGAGGAGTCCCGAACGGAGTTTTCCAATCCTGCAGAAGCGGGTTATTTATCATCTTCATCACTTTTGCCACCAGTAAATTTTGCCGGGTAAGGTGTATTGCCTTTCGCTGCAAACCAGAGTATTCTGTTCAGAAGATCATCATCACCTGCATCAACTTTGTCGAATTCAGGGAGCATGCTTTTTTCTGCAAAGTAACGGGCATTTCCTTTTAATGAAATAATTTGTGGATTCATCTCATCGATTGGAATATTATTTGGAAGAGGCAGATAAGGAGTTTTATCTGGTCTGGTTCCAAAACAATCTGCCATTGGATTCGCAATTGCATCCTGGATATTCATCGGGGGTAAACCCAATATTTGCTCAATGGTCCTGACCATAGAAGGCTGTGTATAATAAGTATGTACTGTCTTTTTTAGTCTTGAATAGGGGCTGATTACAAGCGCAACTGTTCTGTAGGCAGAAACATGGTCCCATCCGCTCTGTGAGTCATCCTCAACGACAAATATGACTGTGTTTTCCCAGAACCTGCTTTTCGAAAATGCCTCAACAATTCTTCCGAGGGCATAATCATTGTCAGCAATCATAGCCCTTGGTGTTGGAGATCCGGGTCTTATTCCGATAGTATGGTCATTTGGCAAAGCAGCTATCGACAATTCCGGGAGCTTATCCCCGGGCATTGCCTCAAAATCATGTAATTCTTTGATTAATGCATCAGCCCGCATAGCATCAGAAAATTCATGGTTCCCATAAGAAGGATAAGACATACACAGGATTTTCTTCACAGGTTCAATTGTGGTGAAGTTTGTGAATTCAACCTTCTCCCCGTTTTTATATTTTTTATAAATATCTCCCCATTTAAGTTTATTGTCAATTAAGGGAACTGATGCTTCACCGTAAATACGGACTGATTTTCCATGACTGGTTGCATTATCCCACAGGAATCCGGTGGGAGCATAAACCAGCGCATCGTTCTGAACATGGGGGTAGCTTCTGAACCAGGCTCTCATATTCTTCTCGATATAATCTGTTACAATTGAGGCGTCTGTCCACTGATGTCCTTCTGGCGAACCTTTTCCTGAAACATGGAAATTATCGAGAAGCATAAATTCTTCAGATAATTTGTGAGTATTTGGGGTAATCAGAGATCCATATGTACACAAAGCAGGATCTCCATCTCCTTGTTTCATATCTCCCAGAATCTGATCATAGGTTCTGTTCTCCTTAATAATATAAACCACGTGTTTAAACAGGGAGGGTTCCCCTATTCTTTCCGGTACAGGTTTTGGCTGAACGGATTCCCTTGGCTTTTCCCTTGCTCTCAATGCTCTTGAGAGGTTATTAGCTGCAATAACCGTATCGGTATACGCATTAAGATCATGTTTGTCAGGAACCTGAATCACAGATATTGAAGCCTGCATATTATGTGAGTTATATCTGGTAGTGGTACGAGTCACTCCCAGCCGGGCACCCTTAGCTTCGAGGTTAGCAACATACAGATAGTCCTGATTTGATATAGTTACAGATGAAGGGTAGGCTCCGGTAGGAATAAATCCGATTACTGTGCTTGCAGCTTTGGAAGAATTAACAGATGCATTCTCCCCCAGTTCGATAACAGCAAGTGCATTATCCATACCATTTGCGACATATAGATATTTGCCATCGCGGGAGAGACAAAGACCATCGGGTGAATCGCCAAAAAATGGATTTATTAAGGGCTGAAGCCTGACGCTTATTGTTTCAGTGATTTCATCTTTTGCTGTATTTATGACAGTGACATTGTCGCTGTTGGAATTTGTAACATAAACAAATCTACCGGTTTTATCACTTATTATTTCATTAGGGTGAAGACCTACTACCAGTTCTTTGATTATTTTACCATTTGCAGGATCTATTACCGTGACACTGCCCTCTCTTGTAGCGCCTCCTGCTGTTTTGTTGTCAACTCTTGCAAGTCCCCAGGGAACTCCGGCAACATCTTTATCATCAGCTTCCGGATTTCTGCCTGCCCAGTTTGTGGCATACAGTTTCCCTGACGCCAAAGTAATACCATAAGGTGCAACACCCGTATCAACTTTCCATATTGTTTTGCCGGAACTAAAATCCTGCTTAAGAACATTGTTATTCCCATTAAGTACTACATACAGAAACTCTTTCGTTTTCTCTTTTGTTATGAGAATTTCATTTGGAAGAGCCAAATGGGATATTGGTGTACCTTCATATTCGAACATACGACTGAATTCTGCCTTAATTCCATCCCACATGGCCGACACAACAAAGGACCTTTGCTTAAATCCGATTGCACTCCAGTAAACTTTAAGACCCTCTTTACTCATATACCACATAATCCCTGAATAGGTGTTCATTCCACCTCTGAGATTCATGTTATCATCATTCCTGAGTTTAAATTTTTCTTTCAGATCTGAGGTACTTATAAAGACAATACTTTCTCTTTCTTCAACTGCAAGCCATTTTTCATCAGGAGACAATACGGCATCGAGAGCGTGACTTTCCATCGATGCATCGCCAAAGTAGACCTGTATACCTGCCGGTTGTATAATCCTGTCGTACGGAAGCAGAAACTGGCGTGAGTTTGGTGGAATCGGATAAAATGAAACCTGCGCCTGGATGCAGGTATTTGCCAAAGCGACGATTGCAAGAAAGAGATATTTCATATTTTCAATATTTTAAAAAGGCTGCCCGAAATTGGAACAGCCTTTTAATTATTTTTCTTAGAATGGTAAATCACTTAACTCATCGTTTTCAGGTGGGATATCCTCAAGGGTGGTATGCGATGGAACGTTCTGATCCTTTATGGCAGAAGATGTTTTTTCTATCTTCCATGCATCAAGGTTTGTAAAGTAATTAATTTTACCGTCGCGTTCCCATTTATTACCTTTAAGGTTGAACCATATCCTGACATCTTCATTTAAAAATGATTCGTTGATAAGGTCACATTTGTCCTGTATAAGCTGGAATTTAATATAGTCAATAAATACAGCTGCTCCACCTGTTTCTTTTTTCTCGATGACAAATTCCCTTTTTTTAAATTTGTCGCTTACCTGATTTACAGGAGAGATATCTATTACTTTTCCTGTGATTTCAAATGCCATTTCAGTTTATTCTTCGTGAATAATTATTTTTTCAATTTTGTCACCCTGGCGAATTTTATCGATAACATCCAGTCCTTCAAACACTTTTCCGAAGCATGTATGTTGTCTGTCAAGGTGTTTAGTATTGGTGCGGCTATGACAGATAAAAAACTGTGACCCGCCTGTGTTTCTGCCTGCATGGGCCATAGAAAGAACTCCTTTGTCGTGGTATTGATTATCACCTGTTAATTCGCACTTTATTTTATATCCGGGTCCACCGGTCCCAACTCTGGGGTCACTCATATCCCTGGAAAGCGGGCATCCTCCCTGAATAACAAAATCCGGAATAACCCTGTGAAAAGCCAGTCCGTCATAGAATCCTTTTTTCGCAAGTGTAATAAAGTTCTCCACAGTACCAGGTGCGTCAACTTCAAGGAAACTGACCTTCATGGTACCTTTAGGAGTTTGTATCTCCGCCGTAGTCATGTTACTTTACAATTTCCAGAAGTTCGACTTCGAAAATAAGTGTTGAAAATGGTTTAATAACTTCACCTGCTCCTGTTGCTCCATAAGCTATTGATGCAGGAAGACAAAGTTTGAATTTTGAACCAACAGGCATGAGCTGTAAAGCCTCTGTCCAACCCGGGATAACACCAGATACAGGGAAAGTTGCAGGTGCTTTTCTTTTAACTGACGAGTCAAATTCGGTGCCATCGATGAGAGTTCCGACATAATTGACTTTCACTGTATTCTGAGCAGTAGGTTTTTGACCTGTACCCATTTTGATTACCTCATACTGCAGCCCGCTGGCGGTAGTAGTTACACCTGCTTTCCCTTTATTCTTGGCCAGGAAAGCCTCATTCTGATCGATATAATCTTTATACTTTACCTTATCTACTTCTGCCTTTTTTGCAGCTTTTGCAGTTTCACGTTTATTGATAAACACCATTATATATGAACGTGCAATGTCATCAGCCATCAATGGTTTTCCCTCTTTTCCATCCATCATTGCTTTTGCAACAACCATAGGATCGAGGATAAGACTGTCAGTCTTCAAAGCGTTATAATTTACAATACCGAAAGCATAGGACAATGAATCTTCTTTACTTTTAAGGTTTGCATTTTTAAGAGAACTCTTTCCGCAAGAGCCAAGCATTAAAGCTATTACACCGGTCAATACAATTAATCCCTTGATTTTCATACGATACATTTTTAAATTTAAAATTTCCGCTAAGATAATACTTTAGGGAAAGCAAAAAAGACATAGAAAAAATATATTTTAAATTTTCACAGCCCTTATCATCTGCCTTTTCCCCGGCGGACCCGGAATTAGAGTTACATCAAACCCACATGCTTTAAGGATTCTTTTCACTTCACCTTTGGCTGAATAAGTGATGAGGATGCCATTTTTATTTGAAACAGATGAAATTCCTGAAAACATTTCCCTTGTCCACATTTCCGGTTGTTTATCAGGCCCGAATGCATCAAAATATATCAGATCATATCTGCCCGATAGTTGTTCTTTTGTAAAATCAGTCTCAATCTTTTTCAGGTTGAAGTTCTTGCAGATCTTCACATCTGTATTCCATGGTGATGAATGAATCAGATGAAAGATCTCCTTGCCATTTTCACCGGCAAATTCATGATGATTCAGTGAACTGATCATTTTATTATCAATCGGATATTTTTCAATTGAAGTATAATTGACTTCTCTTGTTCCTGCCATACTTTTTACAGCAGTCAGAAGTGCATTTAGCCCTGTCCCGAAGCCAATTTCAAGAATAGACAGAGGATCAGCCTCACAAAAATTGAATCCGTTCTTAATGAAAATAAATGTTGATTCCTGAACGGCACCATGAACTGAATGATAGTGCTCATCTATTTCAGGAACAAAGATAGTATGAGAACCATCGGAAGTTATGATTAGTTCATTCATAAAAAACTTTCAATATTTCAAGCAAAGAAGGTTAATATTTTGAACAAATGAATATAGAACAAACGAATTTTGAAGTTTGAAGTTATTTTTTCCTTTTTTTCCTTTTATCTTTTTACTTTTGTCTATTGCCTTCCGTTTTTTTGCCTTTTTATATTACTTTTATTCTCTGATTATTAAAAATGTTTTAGAATCAATAATTTTTTAAATATTTATTGTCATTGTCATGAAAACAAAACAATCAAGAAGGGAATTCCTAAAACTATCTGCTACAGGTGTCTTGGGAGCATTCGTTATTTCAAACAGTAATCTGAAATCGTCAGCGATAGCTGCACCAGATAAAACTGTTGCTGATCTGAGAAAATTCGGAATAGGACTTCAGTTATATACTATACGCGATGCTATGCAAAAAGATGTTCCGGGTTCACTGAAAAAAGTTTCTGATATCGGGTATGAATATGTTGAATTGGCGAATTATGCCAATGGCAAGTTTTATGGTTATGAACCTTTGGAATTCAAAAAACTGGTAAATGGACTCGGAATGAAAATACTTAGCAGTCATGCCGGTGTAAATCCTAAAGGTATTACTAGTGATGAAGCTAAAAAAATGGCAGAAGATCATGCAAAATTAGGCGCCAGGTATTGTATGCAGCCATGGATTGAGGAGGCCGACCGTAAATCGATTGCCGGTTATCAGAGAATGGTTGCCGAATGGAACAAAGTAGGAAAAATCATGAAAGAAAATGATGTTCAGTTTGGATATCATAATCATGATTTCGAATTCGATACTATTGAAGGTAAGGTACCTTATTTCGATGTCTTTTTGCCTGAGATGGATAAAGACCTCATGACGATGGAACTTGATCTTTTCTGGACAACCAAAGCCGGACAAAACCCCGTTGAGCTTTTTAAAAAATACCCGGGCCGGTTCCAGCTTTTCCATATGAAAGATATGTTCACCAAACAGGCACCTATATTCACCACTAATGGTGTCAGTGATTTTGCTCCGGTGGGTTCCGGTTTAATTGATTTCAAGACGATACTATCAGCGAAAAATATTGCCGGAATGAAATACATGATAGTTGAACAGGATAGCTCTAAAAATGGGAAAATCTTCGATGATATACAAACCAGCATTACTAATTTAACAACAAAAATACTGGTTTAAAAGGCGCAAAGGCTTAACGGCTTAAGGGCTCAATGGCAGACAGGGCGAAGGGCATAGACCTGAGTATTAAAGGTTTTACGTTGAGCCGTTATGCCCTTACGCCGTTTTTATTACCAGCTCGAGTCGTACCACGATCTCACATCTGTGGCAGCCATTCCGGCGCTTAACGCAGCTTCGATACCCAGATCTCCGTCCTCAAAGACTTCAATGGATGCCGGCTCTATATTCATGAGGGCAGCACATTTGAGAAAGGTTTCAGGATGAGGTTTGAAATTTTCTACATCGTTGGCCGTGATAATAATATCAAAATACTGGCGGAGGTCTGTAATTTCAAGAGTCCGTTCAACAGCTTCCCTGTGGCCACCTGTTCCAATAGCCATTGGCAGTTTCCCATAATATTTTTTTACTATATCAACTACTGGTACGATGGGTTTGACCAGATGCTGTTCTTTATAAAATTCAATGAGCTTTTCAGCCATTATCTGATCAATTGTAACACTTCCTAATAGTTTACATTTCTTAATAATCTCATCAGCGATTATCCATCCGGGTGTGCCGGTATGTTTCCTTAGAAAAGCTGTATCGATATCGGCTCCAAATTTCTGACAGGCCATTCGCCACCCTTTAAAATGGTATGGCATTGTATCGGCAAGTGTTCCGTCAAGATCAAAAATAAGTCCTTTAATACCGGGCTTAATGTCGTATTGCATTTTTTTTATTTGATGCGGCAAAGGTAAAAAGAAATGGTTGAAAAGTTGAAATGTTGAATTTTGTCTCTTCGACCCCTTCAACTCTTTAACAATAACTCCTTTGTAACACTTAGAAAATCAAGTAATGTGACTAAAATTTCGTATCTTGTGTTTTATGACAAAAAATGAGAATTTGTATGAACAGCGATGAAAACGCACGGGAACTTATTAATCAAAAGGATGAAAATGGTACGAATACTACGGATAGCATCCAGTTTTCCGATATATTCGATTTAGATGATATTCAGCATATTCAGGACCTCTTTTCGGATGCAACGGGGGTTGCATCAATAATAACTCATCCTGATGGCAAACCTATAACACGTCCCAGTAATTTCTGCAGATTATGTAATGGAATAATCAGGAAAACAGATTCGGGACTTATAAACTGTTTCAAATCCGATGCAGAAATTGGCAAGCCTAATGCTTCCGGCCCGGTTATACAACTATGTTTAAGCGGTGGATTGTGGGATGCCGGAACAAGTATTATTGTAGGTGGTAAACATATAGCCAACTGGTTAATTGGTCAGGTAAAAAATGAGGAACAGGATTATAAGAAAATGATTCGATATGCGGAAGAAATTGGAGTTGATAAGCACGATTTCATGAATGCATTGGACGAAGTACCTGTAATGTCAAAAGAGAAGTTTGAAAAGATCGCTCAGATGCTATTTGCCTTTGCCACTGAGATTTCCTCAAAAGCGTATCAGAACAGACAGCTTATTCAATCAGTA
>Ga0182027_10001192_pt1 | contig 43650 bp, 44 predicted proteins | sample 712E1DmetaG_FD_121300 | JGI IMG/M metagenome (GOLD analysis project Ga0182027, IMG submission 121300) | Permafrost microbial communities from Stordalen Mire, Sweden - 712E1D metaG (Illumina Assembly) | ecosystem: Environmental > Terrestrial > Soil > Wetlands > Permafrost | place: Sweden...
ACGGTTTTTATAAAATTAAGCAAAAGCGATTAGTTGGTAAGAAAATAGCGGGATAAGGGCAGCGGAAACAAGAATATCCCTGTTAAAAAACATTCTTAGCGGTTCTAATTCGGAGTTCGGGAGAGGACATTTTAAAAAAGTTGACAACCCAATTTTAAAGATTTATTATAAATTGGTATGATTTCTTTTATAGATTTTTCGATGACCGCTGGCTTTTAAACTGATTGATTATAGTCATATTTATTTAAGGAGAAAGATGCCAACAAAAATTTATGTTGTCGATGATGACGAGTCGGTATGCTGCGCGCTTAAAGTTCTTTTAACGACCTTTGATTTTGATGTAAAAACATTTAATTCAGCAGAAAGTTTTTTTGAAAACGTAGCTGGGAATACACCAGGTTGTTTGCTTCTTGATATTCATATGCCAGGGATGGACGGGTGGGAAACTCAGAAAAGAATTCTTAATTCTGGCTCGAAACGCCCGGTTATTTTTATTTCTGCAGAGGGAAAAAATGATGCCTCTGATCGGGCTTTAAAAGTGGGGGCTGTGGGTTTTTTACAAAAACCCGTTAATGGTCAGACATTAGTCGATCTTATTAATACAACATCAAAGAATTAAAAAGAGATTTCAAATGAAAAAGACAATCAAAGGGCCGCTATTAAAAAAAGCACCCCGTTATAAATTAGAAGAAAGAATTCATCAGCAAGCCAAGGAACTAAAAGCCCAAAGGGGGCAAATAAAGCAAGGGGCTGATAGAGAAAAATTAGGGGCTGATAGAGAAAAACACGCTCAAGAGGAAATACATATTCAAGCCAAGGCCATGGAATCGACGACGGATGGCATTTTTATTATCGATGCCCAAAAAACGGATTTCCCTATTATCTATGCCAATCCGTCTTTTTTTAATCTTACCGGTTATTCCAAGAGCGAGGTTATTGGAAAAAATTATTTCTCACTTTATGGGGTTGATGCCAATTTGCCTATCTCTGAAGAAATAAAACAAACCTTAGCCCAAGGGAAATCTTTTCATGGGGAGATACTAAGATTTAAGAAAAATGGTGAAAAGTATTGGAGTTTACTGCGCATGGCTCCGGTACGTGATAATCAAGGCGGTATCACTCATTATGTGGGGATTAAAACAGATCATACACTGATGAAGGAGAGGGATTCAGAGATTGAGGAACAACGCGAAGAACTTTTGCATGTGACGAGAGTGGGGAAACTCGCGGAATTTGTTTCGTCTTTGGCCCATGAAATCAGCCAGCCTTTAACGGCCATTCTTTCTTATGCCCAAGCGGGGCAGCGTATTTTAAAAGACAGGGAGAGCCAGCCCCAACTTCAAGAGATCATGCGGAACATCATTAATGATGATCAGAGGGCCACTGAAGTTATTCGGCGGTTACGGGAACTGTTGAAAAAAAATAAGCCCATTTTCGAACCTCTTAATATTAATACTCTTATTCATGATACGGTCACGCTTATTATGACCCATATCACTTCAAAGGATAAAGTTGTTAATTTTGAGTTGGATAGTGATCTTCCCATGATCCTGGGAGATCGCATACAACTGCAACAAGTACTCTTGAATCTTATCAGCAATAGTTTAGAAGCGATGGAGGAGAGCCCTGATTCCAGAGATTTATTGATCAGGTCATTTCTTAAAGATGCTAAGACGATTGTGGTACAGGTCAAGGATTCGGGGTGCGGTATTCCGGCAGAAAATATGAAAAAGTTATTTTCTCATTTTTTTACAAGCAAGCCGGATGGCTTGGGTATGGGGTTATCCATTAGCCGCTCCATTGTGGAGGCGCATGGCGGCCATCTGGAAGTTAAGAATAATAATCCTGGTCGCGGGGCAACATTTTATTTCACCATCCCTGTTGATGGGAAGGATCCCCTATGAAGAACTCCGGGCAGATTATCTATGTCGTTGATGATGATGTTTCTGTGTGCAGGGCTTTGAAATTATTGTTGGAACAACATGGGTTTAGGGTTGAAACGTTCCCCTGTGCAGAGGATTTCTTGATCTTTAAGCATTCTAAAGTACCGTCATGCGTGGTCTCGGATATCCGCATGCCGGGCATCAGTGGACTTGCCCTTCAGGAGGCTATGGCAGCTTTACACATAATCATTCCCATTGTTTTTATTACCGGACATGGGGATATCCCTATGACTGTGAAAGCGGTGCAGGCCGGAGCGGTAGATTTTCTTTCTAAGCCATTCACTGCAAAAAAGCTGCTTAATGCCATTGAGCGCGCCATTGCTAAAAACAAAATCCAAAATAAACAACAAGGTGAAATAGCCACGATTAAACGGCATATGAAGACACTTTCCCCACGAGAACTTGAAGTTTTTCATTTGGTGGCCCGTGGCATGTTGAATAAACAGATTGCTTCCAAGCGGGGGACTGCCCTTCAGACAATCAAAGTTCACCGCGGCCGGGTCATGCAAAAGATGCAGGCTCGTAGCGTAACAGAACTCATCCGCTTAGCCCAAAAAGCAGGGATTACTTCCACTCTAGACTAACCCTTCATCTTCACACCTTCAATCCGCCTTTATTATACCCGGGTACAATTGATTCTTTTTCACCTCCCCTTACAATACTACTTGAAAATAGCCCCACCTGGCTAAGTTGGCCCAGTGGCGGCCTGCCCCGCTGATTTATAAGCGGGGGGTCTAGTCAAGGAGAGGACCTATGAGATTGGATAATTTTGAAAAAAAGTATTCACCGGTAAAGCTTCTTTTAGTATTGGTGTTTTCAATACTGGCATGTAAATTATTGATAAAGCATTTGTTCCTATGGTTTCCGAAGCTGCATGCGACAGATATTCCACTTTTGTGTTCAGCCATTCTTATCGTATTACTGTCCCCGGCACTTTATACGTTTTTCTATAAGCCGATGGTCAGACAGTTTGAAATATTAAAAAGATCTGAAGGTAAGATGCGAGAGCTTGCCCTTAATGACATGTTGACCGGATTATATAACCGCAGGGGTTTCATGACATTTGCCAATCAGCTTTTGAAATTATCTAATCGTACGCAAAGGGGACTTATTTTAATCTATGCAGACATGGATAATTTAAAACTAATGAATGACGACTATGGTCATGAAGCGGGGGACAGGGCGCTTGTCTGTATCGCGGATGTACTTAAGAAGACATTTCGAGGTTCAGATGTTATCGGTCGGGTCGGGGGTGATGAGTTTGCCATCCTCGCTTTAGAGGCAAAAGCGGAAAGTCTGGATGCCCTGCGCAAACGCCTGACGGAGAACCTTGAAAGAACTCAATATAACGTTTATTCCACGCATAAGCTGACATTTAGCCTTGGGATCATCTATTATAATCCAGAGAAGCCACAGACTATTGAAGAACTGCTGAGACGTGCAGATATGTTGATGTATGAAGAAAAGAACTATCTTAAAATACTTCCAGAGAGAGAGGTCCATCATGCTGGATACATTGAAGAAAAGGTACAGGTTTAGAATGATCGCGCCGGCATATCCGGCATTTAATATTTATTCAAACATAGCATCCAGCACAACAGCCTTAGGCCCGGTTTATGTGGCCACGAATGTTAACAAAAGGTATAAGTGGGATGCTGAGGTGATTGATGAAAACAATCTCCGCCTGCATGGGCCAAGGGGGAAGGATGGGGGCGCTGACCATGAGTTTTTACAGCAGCAAAGGCCTGCGGATGTTGCTGGATTTTATGGCGGGTTAACCAGCACAATCCCGCGTCTGTATAAGGTCGCACAATTTTATAAAGCTAAGGGAGTAGTTACCATCGCCGGCGGGCAGCATTTTGTAGGGGATAATATTATGGACGCCTTGTCTCACGGGATCGACTACCTTGTTATAGGAGAAGGCGAAGAGACCATTCAAGAGCTTTTGGATGCCATCGAAGGTCAACGTGATATTACCCAGGTGAAAGGCATTGCGTTCTTGAAAAATGGAGAACTGGTCCGTACCCCTGAGAGAGAACCTTTGTTTGATTTTGACAAATTGCCTCTGCCGGATTTTTCTCTGGTGAGATATGCCAACTTAAAGGTTTATCCGGTTGAGCGTATCCGGGGATGCGGCATGGCATGCGAGTTCTGTACCGTCAAGGGGAAGCCCCGGGCCGCTTGCCCTGACCGGCTGCTTGAACAGATCAGACGTTTGGTTGAAACAAGGGCTGCGAGTCATTTTTTTATTATTGATGACCTTTTCGGGCAGCATCGCAGTGAGACAGTGCAACTTTGCTATGACCTTCGGAGCTATCAAAAGCGCATTGGTAAACGGCTCGATTTTACGGCACAAATAAGGTTGGATCGTGCCCGTGACCCGGAACTTCTTTTAGCGATGCGCCAGGCAGGCATTAACATGGTTTGTATTGGTTTTGAATCCCCGATTGCCGAAGAATTAAAAGCCATGAACAAACATATCAATCCTGAAGAGATGTTGTCCTACACAAGGATTTTTCATAAATTGGGATTTTTAGTGCATGGGATGTTCATTTTTGGATATCCCCTTGAAGAAGGGCAGTGTTTTGATATGACGGCCAAGGAGAGGGTGAAGCGTTATCGGACATTTATTAGAAAAGCGCGCATCGATACTATTCAAATTTTGCTTCCCGTCCCGCTGCCGGGAACGCAATTAAGCCAGAGACTTCAAGGGCAAAATCGGATTTATGATATTCGTGATGTCGGCTGGGAGTATTATGACGGAAATTTTCCGGTTTTCGAACCTGATGCACCGCTGACCGCCGAAGAAATGCAGGCAGCGCAAAGAAAAATAATGGCGTCTTTTTATCAGTTTGGTTTTCTTTTTAAAATAGGGTTAAATATATTAACATTTCCCGAATTACTTTTATTTTTGCATAACATTAAGCTGGGGTGGGAGAGATGGTATCGGCACTGGCGCAACGATTTGGTCCGTTTTATGGGATGGATTGTGATAAGGAAATGGAACCTGGATTTTAATAAAAATAATTTTTTTGAAAGATTACAGTCAGCAAAAACTCAGATGGGAAGGTGAAAAAACGGAGTACTAATGTGTTTTCTAAAGCCAAAATAGAAGAGTTATTAAGTCAATTGTTAAAGCTTAATAATACACCTAAGGCAATAGCCTTAGGGGTTGCTATCGGCGTTATGATTGCCGTTATGCCTGTGTACGGATTCCATACTCTGCTGTGTGTTATTTTTGCTCTGTTAATCCCTTTTGCCAACAAGATTGCTATTTTGATCGGGACTAATGTTTCTCTGCCTCCGACATTGCCGTTTATTACATGGGCCGGGTATAACATAGGAAGGTCGATTTTAGGCCGGCAATATCCCCCTTTGAGTTTATCTGCCTTCAAGGCGATTACATTTAAAAATGTGCTTAGTTTTTATTACCCGTTGTTTATTGGAAGCCTTATTTTGGGCATCTGTCTTGCCGTCATATTTTATTTTTTGACATTATGGATTATTAAAAAGAAAAGAAAATCGAAAGAAATTTTATTGGTTGGCTTCACCCTATGTTTGTTTTTTTCATTGCCCCAAGAGGGCGTTCTGGCCGATAGATACAAAGGGGAAAGAATAGTTTATAGCGTCGTGCCTTTTGGGCGCTGTGAATATAACAATGTAGGCGATTATGTCACTTTCAGGACACAAGCCATGGGCCTCAATGATATGGAGAGGCTTTATGTTGATAAGAAAAGTCATTTACCTGTAAAAGCAGAAAGGGACGTTGCCTTGTGGTTTGGTCGTGAGTTTCTGGTTGAGCACTATGACCAGAAGAATTTTATACTGACAATTGATAAATTTAAAAACAAAAAAAAGGTCAAAGAGTATGTGTTCAAAAAGAATGGCCCCATTGAAAATGCCATTCTTTTACCGTTCTATCTTAGGACGATTGACAGTCCTGAAATCGGCTGGGAAATAAAAGCGCGGTTCCCGGAAGAATTTATAATTCGTTTGAAATCTTTTGAGGAGATAACAGTCCCGGCAGGAAAGTTTATGACATACCATTTTACAAGCACCCCGAGTAAATTTGAGATCTGGATTACTAAAGACGCCTTACGCTTACCTATCAAAATTAAAGGTCTCGGGATTTTTGGTTACACGCTGGTCATGAAAGAACACTATTTGCCGCCAGCACAATCAAAAGAGGCCAAATAAATGCCTGACATAGTCATCAGAAAATTTGAATTAAAAGACAGAAGCCAGGTGCGCAGAATAAGCTGTGAAACTTCTTTCCCTGATGGTGACCGCGGGCTTTTTATTGACGATGATGAAATTATAGCCGACGCGTTAACACTTTATTACACGGATTATGAGCCGGAATCCTGTTTTGTTGCTGTCCATGAGGACAAGGTTGTCGGGTACATCATCGGCACCAAGGATGTCTCCAGGATGGAAAAAGTATTTTCAAAATGTATCCTTACGCAATTCATCAAGAAGGCATTTGACAGGCATCTTTTTATTAAAGTGAAAACATGGCGTTTATTTTTTTATATTACCATGAGCGCATTGAGGGGAGAGTTTTATGCGCCTCGTTTTTCCGCCAAATATCCCGCCATGCTGCATATCAATATTGATAAAGCTCATCGGGGCCGCCAATTAGGGAAGAGACTTATTGAACACTATGTGAATTTTTTTAAAGAGCAGGGGGTCCGTGGTGTCCATTTCGGGACCATCTCTAATGGCGCAAAAGAATTTTTTTTAAAAATGGGTTTCCAATTATTATATGAGTCAAAAAGGTCTTATTTAAAATACCGAACAGGAAAAATTGTTCCATTTTATATTTTCGGTAAGGATTTAGGATCAAGGAAAGCAGAAAAAATGTATGCGCAAAATGGTCTTCGTTCTATTTCTTTGTAGTTTGGCAGGATGTGCCGCTACTCATAAAATGATTATCGGAGGGGCCCCTCACGAATTTACATTTCCCAAAAGTTTTTTATGGGGGGCAGCTACCTCCGCTCATCAGGTCGAAGGGAACAATACTAACAACGATTGGTGGGAGTGGGAACAAACCCTTCCACTTCCCATGCGTTCGGGGCAGGCGGATGATGAGTGGAACCGTTTTGAAGAGGATTTTAAGCTTGCCCAGAATTTAGGGCACACCGCTCATCGTTTTTCTATTGAATGGAGCCGCATTGAGCCCCAAGAAGGACAATGGGACAACCGGGCTCTCGATCATTACGCGCAGGTTATCCGATCACTTAAGAAAAAGGGCATGGAGCCCATTGTTACGCTCAATCATTTTACCATTCCTTTATGGTTGGCGCGCCAGGGTGGTTGGTATTTCGAGAAGACGCCACAGCTTTTCGCCCGATACGTTGAGAAAGTTGTAGAAGATTTAGGTAATGATGTCCATTATTGGATGACGTTAAATGAGCCTGGCGTGTATACGTATAAAGGGTATATGGTTGGGGAGTGGCCGCCGGGGGTGAAGTCACCGGAAAAAGGGCTGGTAGTTTTTAAAAATTTACTTTTGGGGCATGTCCTGGCTTATGAAAAGATCAAAGAGGTTTACATCCGAAGAGGTTGGAAGGCCCCCATGGTTGGCATTGCTCAAAATGTGCTCATATTCAGGGCTTGTTCAGACACTTCTTTAAGGGACCGGGTTGCGGCGCGCTTTAGGCATTGGATGTTTAATCATTTATTTATCCAGGCTTTGGTCCGTGGACAGGCCTATTGTATCGGAGTTTTTAGTATTCATTTGCCTAAAGCCAAAACACTGGATTTTATCGGCCTTAATTACTACACACGGGATTTTGTCCGTCATAACGGCTTTGGATTTCCCGGAATTTTGGGTCAGGCGTGCACGGCGACCGTAGAACAAAACCGGCATACGGGAAAGGACAATTTTTTGTCATGGGAAATTTATCCCAAAGGCCTGTATACGTTTTTAAAAGATTTTTCAAGGTATAAACTGCCTCTATTAGTTTCAGAGAATGGCATGGCGACTTACGATGATGCCGAGCGCTCGGCGTTTATTGTCGAGCATATTAAAGCCATGGCCCAAGCGATGCATGAAGGGGCCCCTGTGATCGGATATTTGTATTGGTCTCTGTTGGATAATTATGAATGGGCCGAAGGTTTTTCCCCTCGCTTTGGATTAATAGAGGTGGATTATGCAACGCAACAGAGACATATCCGGCCATCCGCAAGAAAACTTGAAGACATCATTCGGGCTGGAAAATTGAGCCATTAGACCTCGGTACAATTGATTTTCTTTTGTCCTTCCCTAAAATAATATTATGAATATATTCCCCTGAAAAGATTTTCGGATGTCGACCTATTAAGGGTTCAACAAAAGGAGGGAGGATGCACGGAGAATGGTAGTATAGGTGTGGTTTTTATAGAGTTACAAAAATAAAGGAGTGATGTATGAAATTACAACAAATGGTTAGATTAGGTATGGTTTTGTTGAGTGCAGGTGGTTTGGCCTTTGTAGTAGGTTGTACTACTAATAATTATAGCAGCCTTGTCGGTCCGCGTGGTCCTGTTGGTCCTAATGGTTATGTTGGGGGACAAGGTTTAAACGGCCCCACAGGTCCATCGGGTGCTACTTATGGTGGTGAGCGTGGTGAAACAGGCCCTGCTGGTCCTGCGGGGGAACAAGGTTTTACTGGTCCCAATGGGCCCGCGGGTGAAATTGCGAGAGGCCCTATGGGGGCAGTCGGACCGACTGGTCCTACGGGTTCGCAAGGTGAAAGGGGTACTATAGGAGAGCAAGGAAACAGTTTATCTGGTTATGCCGGTCCCCAAGGGGCTGCTGGTTCTCAAGGTGAACGAGGCCCTGTTGGAGATGTTGGTGCTAAGGGTGCAACTTTGTACGGCCCATCGGGTCCTGCAGGTTATGCAGGTCCGGCAGGTAATCAGGGAGCCGTTGGAGCAACAGGTTCTCAAGGCAGTACTACGGCTGGCGTTGCCGGTCCAACCGGTTACTCTGGGATTCAAGGCCCTAGAGGTGAACAGGGAGCGACTGGTGATCAAGGCGTTGTAGGCAAGGTTGTCTATTGGAATCTTTATAAGGAATTTTATTTTCCATATAATGTTTCCAGCCTTAATGATAATGATATGAAAAAGGTCAACGAAATTGCGGGTTATATGAAGGGAAACCCATCATTGAAAATCGGTATTGATGGTACCGCACTTAGATCTGGTGATCAAGTTCTTAATGATGCTCGTGTCAGCTCGATTCGATCAGCATTGATGGACAATGGTATATCATCAGATCAAATCGTGACAGGATCGTTAGGAGATCAGAGACTCAGAAGTACTGGACGCATCGCAGTGCTTTTTATCACGTCCTAGTCAAAAAAATAAACACGTGTTGCTGCTGACGGGGGTTTTCGCTAGAAGGCTTTTCCCCGTCAGCAGTGACGAGTTGTCGTATTATACCTGGGTACAATTGATTAATTTTAAGGAACTCCCTAAACTATTAATATGTAGCCATGGCAATGACAATTAAAGGAGAGGGCCCAAATGTTTTTAGGCAAAAAACAAATTTATATTGTGGATGATGATGAGTCTGTGTGTCGCTCTCTTAAATTATTGATGGGTACTTACGGGTTTATAGTAGAGACTTTCCTTTCCGCGGAGAAATTTCTTAGCGTTGTGCCAAATAGCGCTTCGGGGTGTTTAATTATGGACATCCATATGCCGGGATTAAACGGGTGGGAAGCCCATCAAAAACTTAGGGAAACAGGTTCTAACCGTCCAGTTATTTTTATTTCGGCAGATAAAGACAGCACCCTTAAGGAACAGGCTTTAAAAGCAGGGGCCGTGGGTTTTTTACAAAAACCGTTTAATGACAAAGAGCTGGTCGATTTAGTTAATCGGACGTTTTAAAGTGGCTTTTATGGATGGTTGGTTATTTTTAGAAAGGAGTGTCCTATGTTGAATTGGGCTGTTACGTTTTTTATCATCGCTATCATTGCGGCAGTACTGGGATTCACCAGTATTGCAGGTTCAGCCATTGATATCGCTAAGATCCTGTTTTTTGTGTTTTTAGTATTAGCGGTAGTTTCATTTATCTTTGGCAGGAGAGTTTCTGTATAGTTTCAAAATGAAGGCCTCATGAAGAGGAAAATTATTTTAAAAGTCATATCAAAAAAAGGGGAATTTTTTATGAACGCAAATTATTCAAAAGTGTTTTTAGCAGTTATGTTGGCAGCCGTATTTACTGGGACATCTGTACGTGCCTCTGAAACGGATGATCGTATTCAATCATCCGCCAAGGATTCATATGTGTATAGGACCTATCTTAAAGATGATGCTATCAAAACAGTGTCTAATGATGGCGTTGTGACCTTGACAGGGACGGTCAGTGAAGAGTCCCATAAATCATTGGCTCAAGAAACCGTTGCCGATCTGCCTGGGGTTAAAAGTGTGGACAATCAATTAGTCATCAATGGCCAACAGCCTGCTGAGCATTCAGATGGATGGATTGGGATGAAGGTCAAGAGTGCTTTGTTTTTCAACCGTAATGTGAGTGCGGTCAATACCGAGGTCGATGTCACCGATGGGGTTGTTACTTTAAAAGGCCGTGCCGATAGCCAGGCCCAAAAAGACCTGACCGGTGAATATGCCAAAGATGTTGATGGCGTCAAAGAGGTTAAAAATGAGATGACAATAGCTCTGGTAGAAAATAAAAAACAAGAGACGATGGGTGATAAGATCGATGATGCATCCATCACGGCCCAGGTCAAGGCGGCTTTCTTGTTCCATCATTCAACCAGTGCTTTCAAGACTGGTGTCCATACAAGTAATGGGGTAGTCACGTTAACTGGCGATGCCATTAGTGGCGCTGCAAAGGACATGGCCGCCAAGGTAGCAGGTGATGTTAATGGTGTGACAAAGGTTGTCAATAACATGACTGTCGTAGAACCTAAGTAAAGTTATGGAGAGGATATATATGTTTAAGACATTTAAGAGTGCGTTACAGATATTATTTGGTATTGCTTTAGTTCTCCAACTGGGAGGATGTTTTTATTCGGATCATGATCGTTATCATGATCGGGATAGGCATTATGATCACCAGGAGCATCATGAACCTGGCGTTGATGTACATATGCATGGATAATGTCCCCTCATACCGGGGACTATCGTTGGTCGTCGGTATGAGACCAGACAAGCTCGGCCCCTACTACGGTGAAAATACGTATTACGGTGCCTCTTTACAACTAATGCAGTCAATAGAAGATACTGCCGACACACTAAAATTCGGTATTATACCTAGGTATAATTGACTGCATTTTTATTTTTCCTAAAATAGTCTCAAGTTTAAAAAATCCCCTATAAGGAATATATTAGTCATAAAATTTTACTGGCTTATTTTAGTTGTTTGTCTAGAATATGCTTTCCAGGGGATAGTTTGTCATGCTGCATGACGAGGAGGCCTTATGGATTCAAAGGTGTTTGGCAAGAAGATCAAGCTGGCAAGGGTTGAGCTGGATTTGACTCAGACAGACTTGGCCAATGAGATCGGAACAAAGCAGAAAAGTGTTTCAAGGTATGAAAACGGTATTTCTACGCCGTCGCTTGAGACAATGGCGAAGATCGCCAAGGCTTTAAAGAGGCCGGTAGATTCCTTTATTTAGGTGAAGTCGTTTTATTAAATTGAGGTTTATATGTCCGGATCAAAGAATAAATTGGCATTGATCATTGGCGGAAGCCGCGGCATTGGACGGGCCATTGTTTTGCGTCTGGCGCAGGAGGGATTTGATATTTGGCTCACGTGCCTCTCCCATATGGATGCGGCTAAAAAGGTCCAGGAAGAAGTCGAAAAGATTGGCAGAGAGTGTAAGGTGTTTGCTTTTGATATAGCTGATCACGCGGCGGTCAAGAGGGCGTTAGAAAGCCAAGTTGACGCGCGCGTTCCGGATGCCGTTGTTTATAATGCCGGCATCATCAAAGATAATTTATTTGTTTTTATGACGAAAGAAGAATGGGATTCAGTTGTGCATACCAATCTGGATGGATTTTATAATGTTATACATACCGTAATTTTTCCTATGCTGCGTGAGAAGAAAGGCAGGATCGTGATTATTTCATCGACATCGGGCGAGATCGGACAGGCCGGACAGGTCAATTATTCTGCATCTAAAGCAGGATTGATAGGCGCAGCCAAGGCCCTTGCGAGAGAAGTGGCGCGTAAGAATATATGGGTTAATGTGGTAGCTCCCGGGATTATTGATACCCAGATGACCAAGGACCTTCCCAAGGAAAAAATCCTTCCGATGATCCCTGTGCAGCGTTTCGGAACGGCTGAAGAGGTTGCGTCCATTGTGGCTTTTTTATGCGCCGAGAAGCATATGTACATTCATGGGCAGGTCATTGGTGTTAACGGCGGTTTGGCTATTTAATGGGAATTTTTAATGGAACGATATGATGCCATCATTGTGGGTGCAGGTATCAGTGGGCTAACGCTTGCGCTACTTCTTGCTGCTAACAACAGAAAGGTCCTGCTCCTTGAGAAGGCCCCGATGATTGGCGGCGGTTTATGCCGTTTTTATAAGAACGGAGTGCCTTTTGATACGGGGTTTCATTTTACAGGCGGGTTTGTACACAACACAACCCTCCATGACATGCTTACTGTCTTGGGCATCCGGGAGAATATTCATCCGATATTTCTTGATAAAGAGGGGTCCAATCGTTTCCTTTTTGAGAAAGAGGGCTTGTGCCTTGATATGCCCCCTGGGTTAGAGCAGTGCTGTGCCAGGCTGGGGAGTCTTTTTCCTACGGAACGTTCTGCTGTAAAAAGATATTTTGAGATGGTCGATCGTGTTATTCAGGGAACCCCATCGTTTGATCTGAGGAAGATTTCCATATCTCCGGATGCACTCGAAGAAGATTATGTTACTCTAACCCAAGTTTTAGACAGCCTGACACCCAACCAAACTCTGAAAGCGGCGCTGTCTGTGAGCTGTTTGTGTTATGGCACGAGGCCCAACGAGATTTCTTTTGCGAATCATGCGCGAGTTTCCGTCGGGTTCTACGATGCTATGGCGCGCATAGAGGATGGCGGCGACGCGTTTATCCGGGCCTTTCGCAACGCTTTTAAAAATTATCCGATTGAAGTACGCTGTAATGCTTCGATTGAGGCATGTTTAGATATCCATAACAGCCTTGTTGGCCGGTTTCTTCTTTCTAATGGCCAAGAAGTCATCGCGGATAAATGCATCTTTACGATCCATCCATTGGAGATTTTAAAGATTTTGCCAAGGGAACATTTCACAAAAGCTTTTTGGGACAGGGTCGAGTCGTTCGAATCTTCCAATGGTTTCTTTTCTGTCTTTGGAGCGATCGATGGTGAAAAACCAGGTCCTGATTTTGAGCCGTCCATTCTGTCGATATTGCCGCATACAGATGTTAATCTTTTGATGGATCCCGCGTACGACGGCCCCCAGGCTTTGGGGATTTTTCAAAGTCGGGAATGCTTTAAGGATGAGTCTTTTCATGTCCTGAATGCGTTTGAGCCTTCTTTTTTTGGGCATGTTGCGCCCTGGAAGGATTCAAAGGTTGGCCAGCGTCCAGCGGAGTATATGGAGTATAAACGCAAGCATGCTTCGAATATTTGTGAAAGGATCCGTCAAGTCTTTCCTGAATATAAGAGCTCATTTCAAATGTATGATGCGGCAAGCCAGCTGACATTCCGTGATTACATGTTTACCCCTGATGGCAGTGCTTACGGTATCCGGCATAAAGTTGGACAATTTAATCTCTTCGGAAAGCTGCCTTTGCGCAACTTATATGCGGCCGGGCAAAGCGCAGTTTTACCGGGGATCATGGGGTCCATGTTGTCGTCTTTTGTCGTCGCGCGGGCCATTATGGATAAAGACAACTATAACGATTTTGTGCAAAAGCGTTTATGCCATTAAAACGTGCTGTGATTACAGGGATTGGAGCTGTTTCTCCCTTGGGGAGTGATGTTGGTGAAATGCTCTCAGGGCTGGAAGCGCAACACAGTGCCGTGCGGTTTATGGAAGGGTGGGATGCGTATAAGGGGTTACGCAGTCTTGTTGCTGCGCCGGCTATGCCTAAGGATGGGCAGTCTATTCCTCGACAGAGCCGTCGGTCCATGGGGCCGATGAGTATCTACGCTGTGGGGGCCGCCGAGGAGGCGATCAAAGACGGCGATTTACCGGCAGACATATTAAAGACGGGGAGAGTAGGCTGTATTATTGGTTCTACGATGGGGGGCGCTAATAGCCTTAATGATGTTTACGAGAGCATGTCCATCCATAAAGACCTTTCCCAGCTGACCTCGATGAAATTTTTTCAATGCGTGTCACATACTGCGGCATTGAACGTTTCACAGTATTTGGGCATCAACGGGGTTGTTATGGCCACGTCCGCGGCATGCGCATCCGGTCTACAGGCCATCGGAGCGGCTTATGATCTTATTCGTCTGGGATCGCAGGATGTGGTCCTTTGCGGAGGTGCGGAAGAACTTTTTCCGACCGTAACGGCATCGTTTGATATTTTGTTCGCGACATCCACAAAATATAATGACCGGCCCGCATTGACGCCGCGTCCATTCGATGCTGACCGTGATGGATTGGTGTGCGGCGAGGGCGCCGGGATATTGGTGGTTGAAGAATATGAGCATGCAAAGGATCGGGGCGCCAAGATCTATGCCGAGATCATCGGCTATCATACCTGTGCGAGCGGCTTGCATGTTAGCCAGTCTAGTAAGGATGCATTGGCGGCTTCCATGCGGGGGGCGTTATTCGCGTCCCAGATCGATGTGAAGGACGTCGATTATATCAATGCCCATGCAACGGCAACTCTGCAGGGAGATAAGGAAGAGGCCGAGGCAGTTCGGGAGATTTTTGGCGATAAGGTCCCGGTATCCAGCTTGAAAGGATATATGGGGCACACGCTGGGGGCGTCCGGGGCCATTGAATTGATCGCCTCTTTGTGCATGATGCGTTCCGGTCGGATTTATCCGACAAAGAACTTGGACCGTGTGGCGGATGATTGTCAGGGCATTTGGCATGTGCAAAAAATGCTTGAGCGTTCGATCAACATTATTGTAAAGAATGCTTTTGCGCTGGGCGGGTTGAATGCTTCTTTGGTATTGAGGAGGCATTAAAGTAATTCCCTTCCCCTGGCGGGAGGGGTTAGGGGAGGGGGAAAAATGACCAAGGAAGAAATCATACGTCGAACGAATGAAGTGTTTGCCAAGGATTTTGAGATCGCCGCTGATCGTCTCAAGCCCGAGGCCCAAATTTTTAATGATCTGGGGCTTGATAGTTTGGATATCGTCGATCTTGTCGTGGCTTTGCAGAAACAGTTTAGTGTGACGATCCGCGATGATGAACGGGTCCGCAATATACGTACTCTGGGTGACGTGTATGACTTTATCTATTTGTTAGGGCAGGAGAAGACGTTATGAAGGCAAAGAAGTTTATTCTCAATGCCGTTTTTTATTTATCGTTTATTCCGCTCACTATTGTTTTTGTGGTGATCTTTTCGCCTTGGGTTTTGTTGGGGCGCCTGGTTTCTCACCGGGAAGCGATGCGGAGATTTCGTTTGGCGATCAGGTGGTACGGCCGTGTTATTTTTTTCCTCTTGCCCCAGCCATTCTTAAAGGTGCGTTATTTAGACAAAGCCAGCGAGGGAGATGTGCCTAAGCCTTGTATTGTTATTTGTAATCATCGGTCCTCATCGGACGCGTTCTTAATGGCGTGTTTCTCATTTGAAGCGATCCAGATTGTCAACATTTGGCCGTTTAGAATTCCTTTGCTGGGTTTCCTTGCGCGTTTGGCCGGGTATTTGAGTGTTAATGAGATGCCCTTTGAGACCTTCAGTCAGCGTTGCGGAGAACTTTTAGACCAGGGAGTTTCTATCATCTCTTTTCCTGAGGGGACCCGCTCGGGTGTCAATGCGATGGGGCAGTTTAGGGGGGCGATGTTTCGTATTGCGTTAGACAAAAGAATTGCGATAGTGCCTTTGTGTATTACTGGCAACGAAGACAAACCTCCACGCGGCTCCTTCTGGATGAACCCCGGCACGATCCTTCTTCACAGGCTGCCCACCGTGCGTTACGAGGCATTTAAAGATTTTAGTCCGTTTAAATTGAAGAATTATATTCGTGATATCATCCAACGTGAGACAAAATTAATGGATACTCAAGAATGAAATTACTCGAGTGCTATCACAGGAGTTCCTTTTTAGATCTTTCTTGTGCACACAGACTTCAAACCCGCCTGTTACGCCGGCATTTGACCTATTGTCAGTCCGCTTCTGTGTTCTACGCTAAGTTGTTTAAGAAACACGGCATTATGCCACGCCGTGTCAACTTGGATAATCTTCAGGATATCCCGTTGACAGATAAGAGTTGTCTGGAACGTTTGAACGATGCGTTCATTGCCTTGCCCCAAGAGAGTGTGGCGGATATTGTGCTTTCCAGCGGCACTACGGGTGCCCCGACGCAGATCGTGTATTCTCAGCATGATCTTGACCGTCTGGCGTATAACGAAGAGCAATCATTGACGGCCTGCGGGATAACCGCCTGCGATCGAGTTCTTTTGACATGCACGATGGATCGTTGTTTTATCGCCGGTCTAGCCTATTATCTTGGCGCTAAAAAGATCGGGGCCGCGTGTATCCGTAATGGTCTCAATAGTCTGGAAAGTCATGCCAATATCATTAAATTGATGGCTCCATCTGTTATTATCGGGGTCCCGTCGTTCTTGCGAAAATTAGGGACATTCGTTCATCACAAGAAGATTTCTGTCAGGAGCGTCAAGAAACTTGTTTGTATAGGAGAGCCTTTACGGGATAAAGACATGAAACCTCTGGCTGTGACTAGGAATATTGAGAATATTTGGGGGGCTCGTGCGTATTCTACCTATTCTTCTTCTGAAATAGTGACGACGTTTTGTGAATGTGATCGTCAGAATGGCGGGCATTTGCATCCGGAGTTGGCCATCGCGGAGATTATCGATGAGCGAGGACGCAGGGTCAAGCCCGGAGTTGTCGGAGAGCTGGTCGTCACACCGTTGGGGATTGAAGGCATGCCGCTGGCGCGTTTCAGGACCGGGGATATCAGTTTTATGATGGAAGAGCCTTGCGCCTGTGGTCGCCAGAGCCCGCGGCTTGGGCCAATTTTGGCCAGAAAACAGCAAATGCTTAAAGTTAAGGGTACGACGATTTATCCTTTGGCGGTCTATGCGGCATTAGATGAGCTGCCTGAGGTCAGTGATTACTATATAACAGTATTCTCTCAGGACAAGCTTTCTGATCGTCTGAAGGTAACAGTCTCATTGCATCATTCTTGTTCTGTCAGCCGTATCGTTGACGCTCTGGCGGTGCGTTTACGGGTAGCGCCCCAAGTCGTTGTCGCTTCAACAGAAGAGGTCCGTCGTGTTATTTATGATCCGTCTTTACGCAAGCCGGTTCGATTCTTTGACAGGAGAAAACACCTATGAGCGGATGTGGGATTATGCCATTTAGTTTTGAATTTACGGCACAGGATATTGATCAGGCGGTGAGCCATTCTCAACTATTGTCTATTGAGATAGAGTTTAGCTTAAAATGTAATTTGCGCTGTCCCTATTGTTATGTTTCAGCGATGGAAAATCCGACTGATGAGCTCTCTTGTGCGGAAATCCGCGATGTTATTCTCCAGGCCCGCGATCTGGGTGCGCGTAAGATCGTTATTCTGGGGGGAGAGCCGCTTATCTATCCGCGGATCATGGAAAAGATCGAATTTATACGCTCCCAGGGCATGCAGGTTGAATTATTTACTAATGGCCTTCATTTGACTAAGGAGCGTGCGCGTCGATTATTTGATCTGAGCGTCAATGTGGTATTGAAGATGAATTCTTTTAAAGACGATGTCCAGGATAAGCTGGTGGGGGCTCCGGGCGCTTCTAAAAAGATGCGGGCGGCTTTAAGGCGCCTTAAAGAAGCAGGTTATCCTCACGGGGCGGGTTTCTTGGCTGTGAGCACTGTTATTTGCCGGGACAATCTTTCAGAACTTCCCTCTTTATGGATTTGGCTGCGTGATCAGGGTATTTTGCCTTATTTTGAAATTTTAACTCCTCAGGGACGCGCCGTGCACAATGATGAACTTAATGTCCCCACCGAGGCAATCGAAAAGCTGTTTTATGAAATAAGCGCCATCGACCGCACGCGCTATAACCAAATATGGGACCCTCAGCCGCCGCTCGTCGGCGGGAAATGTTTACGCCATCAGTTCTCCTGTTTGATCAACGCGCAAGGGTTTGTGATGCCGTGTGTCGGGATCAATATGCCTATCGGCAACATCCGCCAGAAGAAATTGAAGGACATCCTTGGCGAAAGTGAGGTTGTCGGGAATTTGCGGGATTTCCATCATAAAATTAAAGGCCCATGTGGCAAGTGCGATAAAGCCGATCATTGTTATGGTTGCCGCGGGGCAGCGTATCAACTGACCGGCGACTATTTGGCATCGGACCCCTTGTGCTGGAAGAATACAGCTTATGCGGATAAGATCACAAAACTTCCGGTTTCAGTGGATGGTTTCATTCCGCATGAAGCGCCCATGCGTCTGGGAGATCGTTTAATCAAGATCGGCGAACGAACGGCCGAGGTCGAGACGACCGTCCGGCAAGATATGCCGTTTGTCAACGACAATGGTTTTTTGGATGAAACGGCCTATTTGGAAATAATAGCACAAGCTTCGGCCGCCATGATAGGGTTTGAGGATTACGGGAGATCAAACAAGAAACCCGAGGGGTTCCTGATAGGCACAAAGCAGCTTGAGGTCCTGGGGCGCGCCCGCGTCGGTGATGTTTTAACGGTTTCGGTATTCAAATATGCCAAGTATGGGGACTTTGGGATCATTAAAGGATCGGTCTGCCGCGGGGCTGATGTGTTGGCGCAGGGGGAGGTTAAAGTTTTTAGAAATAAAATATGAGACGGATAATAGCCTCATTCCTATTTTTTATTTGCTTACAAGCAGTGAACGTTTACTCTGATAATTCCTCTGAGGATATCAAGGCTGTTCTTGATCATTTGGAAAAGACAATGTCAGGGACAAAGACTATTCAAACCGATTTTATCCAAGAGAAAAATCTCGCGCTTTTTAACCAAAAAATTATTTTGAAGGGCAAAATTTTTATCCAGAAACCCGGACTCCTTTCTTGGAGGGTATTGAGCCCGATGCGTTATTCTGCCGTGATCAATGGCAGTACCATCAGCCAGTGGGATGAGGATACTAATCAAGTGCAGCAATTGTCACTAGCGAGAAATACCAGCTTTCAGGTTGTTGTTGAACAAATGCAACATTGGTTTTACGGCACATTTAAATCTATGTCAGATGATTATAAAATAACCTTGAGAGGCAAGCATCCCATTGCTCTGGAGTTCGTTCCTTTGGAAAATTCAGGTACACGCAATTTTATCAAGCGGGTGACTGTCCTTTTCCAAAATGATGAACGCACCATTAAAGAGGTGCGCATTGAAGAACAAAACGGAGACAGCACTTCCCTGGTCTTTGTGAATGCTCAACTTAACAAACCTGTACCCCTAAGCGTCTGGGAGGTTAGAACAGATGTCCGGTGACTATCTTTCCCGCATATATAATTTAGTGCAAAGGCATAAGCAGATCGTTATTGGCCTCTTAGGGGGACTGATTGTCATTTCAATAATCGGGCTTAAATTTGTTCAATATAATAATAATATCGAGATGATGTTGCCGCAAAATGCCGCCCTGCAGAATACCATGAGTTTCCTGCACGGGGCTAATTTTTCGGATAAGCTGGTGATCTCTTTAAAACTTAATGATGAATACCACACGACACAAGATCTGATCCTCGCTGCGGACGCTCTGGCGGCTTCAATACAATCTTCCCCGATGGTAAAACAGGTAATCAGCCATGTTCCCGTAAGTCGTGTGGCGTCAGAGATGATTTCTTTCCTGAAGTATGCCCCACAACTGTTAGGATCTAAATCCTTATCTAAAATAAACAGCCAAATTACCCCTGAGGGCGTTAAAGACAGGCTTAAGTTTATTTACCGGCAATCCTTGAGCCCGGGAAGCTCATTTTTGATGCCGTTTTTGCGCGCCGATCCGCTGGGGTTGTTTTCCGGGATCTTACGCGATATCGAGAAGCTCTCGATGTCGTCAGGTTATGATGTGGTCATTAATAATGGCCATTTAATGAGTCAAGACGGCCGGCATGCTTTAGTTATTGTCAAGACACCTGTGGCTTTGACTGACGGATTTGGGGCGCGAAAACTCATTGTGTATCTTCGGGGGAAATTAAAGACCGTTTTGCCGGGATTTGTTTCGGCTGATATCATCGCCGGGCACGTACATACGATCAGCAACGAGGATATCATGAAAAAGGATATTTTGATTACTTCAATGGTGGCCTCGTTGGCTCTTGTGTTGTTGTTTTTGTTTTTTTCACGCGATCTAAGAGCGGTGATGATTTTTTTAGCCCCATTCGCGGCTGTGGCTGTTGCCATCAATATCACGTATTTTGTTTTTAAGAATTTATCCTATTCTGTTATCGGTATGGGCACGGTTATTTCCGGCATTGCTATTGATTATGGGATTTATGTGTATGTGGCCGTGCGCAAAGCAGGCCGCAGTCTGGACGTCATCAGGCAGGTGATCAGGCCGGTATTATACAGCGCCCTGACTACGATAAGTATTTTTGCGGTATTTTTCGCCTCGAGTGTAAAAGGCTATCATCAGCTTGCCTTTTTTTCAGACCTTAGCATCATTTTCTGTGTATTATTTTCTCTTTTTATTTTGCCCCATTTTTTAAGCAAAGACAAACGCCCTGCGTCAACTTTTGTGGCGCTTAACCGTGCCTTGCCATTGAGTTTTAAGTTACGGGATTCACTATGTATTTTTTGCTGGGCAGCGATTTTGGCCATTATGTTGATATCGGGGAGTCGGTTAAGGGTTAATAATGATATTGCCCAGTTTGACAAGGTGGGCCAGGAGGTTTTATCAGCGGAAAAGGATTTTCATAATATCTGGGGAGGCAAGGTCACACCGGCAGTTTTGGTGGTTTCGGCCAAGACCCTCGAAGGCGCATATCAAAATAACACAGATATTTATGAGGCAGTAATTAAAAAAAAGGCCGAGGATAATTTTATCAGCTTAGCCTCGGTCTGGCCGGGGCTTAATACACGTAAGGTTAACTTATTACATTGGCAGGAATTCTGGAATACCGGATTAGAGAGTAAGATTAAGAATATGTTGTCAGATGATGGCAAGATTTATGATTTCTCGAAGGATGCCTTCGAGCCATTTTTTCACCAGTTGCATGCGGCAGGAGATTTAGCACTTGAGCCTAAGGGATTTGCCTTTTTCGATCATTTAAAGGAGCAATATGTGGTTAAGAAAGAGGATGGGTATCAGGTTTTGTCTTTTTTTCCTGACGAGGACAAATATATTACACGATTATCCGAGATAAGCAATGATCATCCGGGAGCATTTATAGTATCGCGGAAGAATTTCTCCAGGACAGTTACGCATGCGCTTGGATCAGAACTTGTCTTTTTGTCGCTCTTGAGCATTTTTCTGACCGCGGCCATAACATTCTTGTTGCTGAAGGATATCCGCCTCTCGGTTATTGCCCTGGTGCCGGTCATAACCAGTATCATCATGATTGCCGCAGTTATCCCATTAGCCGGATTGGCATTAAACATGTCCAGCATTATTGCCTCTATGATAGTGGTAGGTATTGTCAGTGACTATGGCATGTTTGTAGCGTATCAATGTAAATATAAATTTCAGACCGGGACTTATCTGGCAGTGACTTTTGCGGCTCTCGCAACCCTTATTGGGGCAGGCGCGCTTTTATTTGCCCGTCACCCTTTACTTTTTTCTGTCGGGGTGACGATGGTGACTGGGGTGTTGTCAGGTTATCTCTCCAGTGTCATTGTCATCCCGCCGCTGTACAGGCGGTGGATTCGGGAAGGTTGTACAAGATGAAACGATACGACTTATGTGAGATAGCAGATAATCTTTGGTTTCCTAGAACATTTCGTAACCTGATGACGGATATTTTGGAATTTATTGTTGTGAAATACCGGGTCTATGAGCCTGTTATTCCCCTTATTAAAGAAGTCATGCAGCATATGAAGACGACCCAGATCGTCGATTTGTGTTCCGGGGGATCGGGGCCTTGGCCCCAAATATTGGAACAATTACAAGAAGGCCAGGGGCCTGTCTCAGTTACTCTTACTGACAAATACCCTAATCACCAGGCTTTCAATAAAATAAAACAGCGCTTTGGTCATAAAATACGTTGTATACCCGAATCAGTGGATGCTATGAACGTCCCTGCTGATTTAAAAGGTATGCGTACTATTTTTTCCGCTTTCCATCATTTTGTTCCTGATGAGGCAAGAAAGATATTGCAGAATACGGCCAATAGCCGCAGCGCTATCGGCATTTTTGAGTTTACAGAAAAACGCTTAGATAAAATCCCTCTGGCTCTTTTACTACCTCTGTTTGTTTATATCGTTGCCCCATTTATCAAGCCCAGAACTTTTAAAAATATTTTTTGGGTAAATATTATCCCCATTATTCCTTTGGTATTTACTTACGATGCGATTATTTCTCATATAAGAACGTATTCTCCTGAAGATTTAAAGGCGCTCGTTAAGGGGGTTAATGCGCAAGGTTATGAATGGAAAATAGGCCAGATTCCTTCATCATTGAGATCGGTGAAGATAACTTATTTAATGGGTTTTCCGAAAGAGTGTGTGCCGCACTAAAGGCACGAAGGGGCCATTGACCGGAAGGTCAATGGCCGGGTTCTTTTGTATTAATCGAAAAAGATAATACCAGGGAGGGTCAAATGATCGGCAAAATGAAATTCTTTGTATGGATGGGCGCGCTTGGCGCCTTGTTGATGGTGTCAAGAGCTTCTTTTGCAGCCAATGGATCTGCTCTAAAAGAAGCGGAAGGAAAAACATATTATACGGCAGTCAATATTTGGTATGAAGATCCTAAAGAGATCCCGTCGACCAATTATCACAAGGGTCAATTGCTGCCCATCAACACTCAGGTCAAGATCGGTACAATGCGAAAGAACAGCTTCACTTTTACGGATGGCGATAATGTCGAATATACGATCCAGATTGTCCGGAAACACACGCCTATCCCGAATGAAGAGTTATTCAACAGGTATTTTTCCAGAACCAAGATTGATCTGGGTCAATTTTTTGGTAAATTTAACAAGGATGAACTGAAAAATATTGAAGCCGGCACAATCGCTGTCGGCATGTCCAAGAGAGCGGTCATCGCGGCCTATGGGTATCCCCCGTCACACATGACTCCCTCTCTGGAAAAAAATCCGTGGAAATATTGGGAATCCCGTTTTTCAAATTTCTATGTTTTTTTCAAAGACGGCAAGGTTAGCCGTGTAGGTAATGCTGAATAACCCATTCTTTAAAGAATTAGGAAAGAATGTCTGTATGCGCAGATTTATATTTCTGTCTTTAATAATTTTAAGTAGTGTCGGCTGCAGTAGCGTCCCTTTCCAAAGGACAATCTATATGCCGTTGGGGTACGTTGACCCGTCGCTCGCACGTCAAGCATTTGCCGCGTCCCTTCCTGATAGATTTCAGGTCATCAATACTATCGTCTTTCAATATAAATGGCACAGCTTCGCTGCGCTGGGGTTTATTGATGCCAATAGGGAACTTAAAACTTTTGCCATGTCCTGCCTGAATCCTGCGGGAATTAAATTGTTTGAATTATCCGCAGATAAGGATTCAATCAGGACCAATTTTATTTTAAAAGAACTTCTGCACGAGGGGGACTTGCCTTCGGTTGTAGGAGAGGCTATCAGAAGGATTTATTTTGATAATGTCCCTTCTCCAGAAGCCAAAATGCAAAAGGACAGGTATAGAGTTATTTTTAGCGAGCCGCATGGGGTAGGGACATTGAAGTATATATTCGCCGGCACCTCGTCGCCCTTGAAGCTTATTGAAAAAAGGTATTATGAAAAAAACCGTCTTCTCTGGAGTGTTTTTTATTATGAATACCGTCAGGATCGCGGCAAGTTATATCCTGTCGGGATCATCCTTAGGCATTATCGTTTGGGCTACAATCTGATTGTCCGTTTAAAAGAGGTGCGTTGAGTTGAACCAATTAAGCAAAGAGATACAATCAAACATGTCTGATCTGTGCGATAACGGCAAAGAATTGACCGCGCATTTTTGTTTTTCACGGAAATTTACCGGTTTCAAAGGGCATTTTCCGGTCAAGCCGATTTTGCCGGGGGTATGTAAGATCCAGGCCATCCTATGCATGCTTGAGGCAACGACGCATAAGACGCCGCAGCTAAAAGAGATTATTTCAGCCAAATTTTTTACTCCCATAACTTGCCGTGAAGAAATAGTCTGTACAGTTCGCCGCGTATTAGAGAGCGGTGGAGAGATGAGGGTTTCGGCCTTAATAACTGATAAGGACAAGAAGATCGCCGAGATTAATCTGAAAGTTGTTCTGGGGTAAAAGGAGAGGCGGCTATGATGCGACGCAAGGTCGGTAAATATTTTGAGCGTTCCCCTGGCGCCCCCATGCCCATATCCTTCATTGTCAAAAGAAGGGTGTCCTTTAGTGAAGTGGACGTCATGGGGATAGTTTGGTATGGCCGCTATCCGCTTTATTTTGAAGAAGCTTCCGGTGAATTAGCCAGAAGATGCGGGTTATCTTTTCAGGATTTCTATCAGGCAAACCTGCGCGCTCCCATCGCGCAATGCCATATTGATTACCACCAACCCCTGCATTTGGATGAGGAGTTTACGATCAGGGCTTTGGCCCCGTGGTGTGAAGGTGCTAAATTATTAACTGAATACGAGATCAGGAGGACAGACGGGGCTCTGGTCGCCACCGGATATACGGTACAGATGTTCATTGATAGCCTTACCCAGGAAGTTACTATCGTTACCCCCAAGCTTCTGGAAAATGTACGTCAACGTTGGCTTAGAGGAGAGTTTAAGTGCCTGGTATAAAAACCGTAATCACAGATTGTGATTTAATCACTGCTTATGGGAGAGGCGTTTTATCTTGTTGGGAGGGCATTTTATCCTCCAGGAGTGCCATAGATAAAATGGAGCGGTTTTCTACCACTTCGTTTCAGAGCAGGAATGCAGCCCTCGTAGCAGGGCTCAAATATTTAGGAGAAGATTCTCTTGTCATGCAGATGCTTTTTTCGCTTTTAAAACGCCATCAAATACAGATACCCTCTGATGCCTTGCTTATTCTTGCTACTACTACGGGAGAAATAGATATATTGGAGAAGCAGGTTTTGAGAGGAGACCCTGATGCCAAGGAGAGCAGGTTTAGTTTTCTTTTGGAAAAAGTAAAGGCACTCACCGCAATTACGGGGGAGGGCATAATCATTTCAAGCGCTTGCGCCTCCTCTCTCGCTGCTCTTGGTTTTGCTTCAAGCCTCATCCAAAGCGGAAAACATGATTGTGTGTTGGTAGTTGCCGCTGACGCGGTAACGGAGTTTGTTTTTTCAGGATTCTCATCTCTTATGGCGTTGGACCCGGATAAGGCAAAACCATTTGATAAAAACAGGGCGGGTTTAAGCCTGGGGGAAGGCGCGGGTTTTGTTCTACTGATGAGCCAAAAGCGGGCACAACAGGAAGCCAGGACAATCCTGGGCGAAATAGCCGGTTGGGCGATGTCTGGTGACGCCAATCATATGACCGGGCCATTGCGTGATGGCAGCGGCTTGGAGATGAGTATACAAAAAGCCTTGCAGAATGCGGGGATATCCGGCGGTGATGTGAGCTGTGTGTCCAGCCACGGGACAGGGACTATATATAATGATTCAATGGAGATGAAGGCCGTAAATAATATTTTTCACCATCGGCCTCTCCCGCTTTATTCGATCAAAGGGGCCGTGGGGCACACGATGGGAGCATCCGGTTTAATCGAATGCGTTATGGCGATTTGGGTTTTAAAGGAGAAAATTATTCCTCCTACCGTGGGATTAGTTGATGTTGACCCCGAGGCAAAGGATTGGGCTTCGTTAGAACAACGCGATCTTAAGGGCAGAATCGCGTTGCTGAATAATTCAGGGTTCGGCGGAGTAAACGCCTCTTTAGTATTGAGACATTAAGATGGCAATACAAACTATGGTTAAAGGATACGGTTGGATAAAAGAGGGGGAATGCGGCTGTAACCAAAAGGGCCTTTTGTGGCAATATGCTGACCTGCAGCTATTATGCGCCAAGTTGCTTCAGGAAAGCGTACTTGCATACCCCATTGAACATTTTGGCAGGTTTGATGTAGCGTCCCGGCTCGTCGCTCTTTGTGTAGCCTTGGCTTTGTGGGATGCGCATATTAATTATGCCAAGGGTAAGAAACAGGATATCGGGATCTTAGGCGTGAGTCCTGACGGCGCGCTCGTTTCAAATCTTGAATATTTTAAAGATTATGTGAAAGCGGGGAGGAAGCTGGGCCGTGGGAACCTTTTTATCTATACTTTACCTTCAAGCCCCCTGGCAGAATCGGCGATTCATTTCGGATTGCAGGGGCCAATACTATACATGCGCAACTTTGAGAAGACGGAAGCAAATTTATTAGATCAGGCTGAAGGGATGGTGCACAATAAAGCAGCCGAGACTATTTTAGCGGTTTCTTTTGGTATCAACGAGGCTACCTGTCAATGTATTCAAGGATAATCCTAGGAGCAACAGGGTGAAGATAAAACTTATTTATCCCAAATGGCCGAAACTTCCGCATCAGCCGGAATTTAACTTGCCGCCTCATGGGCCGGTGTGTTTCGCGGCGGCTTTGCCCCTGGATATCGACATCGATTTTTGCGACGAGAATGTTGAATCACTGGTAATCGGCAGGGGGGAGGATTTGGTATTCATTTCTTGTATGTTGACCTGCCAGATTGTCCGCGGCTGGGCGATCGCTGACTGTTACCGCGCGCTTGGCCAAAAGGTTATTTTTGGCGGCATTGCGGTCATGCTGCATCCTGAAGAAACTTTGCCGCATGCTGATGCGGTCTTCCTGGGTGAGGCCGAAGGACATATCAACAAGGTATTAAAGGATTTTGAGCAAGGCACATTAAAGAAAATGTACAATTTTATGAATGAGTATCCCGACACCGCGCTCATCGGGATTGCTCGACGGGATATCTTAAAGCATGAGCTTTATAATTTTCGAGGCGTGCAGATGGTAGATTTGGTCCATGCCTCAAGAGGGTGCAGGTTTAATTGTTTCCCGTGCTGTACCCCTTATTTAGGAGGGCGTAATTTTCGTCCGCGGCCGATCGATCGTGTTGTCGAGGAGCTTAAAAGCATCCCTAATAATCGCCTTTTTCTAGTGGATAATTCATTGGCGCAGGATGATCAGTGGGAAAAAGACCTTTTCCGGGCCATGATTCCTTTAAAAAAGAAATGGGTCTCGCATCCGATCAAGGATGATGACGAGATCCTGGATCTTGCCGCCAAGGCAGGTTGCTGGTATGTATACCAGGCCATCTTTGATACATCTGATTATATCCGCCGGCGTATTAAGCGTCTGAAAGAACGCGGCATTGGTGTTGAGGGGACGATTATTTTAGGGACCGACGATCATGATGAGGACTATATCAAGCGTCTTGTTGATTTTCTTCTGGAAGTCGACTTGGATCTGGCAGAGTTTACCATTTTGACCCCCTTCCCGCATTCACCGATTCGCACTCAACTGGAACAGGAAGGACGGATCCTTCACAGCGATTGGGTCAGGTATACCGCAGGTGAGGTGGTTTTTAAGCCTGCAAAAATGACGCCGGATGCCCTGCAGAAGATGTATGAATATGCCTGGAATACTTTTTACGCGGATTGCAGTAAGGAAGTAAAGATGGCAAAGCTTTATTTAACCGTGATGCATCGGGAAAAAGAGGATGGCACCTATCGGCAGGTCCGGTTGCGTAATACACGCGGTTGGGGGGCGGCTGCTACTAAATGAAAATACTGCTTATTTCTGCTAATACGACGGACACGCCATTTCCTGTCTATCCTCTTGGCATGGGGATCGTGGCCAATGCCCTTTTGCGCGCCGGGCATGCGGTAGTGCAATTTGACTTTCTTCATTGCGGCCAATCACTGGAGAAGTTGGCGGATGCGCTGCGATTAGAGATGCCGGGCCTGGTAGGGATTTCCATACGTAATATTGATAATGCTAATATGGTCAGTGAGCAGCATTACATCAATATCGTCCGCCAGATCGTTATCACAATACGTTCTGTTGTTGAAGCTCCGATTGTTTTAGGGGGAGCCGGTTTTTCAATTATGCCGGAAGCGATCCTGGATGCCGTTGGCGCGGATTACGGGATCGTGGGAGAAGGAGAATCGGCGGTGGTTGATTTCGCGGCAAGTATTGAGCGTGGCGAGCGGCCGGATAGATGTATGCGCACACCCAGCCGTCTTGATCCAAAAGAAATTGGCGCTGCCTCCTATGATCAGGACCTGATAAAATTTTATCTTCAATATGGCAGCATGGTAGGAGTGCAGACTAAGCGCGGCTGCGTTCACGATTGTGTTTATTGCACGTATCCGTTGCTTGAGGGCAGAGAATTCCGCCCGCGACCGGTGGGGGATGTGGTGGATGATATCGAACGTCTAGTGAACGTCCATCATGCGGGGTATATTTTTTTTACTGATTCTATCTTTAACGATGATGAGGGGCTTTTCCTGGATCTTTTGAGCGAGATGAAACGTCGGAGGGTTTCGGTACCGTGGACCTGTTTTATTAAGCCTGGGAATATCAGAGAAGAGCATGTGCTTTTGATGAAAGAGGCCGGTCTTAAGGCCATCGAAATCGGATCAGATGGGGCGTCCGATATTGCCTTAAGAGGTTTGGGCAAAGATTTTCTTTTTAAGGACATTATTACCACCAACGATGTTTTTACCAGAAACGGTATTGCTACCGCCAATTTTTTTATGTTCGGCGGTCCCGGCGAGACCAAAGAGTCCGTGATGGAAGGGATTAGAAATATTGTTGCGCTTCCCAAGACACTTTCTTTTATGTTCATGGGGGTCCGTATCCTGCCTGGGACTCCTTTGGAGACAATCGCGCTTGAGGAAGGCGTGATTGGGCCAGGGCAGGATCTTTTAGGGCCTGTGTATTATCTTTCCGGCGCCTTAGACCGGCAATGGCTTGAGAAGACTTTGACCGATGGGTTTAAAGACCATCGTTATTGTTTTTTTCCGTCGGATAAGTTTGAAACAGCTACAAAGTTTCTTCATCAAATGGGGTATACGGGTTCCTTATGGGGAATGTTATCGCCCAACAAAATGCGGACAACACCGCGAGCGGCCAAGATGTAACGTCTTTGGATGCTGTATGGTGTGTTGTGCCGGTTTATAACAACGCGGCCACTGTGCGTGAGGTTGCGCTCGCCTGCCGCAAGCATATGCCTCATGTTCTGGTTGTAGACGACGGCTCTACAGATACGGATGTGGCCAGGGCCTTCGCGGGGACGGATATCTGTGTAGTTAGGCATGCGGTCAATCGCGGTAAAGGGGCGGCGTCAATGACAGCGTTAGAGTATGTCAGCGCTCATGGCGGGACTTTTATGGTCACTATTGATGCGGATGGCCAGCATTATCCTGACGATATCCCATCTTTTATCGAAAATCTGGATGAGACTGCCGTACTTGTTGGTTGTCGCGATTTTACGGTTGCCGACGTTCCGGGGTCCAGTAAATTCGGCCGCAAGTTTTCAAATTTTTGGTTCCGTATTGAGACGGGTCTGCTGGCTCGTGATACGCAAAGCGGCTTTCGCGCCTATCCCGTGAAATATTTGAAAGAGTTGCCGTTGGCAACGCGTTCTTATGACTGGGATATGGAGGTCCTGGTGCGCTCTGCTTGGGGCGGTATGGGGATAAAATCAATCCCGATCCGGGTCTTTTATCCGCCGAAAAGTATGCGGGTTACCCATTTTCATCCGTTCTTTGATAACTTACGTATATCATTACTCCATTGCCGCCTGATCGGACGCATACTCTTGCCGATGCCGCATAAACAGCTTGTCCCCAGGCAGAATAAGGATGAGATCAATATGAGTTTATTCAAGGACCCGCGATCTTTCTTCAAGGGCCTTCTAACAGAACATGCGACGCCAACAGGGCTTGCGGCCGCAGCGTTTGTGAGCATCTTTTTAGCTGTTTTGCCTTTAGTGTCGGTACACATGGTGGTTATTCTTTATGTAACGAGCAGGCTTCATTTAAATAAGGTCATGGCGTTGGCCATTCAGAATATTTGCATGCCCCCGTTTGTCCCGGCACTTTGCATTGAGCTTGGCCATTATTTGCTTTATCGGGAGTGGATCACGCAAGTGTCGATGCAAGTGGTTTTTTGGCAGTTGAAAGATAGAATCTGGGAGTGGCTGGTTGGTTCTTTGGTCATGGCACCTTTGTTGGCAGCAGCAGTGGCAGTTGTGGTATTTTTTGTATCTTCTTGTTTTTATAAGCACCGCCAGGTTGTTAGCGACCAAACGGCAGGGCCGGTGAGGAGCGCTTAGTCCATGCCGCCTAATGATTCTGTTATAGCTGCGCGTAAGATCTATGTCAAACATCGGGGTGGTGTTTTGGGCATTTGGTTCTTTCGTCAAATGTTGAAGTTTTTTGGCCTGCGAGGGGCATATTTTTTGTTGTCCGGAGTCGCTCTTCATTATCTTTTGTTTGATATGGACGCACGCAGGCGCTGTATGGCGTATGTCCGGCGGCGTTTCCCGGATGCCGGATTCTTTGGGAATGTCAATGCTGTTTATCGTCTTTTTTTAAATCAGGGCCAGCATTTGATTGATTACTACGCTTCGCTGTCGAAAACAGTCCATTTTGATTTGTATATGGAAAATAAAGATATTATTACCAAAGTGGGCCAAGCCCCGGGAGGCTTTGTGCTTTTGACTTCGCATGTCGGCAATTGGCAAATTGCCATGCCCGCTTTAGCGCACATCAACAAGAAGGTTTATCTTGTTAGGCGCCCTGAAGACAATCAGGCCGTGGCGCATTCCTTTGGAGTTGACTGGAAAAGTTCGCAGATCCGGTTGATTTCACCCGAGGGAGATTTCGGAGGGGCCATTGAGATCGTGCGTGCCCTTGGGGAAGGCGCTATTGTCTCTATGGCTGGAGATAGGCGTTACAACTTTGACAGTGTGAGGGTCCCGTCTTTTCTAGGGGCCACGGCATTTTTTCCTTATGGCGCATTTCACATTGCCGCGGCATGTCAAGTGCCGGTAGTTGTTTTTTTATCAGCTAAAACAGGTCCTCGAGCGTATGAAGTGAGTATTTCCCGTCTGATTAATCCGGTCTATAAAAAGGGGATTCCCAAGAAAGATCAAATAGCCCGTTGGGTTGGGGAATATACGGAAGTTCTGGAAGAATTTTTAAAAAAGTACCCCTATCAATGTTTTATATTTAATGATGTCTGGAAAGAACAATAATGGTCTGTACGCTCGTCTCGCGGCAGACACGTTATCGTATATGCAATAGTATAAACTGGAGGATGTATGGACAACAAAGAGCAAGAGCTGGCAGGAATTCGTAAGCAATTAAAGGAACTCCTTGTGACGAGCCTTTCTTTGGAGGGGGTTAACCCCCAAGAGATCAAGGATGATGCGATCCTTTTTGGGGAGGGGTTGGGGCTGGATTCCCTGGATGCTGTTGAGATCGTTGTCCTTTTACAGCGCAACTGGGGGATAGATGTCAAGGATATGAACGAAGGACGCAAGGCGTTTTACTCCATTGATACCCTGGCGAATTATATTTACGATCATTTGAAGCCATAACCGGAAAGAGAAACACGCTAATGAATCCCGTTGTCATCAGTGGTATGGGCGCCATATGCGCGGCCGGCAAGACGACTGGAGAAATCCTGTCGTCATTTGAATCTTGCCGACGAGCGCCTGCTCGTCCGACTGTTTTTGCATCCTCACTGGATTTTCCCGTCTTTGAGGTATTGAAATTTTCACATTCTCCACAGATCATGCGTACCTTGGCGTTAGCTTATGCTGCGTTGGATGAAGCCTTGTTAGCGGCCGGGCTGAGCGGGGACTTGTCAGGACTTCGCGCGGGGGTTTGTTTGGGCACGACCGTGGCCAGTCAGCTAAATAATGAAGCCTGGTATCGGCAATATCGTTCCCAAGGGCAAATGCTCCCGGAGCCCATCGATATCTATTTTAAAGGGAATCTTGCCCAGGCTTTAGCGGTCCGTATGAAAGTTACAGGGCCGGCATTAACGATTGTAAATGCCTGTTCTTCCGGTGCGGATGCGATCGGTGTTGCCCTAGATTGGCTTTCTACGGACCTTTGCGATATCGTGATTACCGGCGGAGCGGATGAGATCAATCACGTCCCTTATTGTGGTTTTGGCGCGTTGAGTGTAACGAGCACCTCGCCATGCAGACCTTTTGATAAAAACAGGAACGGGTTGAATTTGGGGGAAGGGGCGGGAATTCTAATTTTGGAGACAGAAACTTCGGCGCGCAGGCGTTCAAGGAAGATTGATATGTTCGTCTCTGGTTATGGCGCGGCAGCCGATGCGTATCACCTGACAGCCCCACGGCCTGATGGCTCTGGTCTGGAGGCGGCGATTGGCGTGGCCATGGCGCAAGCGGATCTTAATCTTAAGGACATTGTTTTTGTTAATGCCCATGGCACATCCACACGGGATAATGACCGCGCGGAAGGCCGCGCATTGCTGAGGATCTTCGGGGAAGATCTCAAGTTCCTATCGACAAAAGGTTTTACCGGACACACGCTGGGGGCGGCAGGCGCGTTGGAAGCTATCTTTACAGCTCTGGCCTTGCGGCATGGATGGATATCCGCTAATATTGGTTTTGAAGAGTTGGACGAAGACATAGGGCTGGCCCCGGTCGCCATAAAGACTTCCGTTTCGGGGAGATCGGCCCTTTCGACTTCGCTCGCTTTTGGCGGAAATAATGCGGCAGTGATCATTACAGGACAATAATGTACATTCATGGTATCGGGATAATTTCGTCGGTTGGCAGGGGACTTGAGGCCCATCGTGATGCTTTGACGAGCGGTTCATGGCCAATGACTGGAGGAGGTCTTCACCGCGTTGGGGAAAAGGACCTGAAAGATCCGATCCTAGCCAAGGAAGCCCGCCGGGCCAGTCGATTCGATCGGATGGCTATTTTAGCCGGACTTGACGCGCTTGAAGATGCGGGGATCCGTTCGGATACTCATCTATCAGCCGTGGGCCTGATCATCGCGACAGGTCTAGGTCCTCACGTAACAACTTTTCGTTTTCTGGATGACATTATCAATTTTAAAGAAAAGGATGTTTCGCCTACACTTTTCTCTCATTCTGTTCATAATGCCGCGGCCTCCTATTTGTCTCTTCTGGCGGGTATACGAGGGCCTACGTTGACTGTTACCCATTTTTCCTTCGCTTTTCATGAGGCTTTAAATTTAGCGCAATGGTGGCTTGAGCAAAAAAGATGTGAGTATGTTTTAATTGGCGCGGTCGATGAATTAGGGGATGTGATGGAGAAGATTCTTCGCTTGCGATCTTCAGTTGATGCGCACATGGCCCTGGGAGAGGGCAGCGTTTTTTTTGTGTTAAGCCAGGCACCGTCTGAACGAAATGATGGCATAATCCGACTAATTCAGGACATCGCAGATTTCGCGCCTTTTGTCGAGATTGTCAGGGAACAACTCGCGCGATCAAAATTAGCAGGGTGCATTCAATGACATTTTCAAAGAAAATTTTAAAGTTAGTCTGCTTGTTGTTGTTTTGTATAGCCCAAACCGGTTGTGCTTTGTTGCAGATACCTGTTGATCTCCTTGGGTCCGTTGTTAGTTCTGCTGTCGGCATAGGCACACAAGCGGCACAGCTTGGCATAGCGGCTGCTCCCTATGCTGCGCCTTTTTTTATGTAATGGTCTTTTTAGAAAAATATGAATGATCTGGCCAGAAAAGCTATCATTGGATTGATACAACTTATCATTGGTTTAGGCGTTTTGCTTTTTGTCCCTGCAGGGACAATTAATTTCTGGCAAGCGTGGGCCTACTTGTTCGTTTTTGGCGCATCAGTTGTACTGATATTCGCCTATTTATACAAGAATGATCGCAAGCTCCTTGAACGCCGATTAAACAGGACAGAAAAAGAAAAAAGTCAAAAGGGGATACAGTTTTATATATACATTACCTACATGGGTGTATTTATTCTTTCTTCACTTGATCATCGTTTTTTGTGGTCGGATGTCCCGTTTACAGTAGTGATGGGTGGGGAGGTTTTGGTCGCACTCGGGTATTGGGTCATCTTCATTGCGCTCAAAGAGAATACCTTTGCCGCATCGACGATTGAAGTGGCCTTGGATCATAAAGTTATTTCAACGGGGCCGTATGCGATCATTCGCCATCCGATGTATTCAGGGGCGATTGTCATGCTTTTGGGTACGCCTCTTGCGCTGGGATCATGGAGGGGGCTCCTTATCTTCATCCCCATAACCTTCTTAATAGCGTGTCGGCTTCTCGATGAAGAGAAGCTCCTTTCCCAAGGCCTATCCGGTTATAAGGAGTATTGTCAAAAGGTCCCCTATCGTCTGATACCATTTATTTGGTAGATTATCACTCGCCTCTGTTATACCTCAGTACAATTGATCCATTCTTAATACTTTCATAAAATAATACTCTGAATTTAATTGTCGATTAAGTTAACGGGCCAACCATGATCACCCATGTTAAAGTTTTTCTTAGAAATGTACGTTTATTCTTTAGCCGCAGCGCATGGGCTATTCATTTGCTTGGGTTGTCAAGGTTAAATAAGGCTGATGACAAGCCAGGGCTGGTGATGGTCCAGATCGACGGGTTATCATTAACTCAATTCCAGCGGGCCCTTCAAAAGGGGCATCTCCCATTCTTGAATTCTCTTCTCCAGAAAGAGCGTTACGCCATCCATCCTCTTTATTCCGGACTACCTTCCAATACTCCCGCATTCCAAGGGGAGTTATTCTATGGAGTTAAAACATGCGTACCGGCTTTTAGTTTTGTGGACCGTAAAACCGGCCAGCCTGTCAAAATGTTCGATGGGTCTTATGTGGCGTCATTGGAAGCGGAATTAAAAAAACAAGGCAGCGGACTATTGGCAGGTGGCAGTGCGTATTCCAACATCTTTGCTGGCGGGGCCCGGGAAGCGCATTGTTGCTGGGGAAATTTGGGTTACAGCGGAGTTTTGCATGCCATAAACCCGTTTGTATTTCCTTTTTTGATGATTTTATACATCGATATCTTTATAAGAACTTTTTTTCTGCTGACCATTGAAGTTGTGATTGCCACCTTTGAATGCATCCGGGGGACGTTCAAGGGAAGGGCGTTTTTAAAAGAATTGGACCTTATTTGGCTAAGGGCTTTGATCTGTGTTTGCCTTCGGGAATTTATCACCGTCGGGGCTTCTATGGATATTATGCGGGGCATGCCTGTTATTCATCTTAATTTATTGGGATACGATGAACAGGCGCATTGCCGGGGACCTTCTTCCAAGTTTGCCCATTGGTCGCTTCAAGGGGTTGATGATGCCATCAGGCGTATCCATCGTGCTATCAAGCAATCTCCTTATCGGGATTACGATTTATGGGTCTACAGCGATCATGGGCAGGATAAAACAGTTCCCTATCTGATTAAATACGGCGTAACACTCCAAGAAGCGGTTAAGAAGATCTTTACCCAGCCTGAGGCGGTTGTCACGGTCATGGGGCCCATGGGGCATATTTATTCGAAGAAAGAATTAAAAAAAACAGAGAGTGATTTTTTAGCGCGAAAACTGGTGGATGAGGCTAAAATTCCTTTGGTGATCACACGCCTTGGCAATAACAAGGTTTGTGCATGGACGAAGCGCGGTCAATTTATCCTTCCGGATGAGGGGGCCCAAGTTTTTGGCGAGGACCATTCTTTTCTCGCCGAGGTCACAGAAGATATTTTACGGGCATGTTTCCATCCTGACGCAGGGGATTTTATTATTTTAGGATGGTGTAAAGGCCAAACAGCTATTAGCTTTGCCTTTGAATATGGGGCCCATGCGGGTGCTGGTCGTGAGGAAACTAAGGCCTTTGCGCTTCTACCTTTGGATGCGGATATTGAGTCCAATGGTAAAAATTATTTACGGCCGACTGATTTACGGAATGCCGCTGAAAATTTCTTAAGACAAAAGTCTTTTTTTCGCTGCTTTAACCGGGACCCTGACCCTGCCATTTTAAAAACTTTTCGCATCATGAGTTATAACGTTCATGGGTGTAAGGGCATGGACAATCGCATTTCAACTGACCGTATTGTCCGTGTGATTGCGCGGTACAATCCCGATGTCGTGGCTTTACAAGAATTGGATGCGGGCCGTTCGCGTTCTATGGGGATTGATCAGGCCCAGAGGATTGCCAGGAGATTAGAGATGTTTTTTCAATTTCATCCCGCGTTTTGTCATAAAGAGGAGCAATATGGCAATGCTATTTTGAGCCGTTATCCGATGGCATTGATTAAAAAGGATATTTTGCCCAAATTATGGAGGAAAAAAATTTTAGAGCCCCGTGGAGCTATTTGGGTTATGGTTGATTATCAGGGGACAAAGATCAATATCATCAATACCCATTTGAGTTTATGGCCCAAGGAACAGCTCCTTCAAATAAAAATGCTCTTAAGCCGTGATTGGTTGCAGCATCCTGATTGCCGTGGGCCCATTATTTTATGTGGGGATTTAAACACGGTGCCGCATTCGCCTGTGTATAAAGAAATTTGTAAAAAATTTAAAGATAGTCAATTGATGCTGATGGGGCACAAGCCCGCTAAAACATGGTTTGCAGGCTTTCCCGTTAGACGTATCGATCATATTTTTGTGACAGAGGAATTTTCTGTTAATGCTATTCAGGTATCTCACACGGCTTTGGATCAACTGGCTTCAGATCATTTGCCGATCATTGTAAACTTAAGCTTAGAGCAAGGCTTGCCGCCCGTCTCGGGCAGAACATCGGAGTTTTATCATGCCAAGTCAAATTTTTCATGAAGTCACACCACACCCTAAAACCCATGAGTTCGCCGGGGATAAGAAAGAGCTGGTCCATTTTCTTGCTCCCTATGAGAAGAAATTCATCGACGCGGCTTTGGGCTATATCCCCCCGTCCATAAGCACCGCTCACTTAACATTAATGACTATTCTTTGGTCCGGCGGCATCGTTATGGCGGGGGCCATGGCCAGAGCGGATATGCGTTGGTTATGGTTATTTAGTGTTTGTATATTTTTTCAATACATCACGGATATGCTCGATGGGGCGGTAGGACGCTCGCGTCATACGGGGCTTATCAAATGGGGATTTTATTTGGACCATTTTCTGGATTATGTTTTTCTATCCGCCATTGTTATCGGGTATTCATTCTTATTGCCGCCATCGTATAGGGTATGGTCTTTATTATGTTTGGTTTTTTCCGCGGGGTTTATGGTCCACACGCTTATGGATTTTGCCATAACGAACAATTTTAAAATAAGTTTTAGTTATTTCGGCGTATCCGAGGCCCGCTGTGTTCTGATCATTTTTAATGTCATTTTGATAGTTTTTGGCAAAGGGCTTTTGGTGGGAATATTCCCATTCTTTGTCGGGGCATTATTTATTGCCCTATGCACAACAGTATATAGATCCCAGAAAGTGTACGCGCATTTAGATGCCATGCACCACTAAAACGTCATCAAATCTGCCTGTTATACCACGGTACAATTGATAGTGTTTTGATAAATCCTTAAAATAATATGAAAGGAAATGAAGAGACTTTATTATGAATACCAGGAAAGAAATTATCCGGTTTTGTATCGCGGGGACTATTGTCAATGCGACAGACTTTAGTATCTATTATATTTTATTCCATTTTTTTTCCTTTAGCGTATCTAAAGGGATTTCTTTCACATGTGCGGGAATTGTGGGGTTTCTGCTTTATAAATATTGGGTATTTAAAAACAATCATCCTTCCTCTGTAGAAATCATCCGTTATGCATTAATCAATTCTTTAGCATTGGGCATTAATGTTTTAATCAATCATCATATCCTAAGCCGGTGGCCCGGGTCTGTTTTCGCGGCTTTAATTATGGCCACTTCATTAACGGCTTTATTTACCTTTGTTTGTTTTAAATGGTGGGTTTTTAGAACCCTGTTGAAAGAGGCGGGTTATTTTATGTGGTGGAAATGGCTTCCATGGAGATTTCTAGTTCGACATGCCGCACGCAAGCAAGGGTTTTTAGATCCCATTAAACTCCTTGCTCAATTACAGAATTTCGCGCAGCCTTCAGAAGTGGCAGCTCCAACGGAACTGTTGCGTTCAGGGGTTATCTTACACGCCCGTGGTTTGATAAACAGTTTGGCCATCCAGCATAACCTTGATTGGATCTGGCCTTATTGGGTGGAATGTCAATATGATCCCCGTAATGATGCGTTTATTCCACGCTCATTTTCGTTGACTCAAATTAACCTTACTCATAGAAATTGGACAGCTTTGGGAGTGCCCGACGGTATAGAATTTCCTCTGGTGGATCCTCGCGGCCTTGTGACCCCATTTTACGATAGTTGGTCTATTGATGTTTGGATTATTCCCCATAAGGGAGAGCCATTAATCCCGTCGCGTATGCCCAACGTATCACAAAAGATGGTCATGAGAGATACTCTTTGCGTGATTACAGAATCAAATCTTGATCAATTAAAACTTCAATTAAAAGCGCAAGTTATCGGATTAGCCCAAGAATCTATTTGTCAGGTTAAAATTATGGCTTCGGTTTATGTTCAGGCGCAGTTAGTTGTTTCCTTGAGGCCCTATAACCCTGAAGGGGTTAGTTTTATCAATACTATTACTCTCCTGGAAGATTCAGCGGGTTGGCTTGTTAATCGAGAACATTTGGTTTTTCTTGATAAGCCTGCGGATCAATGGGTGTTTTCTGATTATAATCGCGGCGATGTTTATAGTCGTTTGGCAGCGAAGGAAAAAGAACACGCAATTTCATGTAAAGTCGGTATGGCAACTGGTGCGGCGATATATACATTGGAGGCTGGACAATCGCAAGAAGTTACCATTTCAGTGCCTTTAACTAAAGCCAAAATGGATAAAGAATCTTTTGCGGAATATCAAAAAACCGCTCAATTGGCATGGAAGGAAAGTCTTCAAGGGGTTTGTGTATTACAAATACCTGATGACCATTTTCAATTTCTTTACGAAGCCGCACTTCACACCATGGTTTTGCATTCTCCCAAGGAAGTATATCCTGGCCCATTTATTTACCGGCGGTTTTGGTTTCGCGATGCGGCTTTTATATTATATGCCATGTTAGGAGTGGGATTAAAAGAACGTGTTCGACGGTCCTTGGATTGTTTCTCCTCTCGTCAGACGCCTGGCGGCTATTTCCTTTCTCAGGAAGGGGAATGGGATTCTAACGGCGAGGCTTTGTGGATCATGCGTCAGTATTGTGAGATGACAGGCAACCTTCCGCCCAAAGAATGGGAAGAATCAATTAAAAAGGGCGGTCAGTGGATTTATAAAAAACTTTTGTCCCGTCATTTACAATACCCTCATGCGGGTTTATTGCCATCGGGATTTAGTGCCGAACATTTGGGGCCGAATGATTTTTATTATTGGGATGATTTTTGGGCTGTGGCGGGATTAAAAGCAGCGGCCTTTTTGAGTATGGCTTACAAGGACAAAGAAAGTGGTGTTAATTGTGAATGGGAATCAAATGCCTTACTCAAGAGCATTGATCAAAGTTTAAAGGAAGTCCAAGATCGTTTAAAAAGACTTGCGATACCAGCGTCTCCCTATAGACGTTTGGATTCGGGGGCGATCGGCTCGTTGGTTGCCAGCTATCCGCTTCGTGTTTTTGAAGGCAGGGACCCTAGGATTTTAGACACAGCCGATTTTTTAATGAAAAATTGTTTAGTTCATGGCGGGTTTTTTCATGACATGACCCATTCAGGGATCAACCCTTACCTGACCTTACATTTAGCCCAAGTGCTTTTGCGTGCAGGGGACCCCGGATATTTTGGTTTAATGACAGCGGTGGCCAATTTAGCGTCTCCGACAGGACAATGGCCGGAATCGGTACATCCTTGTACTGGCGGGGGATGTATGGGGGATGGGCAGCATGTATGGGCCGCAGCAGAATGGGTTTTAATGATAAAAAATTGTTTTGTCAGAGAAGAAAATGAACGATTAATTTTGTGTTCAGGCATCCCTCAAATCTGGCTGGATAAACAACAAACTATTATTTTTGGCCCAGCACCTACAAGCTTTGGGGATATTCAAATTTTCCTAAAACCACAAGGGCAAAATATCACCATCGAATGGCATGGACAATGGTTTACTAAAGAACCACCCATTGATATTCAATTACCTGGTTTTATGAACGTAAGAATTCCGCCCGGAACGAATTCTTTTGAATTGAAAGGCAAATAAATGGTGGCAGATCTTACAGAGAGATTTAAAAGTTTTATCACATTGGATTCGGGAATAAGGATTTTTCCGGGTGAGATAGAGGCAATTTATACAAAGGTTGCTCCAGTCAAAGAGATGTGCGTTTTTACCGTTTCGGGAATGGGAGGCGTCAAGAATTCAAAAGTTCTTTGGGCTGTCATCCAGCCGGATCTAGATAATTTCCGGGAATTCGGAGAGGTCAATCTGCGGTCCGTTCTTAAAGAAAGATTTGATAATATCTCACTGTCGTTACCTGTTGATAAAAGGCTTAAAGGTTTTACTATTGCGCTTGAGGACCTGCCGCATACCTTTTTCGGCAAGTTAGAAAGATATGCAGTTAAGGAAATATATGAACCTAGGGTCCTCGCAGGCATTGAAGGGGCCCTTCCGCCAGGAGCGCTCTCTGCAGAAGACCTTCAGTTGACAGAATCTGCGACGAGCATAAAAATTTTCAAGTGCCTCAAGGAACAATCGGGCCTTCGAAAACCGATTAAAATTGAGGATTCTTTAGAGTTGGACCTTGGCATAGATTCATTAGGCAGGATAGAGCTTGCTTTGCGTCTGAAGCAGGCGTTTAGTGCCGATATAAAACTCGAGGCTGTAGCGAGATCCTTTAGCGTAAAGGAGCTTTTTTTGGAAATAACGCAAGCGTTGAAAACAACTAAACACATCTTGCCGGAAGATGAAGGTAGATCTTTAGGCCCGGATTACTGGAAAGAAACTTTACGTGTGCTCCCCACACAAGAAACTTTGGAAATGATTGAATTGGGGACAGGTTTCTTTGCTTGGGCTTTTCGATTTATTTTAACAGCCATTGATTGTTTGATCTTCAGGTTGTTTTTTAGTATTAAGGCAGAAGGGGCCCAAAACGTGCCTCAAGAAGGCCCTTATATTATTTATGCCAACCATACGAGTTTTTTTGACGGGCCAGCCATTGCCGCTTGTCTACCGCGCAGGCCTGTGTTTCAGATTTTTTATTTTGTCTTCGGGCCGTATTTCTTCAGACCGTTTGTAAAATCTCGTGTATTAAGGAATTTCGTTAAGATGGGAAGATTTATTCCATTTGATTTTTCAACGCATTTTTTGGAGGCGCTACGCAGTTGTTTTCTTGTGTTACAACACGGTAAGGGCTTGTGTTTCTTTCCCGAAGGGTTGCGTAGCAGTACGGGGAAAATTGGAAAGTTTAAGAAAGGATTTGGTGTCTTGGCGAAGGTGACAGGGGCAAAGCTGGTACCGGTGGCGATTACAGGCGCTCATGAGTCGTGGGCCAGTACAGCTAAGTATCCTCAATGTCATCCTATTCGAGTGAGATTCGGCAAACCGCTTCTCCCTGAAGATTTGGAAAAGGAAGGGTTGGCCATGGGGGCGCAAAATGGTTACGACGCGATATGCGTGGCAGCCAGAAAAGCGCTCATGGCATTAAAGGAGCAACCATGAGAATTCTCATGATGACGAATACCTATTTTCCCATTGTCGGAGGCCTGGAGCAATCGGTGTATTCTTTTAGTGAAGAATTTAAAACTTTGGGCCATGAGGTTTTAATTGTTACGCCTACCTTTGCGGGGGCGCCGGTAGAAGAACATGGAGTTATTCGTCTTCCCGCCTTCCAAAAATTTGGCTGGACTATTTTTTCCGTTAATTTTCCGGTTTCCGGGCTCTTAACGCGATTAATGAAAGAATTTTCGCCGGATATAGTGCACGCCCATTGTCCGTTTTTTATGGGAGATTTTGCGTTACGTCTCTCTCGACAGCACGCCATACCGTTGGTATTCACGTATCACTGCATGTTTGAGGAGTACGTGCAAGATTGGCCGGTACAAAATGAGGGGGTCAAACGATTTATAGTCAAACTTGCTGCCGGATACGCCAATTTCGTGGACCGGTTGATCGTCCCCTGTGAAAGCGTGCAGGAAATTTTGCTTAAAAGAGGTGTCAAAACCCCTATGGAAGTTGTTCCGACTGGGGTAGACCTGAAGCGTTTTTCAAAGGGGGATGGGAAAGGTTTTCGTGAACGCCATCAGATCCCCATTGATGCCTTAGTGATCGGACATGCCGGGCGACTGGCGGCAGAGAAGAATCTGGATTTTCTGATCAATTGTATGGTTGAAGCATTGAAAAAAGAGCCAAGGGCCCATGCCCTGATTGTGGGCCGCGGCTCATCAGAAAAAATGATCAAGGACACTTTTGAGAAAGCCGGTCTTGAAAAAAGATTACATTTAGTCGGGGTTTTACATTATCAGCATTTGGTGGATGCTTATTTTGCCATGGATGTTTTTGCGTTTGCCTCATTAAGCGAAACTCAAGGGATCGTTCTCATTGAGGCCATGGCATCAGGGGCCCCTGTGGTAGCGTTGGATGCACCAGGCGCACGGGATGTCGTCAAAGACCATCACAACGGCCGCCTGCTGGCTCAGATGGATACCCCAAGTTTTGTTGATGCACTGCTGTGGGTTTTACGTTGTTCCAGCGAAGAATCACAAACTATGAAGCAGGCCGCCAGAGTGACGGCACAGAAATACTCTATCGAGCTTTCTGCCAAACGCATGTTGGAAGTTTATGAAGACGCTAGATCAAGAAAATCTGTTTCTGTAGGCAAGAGAAACAATTCGCAGTATCTTTTCCTGTGGCGTATAAGAGCTGAGTGGGATATTTACCAAAATTATATTCAAGCCATAGTTACATCAATTTTCGAAGGTAATTTTAAGAAAACAGAACCCATCAAGATTAAAGATACTACAGCCCCGCTTGAGGAGACGGGTAAAACTTCAGAACCGACGCCTTCTGTGACCACTGAGGAGACAAGTGAACCTGATCGCTACGTGATGACCGAGGATGGGAAACGCATCGCTTTTTATCATATTAAAGGAGGGTTTACCCAGGTTGTTATTATCGCGCCCGGCTTTTACAACAATAAGGATACTGTTTTGTTTAGAAGTATGGCCGAGCATTTTAGTCGTAAATACGATGTGATCGTGTTCGATTTTCGAGGGCATGGCAAGAGTAGCGATGTTTTCACATGGACAGCGCTTGAGCAAAAAGATCTGCGGGCAATCACTGCTTACGCCAAAGAAAACAAGTATGAAAAAATCGGGGTGATCGGGTTTTCGCTGGGTGCGGCCATTACATTGATTGAAGCAAGTTTTCATCAGAACATTGATAGCGTAATCGCTGTCAGTTCCCCATCAGATTTAGGAAAAATTGATTTCCATTTTTGGGAGAAAGATATGTGGAGAGATCTCATGCT
>Ga0182027_10001193_pt1 | contig 43648 bp, 38 predicted proteins | sample 712E1DmetaG_FD_121300 | JGI IMG/M metagenome (GOLD analysis project Ga0182027, IMG submission 121300) | Permafrost microbial communities from Stordalen Mire, Sweden - 712E1D metaG (Illumina Assembly) | ecosystem: Environmental > Terrestrial > Soil > Wetlands > Permafrost | place: Sweden...
ACCTTCAGCGGCGATAAACTTCTCGGTGGTCCACAAGCGGGCATCATTTTAGGAAAAAAAGAAATTCTGGAAAAGATCAAAAAAAATCCGCTCAACCGCGCACTGAGAATTAACAAATTCACTTTAGCCGCGCTGGAAGCAACACTGATACATTACCTTGATCCTGCTGCCGCGGTAAAAAAAATTAGGTCATTACGAGCATTGACCGAGCCGGTTAACGCGGTTAAAAGGCGCGCTCGTAAACTGATTAATAAATTACAAAAATCAAATTTTGACTCTCTGGAATTTTTCCTGCGAGATGATTTTGCGGCAGCAGGGGGAGGATCTTTGCCGGCGCAGAAGATTCCCACTGTTTTAGTCGGGATCAAAAACAAAAAAATGTCCGCCAGCCGTATGGAAGAAAAGTTACGCCAACTTGAGGTGCCTATCATTGTCCGGGTGGATAAAGACGAAATCCTCATTGATTTGCGCACTGTTGCCGAGGATGAATTTGCCTTTATTATTGAGGGCCTGCGTCAAATAGTATCAACTTAACTTGTGATTTTGCGGAGTCAAATTGTCAATTCCACCAGCACAATTGAAAGAAATACGCTTTACAGTAAACCGCAATCAGCGTGGCCAAAGGCTGGATGTGTTTCTAACGCAGAACGATGCGGCATTATCACGGTCGCAGGTGAAACGCGTTGTGGAAGAAGGCGATGTCCTGGTCAATGGTATAGTACCAAAAGTAAGCCAGCGCCTGAAGGAAGGAGATATAATAAGTCTCCATCTAAAACCGGCAAAAGAGGCTATTGCCTCTGCCCAGGATATTCCTCTAAGTATTGTTTATGAAGACGAAGCCATAATCGTGGTAAATAAACCGGCGGGAATGGTTGTGCATCCCGCGCCGGGAAATCCGGAAAACACCCTGGTCAACGCTTTGCTGTTTCATTGTCGAAATTTGTCGGGAATCGGCGGGGTTGTACGTCCGGGCATTGTTCATCGTTTAGATAAAGGAACTTCTGGTTTGATTGTGGCGGCAAAAACAGATGATGCGCACCGCAATCTTTCCGCCCAGTTTGAGAACCATGAAGTGCACAAAACTTATCGGGTGCTTGTCTGGGGGGATATGAGAGGCAATCAGGGAGAAATACTGCTGCCTGTGGGCAGGCATGCCACCGACCGTAAAAAAATGTCCACAAAAAGCAAGCGCGGTAAATCTGCTCTTACTCTTTGGAAGGTGCGCGAACGTTACGGCTTGGCTACCTTGCTGGATGTAGAAATCAAAACAGGCCGCACCCACCAGATCCGCGTCCACCTCTCCGATCGGGGTTATCCGGTCATCGGGGATACCGTTTATGGCAGCACGACAAATAAAATACGCGCCATTAGCGATCCACTTTTAAAAACAAGTTTGAAGTCATTAAACAGACAAGCACTGCATGCCGCGCAGCTTTCTTTTATCCATCCTTTAAAGCGCGAGCGAGTTGTGTTTACCGCAGAAATGCCGGCAGATATGACTGCTTTATGCGAACTTTTTCGCAGACAAACACAAGCCCAATGAAAAGATAATAAGGCGGATAAATGTTTCCAATTTCTAAAAAAGAATCCATTCCCTATTTACAGGCGGCAATTTTCAGCGAATGCGATTTCTTAATTCACGCTTTTTGCGCGCGACAAGGCGGAGTTTCGCAAGATGAATATGCGAGCCTCAATGTGAGCTTTAACGAAGGCGATGAAGAATACAGCGTTTTGCAGAATTGGGGTCATCTATCCAAGGCTTTTGCCATTCCTTTGGAACAATTTTTAGTCGTCAATCAGGTTCATGGTGATAAGATATTCGTCATCAAATCCCATGGCGGTTTTTTTTCTTCGCGTGCGGAGCTTGATTATGATGCCATTGTAACCAACCGCACAAACCTCGCGATTTGCATCAAGACGGCTGATTGCGTGCCGGTTTTCTTTGTCGACCGGTTAAAAAAAATAATCGCTGTGGCTCATGCCGGTTGGCGCAGTACTGCGCTGAAAATCAGTGCCAAAGTTATCGAATTGATGCAAAATCAATACGGGTCTTCTTTGCAAAATATTTTGGTAGCTATCGGCCCTTCGATAGGTAAATGCTGTTATCAAGTGGATTCGGCTGTCGCCGATGCTTTTCGCGGACAAAAAAGCCATGAAATTTATTTACTGCCTGCAACTGTGGGGAATAAATGGATGCTGGATTTGCCCGAGGCGAACCGCCGGCAAATCCTGGATTGCGGTATCCCGGAAAAGAATATAGAAACTTCAGGCTTCTGCACCTTTTGCTGTCAGGACATTTTTTTCTCACACCGCGGCTCCGGAGGAATCACAGGTAGGCAAATTAATTTCATGATGATCAAGGAAGATGCCCCCTGCCGTGTTCTTACTTTGGATAACAAAGCTTACTGGATTCAATAAAATCAGGAGTGAATTTCTTGATTGACAGTAATTCTTTTAAGTATTAGTTAAGTCTAACAATTTTTAAGACAGTAAAGGAGCATTGCGCATGATTATTGTCACAGGCGGCGCCGGATTTATCGGCAGTGCTTTTATCTGGCGTCTCAATCAGGAAGGCATCGATGATATTATCATCGTTGATCGATTGAGTACTGACGACAAATGGAAGAACTTGATCAACCGGCGTTTTGTCGATTACATCCATAAAGACGAGTTCTTACAGATGGTCTGTGCCGATAAGGTTCCTTTTGAAATCAGCGCTATTGTTCACATGGGTGCATGTTCATCCACAACGGAGCGCGACGCGGACTATCTTTGGGAAAATAATTATCTTTATAGCCGCAGGCTTGCCGAATGGGCACTGCGACATAATGTTCGGTTTATTTATGCCAGCTCCGCCGCGACTTACGGCGATGGAACTCAGGGCTTTTCCGATGACCACGGTAAAATCAGTAAGCTCAAACCGATTAATATGTATGGCTATTCCAAACAGGTGTTTGATGTATGGGTTTTAAAAAATAAGCTGGAAAATAAAATTGCGGGCATCAAATTTTTCAATGTTTTCGGTCCTAATGAATACCACAAAGAAGAAATGACGAGCGTAATCTTTAAGGCGTTTCATCAGATTAAAGAAACCGGAAAGGTGCGGCTTTTCAAATCCTATAAAAAAGAATATCCTGACGGTGGCCAGATGCGCGATTTTGTCTATGTCAAAGATTGCCTGAACATTATGTGGTGGCTTTTTAATAATCAGAAGGGCACCGGCATTTTTAACCTGGGTACAGGCAAGGCCCGAACCTGGAATGACTTGATTAAAGCTGTATTTGCTGCAATGGGGAGCAAAACCAATATACAATACATCGAAATGCCTGAGTCTTTACGCGATCAATACCAGTATTTCACTCAGGCAGAAATGAATAAGCTGAAAGATGCCGGATGTCCCGTAGTGTTTTCATCTCTGGAAGATTCCGTGCGGGATTATGTAGTTAATTATTTGCAGCAAGCCGACCAATATTTGGGTAGCTAAAACAGTAAAACTAAGCGTATGCTTCTTGCTACCAGCATTCACAGGGTAAACTCTGCATGCCTGGTCTTTTCACGAGGCAACAAAGATGAAAAGAGACATAGTTTGCATCATTCCCTCCCGCTACCAGTCCAGCCGTTTTCCGGGTAAACCTCTGGCCGATTTATGCGGCAAACCGATGATTCAGCATGTCTATGAACGCGTATCCCAAGCCAAAGCTGTTCCTTATGTGGCCGTAGCCACCGATGACGACAGAATATTTAAAGCCGTGAAAAAATTCGGTGGCAATGCCATTATGACGTCAGCCGCACATCGCTCCGGCACGGATAGAATTGCCGAAGCCGTAAAAACTCTTAATCTTTCTGCTGACGCCATCGTCGTCAACATTCAGGGCGATCAGCCGGTTTTTGAGCCGGTGCAGGTAGATGAAGTTATCCGGCCGTTTGTAGATGATTCCGCAATCGTTATGTCCACATTAATTTATAAAATTATTCTCGCAGAAGAAATTACCCATCCCCATGCCGTAAAGGTTGCTTTCGATAACCAATTTTTTGCCCTGTATTTTTCACGGGCAACCATTCCCTATGTGCGCGCGAGCACGATGAAAGCCGACTATTACAAACATCACGGCATTTATGCCTACCGTTGTGATTTTCTCGACATTTTCACCAAACTTCCCGAAGGAAAACTGGAAAAGCTCGAAGCCCTGGAGCAACTCCGGGCACTAGAATACGGCTACAAAATAAAAGTAGTGATAACTCCCTACGATTCTGTGGAAGTAGATAATCAACAGGAACTGGAAAAAGTGCGGCAGATTCTTGCTGCAAAAAAATAAGTTTGCTGCAAATACATGAAAAATTTAAACACTAAAATGGTGTGTAAAGTAGGATTGATATGTTTTTTCTACTACTTGTAACGGCCTGATTGATTACAACACTAGTATAAATCGGATTAGTGCGGGGATTATGCTGGTGGGTTGGAACTGACCCCGCTTCCAAATCAAAGCGCTATCTGCGTTGGCAGCGTCATAGGCTCCTCAACGTATGGTACCATACGTTGAGGAGCCTCTTCCTTGCCGCCTTGATATCATCTTCGATTTGAAAGCGGCGTTGACGTGCTATATTTGATCCCAAATTTATGAAAAAGCGAAGTTAGGATATTAATTGTTCGGTAATAGTTATGACTATACTCGCAAATGAGATCCGTATTAATCAGTCCATTACAGATGTCACGCTAATTCAGGTAGCTGATAGGCGCATTACATGCAAAGGAAAGTTTGACAGCAACCGGCGGAAGGTATTTGAAATACCGTATCTTAAAGCGTCTGTTGGTTACTTCGGTTTAGCGCAACCAACTGCAAAAGAATACTTTTCATCTTGGTTACCAAATGTTATCAGAAATGGCCACACGATCAAAACGGTCAATGAATTTTCACAGTATCTTGCAGATACACTTAATAAAAATGTTACAAAATCGTTGCTCAAAACAAACCCTTCCGGTTTTCATATATGCGGATTAGCGGATGATGGTATTCCGGAATTTTATTTTATTCGTAATATTGAGGGAAGGGAAGGACCATATTATAAAGGATTTAAAGATACCTATTTTTGTTCTGAAGATTTCCGTACCCGGGACGCAATAGCGACTGGTGATGGAAGTCAAAGAAGCTTAGATTCTTTACAGCATTCAATCTTTTGGTATGTTAATGGAGACCTACGGTCTTTTTGGGCCTTTTGGTTGCCGGCGACTGAGTTCATTGATAGTATCAGTGTTAATCCTGAATTCCCTTCTTTGAAATCAGATTTAGAGCGTGCAAAATGGAAGCTTAAAGTGATCGCACAATTATATGATAAATATGCAAAGCAGAAAATCGTCTGGGCCCTATTGATGGTTTTGAAATAAAACCATAACGAATTAAACCCAGCATGCGATAAAACCACGCCGCTTCGATTTGGAATTGGTGCAATATTTGAAGAGCTCCATTTTTTTGAGCTGTTCAAAAATGTTCAGATGCAAGACGTGCAAGTCTTGAGGAATGAGGCGTATTTTTATATACGCCGCAATGACGAGAGATGCAGCGCAACACAGCAGATGAGCGTTTTTCAGCAGCACCCTAGTCCTTAAAAATTGCTCCGGTGGAGGCGGAGGTAACCAATTTAGCATAGCGCGCCAAATATCCGCTGGTAATAGCCGGTTGCCTTATCTTTAAAGCTTTTTTGCGCTTCTCCAGTTCTTTTTCGCTGACTTTCAGCATTAATGTTTTTTCCGGAATATTGATGGCAATGATGTCGCCTTCTCTCACCAGTGCAATTGGGCCGCCTTCCGCTGCTTCGGGCGAGATGTGGCCGATGGCTGCGCCTTGCGTGCCACCACTGAAACGGCCGTCGGTAAGCAGGGCAACTGTTTTATCCAAACCCATGCCGACAATGGCCGATGTCGGGGAGAGCATTTCCCGCATTCCCGGCCCGCCTTTGGGACCTTCATAGCGGATGACGACGATATTACCGGGCTTAATTTTTCCCTCGAGAATTGCTTTTATAGCGTCGTCTTCGCAATCAAAGACTCTGGCCTTGCCTTCGTTGACCTGCATGCCGGGAGAAACGGCGGATTGTTTCACTACCGCGCCGTCCGGCGCCAGATTTCCCCGCAAAACCGCGATGCCGCCTTGCGGCGAATAAGGATTATTTAATGGCCGGATGACTTCCTCATTCAAAACGCGAACATTTTTTAAATTAGCTTCCACATTTTTACCGGTAACGGTATGGGCTTTTGTATCCAAGACACCTTGTGTACTGATGGCCTTCATCAGCGCCTGAATACCGCCGGCTGTGTCGAAGTCTTCAATATGGTGATGGCCGGCAGGGCTTAATTTGCAGAGGTTAGGAGTTTTCTCGCTGATTTTATTAAAGAGGTCCAAATCCAGCTTAATGCCCGCTTCATGAGCAATCGCCGGAATATGCAAAACAGTATTCGTGGAACAACCGAGCGCCATATCCACGGCAATGGCATTTTTAAAAGCGGCGAGAGTGGCAATATCCCGCGGCTTGACATTTTTTTTCAGCAATTCCATAATTTTCATTCCCGCATGTTTGGCCAGCCTGTGGCGTGCCGCCTGAATTGCCAGGATAGTGCCGTTTCCAGGAAGTCCCAGACCCAACGCTTCCGTGACGCAGTTCATGGAATTGGCGGTATACATACCGGAGCATGACCCGCAACCGGGACAAGCGCAATCTTCCAATTGCTTTAAACTGGCCTCGGTCATCTTTTTGGCTTTAACTGCACCCACGCCTTCAAAAACGCTGATGAGGTCAACAGCTTTACCTTCCATTTTCCCCGCCAGCATCGGGCCGCCGCTGATAAAAATGGACGGTATATTTAAGCGTAGAGCCGCCATCAGCATTCCGGGAATAATCTTGTCGCAGTTAGGAATAAAAACCAATGCGTCAAAAGGATGAGCCGTGGCCATGATTTCAATGGAATCGGCAATCAACTCCCGGCTGGCCAGAGAATATTTCATGCCGGTGTGTCCCATTGCTATGCCGTCGCAAACTCCGATCACCGGAAATTCCACCGGAGTGCCGCCGGCCATGCGGATTCCCGCTTTGACATCCTGAGTGATTAAATCCAAATGAATGTGTCCGGGAATAATTTCATTGGCGGAATTAACTACACCGATGAGTGGCTGTGCTATTTCTTCATCGGTATAGCCCATGGCTTTAAAGAGCGAACGGTGCGGAGCACGCTCCAACCCTTTTTTCATGAGATCGCTTCTCATAAATTTTTCTCCCTTAATTTGACAAATTTCTGAATATATATAACGACTGTCACCCGAACCGAGACTTTTGAAAAAATCTCTTTTTCTGTCATTCAAGGCTTGAACCGGAATCCAGAAAATACTTAACAATACTGGATTCCCGCCTACGTACCCTAAAGGGCACAAGCGGGAATGACAGCTGTCACTTTTTCCTTTTTTCCGGCCTCAGAGAACGGACAGCCGCGCCGGCTTGCCACATTTCCGATTCACGCATTTCTTTTAATTCCGCGTCAAGCTTCACTTTATAGTCCGGAGCGCTGTTGGCTTTGAGGACGATAGCCGTTTCCTTGCCTTTGGCTACAGAGTTGTATAATTCGGCAAAGACCGGCTCCACTGCTTTGCGAAATTTATGCCGCCAGTCCAATGCGCCGCGTTGAGCGGTAGTGCTGCAATTGGCATACATCCAATCCATACCGTTTTCATCAACCAGACGGATAAGGCTCTGCGTAAGTTCTTCCACAGTCTCATTAAATGCTTCGCTCGGAGTATGACCATTCTTACGCAACTCGTTGTACTGCGCTTCCATCATTCCGGCCAGCGCCCCCATCAACACGCCGCGCTCACCGGTCAAATCACTGTATACTTCCATCTGGAAAGTTGTGGGAAACAAGAAGCCGGAACCGATAGCGATACCCAGCGCCAATGTTCTATCCTTAGCGCGGCCGGTAGCATCCTGATGAACTGCGAAACTGCTGTTAATGCCGCTGCCGTTCAGGAAATTTCTGCGAACACTGAGTCCGGAACCTTTAGGGGCGACCATAATCACGTCTACAAAATCAGGCGGAATCACGCCGGTCTGGTCTTTGTACACGATGGAGAAACCATGTGAAAAATAAAGGGCGTCGCCTTTTTTGAGATTTGCTTTGACTTTGGGCCAGAGCATCATCTGCGCCGCATCCGATACCAGATATTGGATAATAGTGCCGCGTTTTACGGCTTCTTCAATGGGGAAAAGTGTTTTACCGGGAACCCAGCCATCAGCCACGGCTTTATCCCAATAGGACTTATCTTCCTTGGCCTGTCCGATTATTATATTGATGCCATTGTCTTTCATATTGAAGGCTTGTGCCGGGCCTTGAACGCCGTAACCGAGAACAGCCACCACTTCATTTTTTAAAACTTCCCGGGCTTTTTTTAGAGAAAATTCTTCCGCCGTGATAATATCTTCTTGAACACCGCCAAAATTAATTTTTGCCATAAGACCTCCCTGCTTATTTATCTAAATAGAAATTAGTTTTTCAAATTAAAATATCAGCCTTTTAAATCCAAAGCCACGATACCTGTTCTTGTAATATCGGTTACACCTAGGGGCTCCAACCGGGCAAGAGCAAGGTCGATTTGCGGTTTATCACCCGTTATTTCAAGAATTACAAAAGCATCGTTGGAGACTATTACCTTCCATTTGTAAGTGTCAATTGCTTTTTTTATCTGCTCTTTTTTATCCTCGGCGAAATTCAACCGAACGAGAATCATTTCACGGTGAATCGAGTCGACATTGGTTAAATCATCGACTTGAATGACATCGACAAGCCTCTGCAATTGGTTTTCGATTCTGGCAATAGTTGCCTGATTGCCGATAGTGGCCATTACTATTTTCGATATTTCGTATTGGGTGGTCGTATTCACGCAGAGACTTTCAATATTGTAGCCTTTGCCGCCCAGTGTTCCTGCGATCCTCGCTAACACGTCCGGTTTATTGTGGACAAGTATCGAAATTATGTGCTCTTTTTTTTCCATGCTGATTAACCTTTCTCTATATATTTATTAATTGATCATTTCTCTGGTGCCCAGCTCCATTTCGCTGATGGATTCACCCGGACGCACCATGGGATAAACGCATTCTTCACGGGAAACCTGAAAATCCATCAAAACAGGCTTATCGATAGAAAGCCCTTTTTGTAAAACCGGTTCCACTTCTTCCGGTTTTATCGCACGCAAGCCTACGATGCCGTATGCTTCAGCCAATTTCACGAAGTCCGGAGCATAAGACATGTCTGTGTGCGAATAACGTTTTTCATAAAATAATTCCTGCCACTGACGCACCATGCCCAGATAGCCATTATTTAAAAGAACGATTTTTACAGAAATGTTATACTGAGCGGCAGTGGCCAGTTCCTGAATATTCATTTGGATGCTGCCATCGCCGGCGATATCCACAACTTGTTTATCGGGGAACGCGCACTTAACGCCGATAGCCGCGGGCAAACCGTAGCCCATTGTGCCCAGTCCGCCGGACGTAATGAAAGTATTGGGCTTATCAAACTGGAAAAATTGCGCCGTCCACATCTGGTTCTGGCCGACTTCAGTGGTGACAATGACATTGCCTTTAGTCAATTTGCGGAGCGTTTCGATGACATACTGTGGTTTGATAACCTGGCCGTTTTGACAGTATGTAAGCGGAACTTTTTCCCTCCATTCGGCAGTTTGCTTTAACCATTCACTTCTTTCCGTTGGCGATGGTGTATAGTTATGTTCGGCCAAAAATTTAATCATGTCTCCAAGAGTGGCCTTAGTGTCGCCGATAATAGGTAACTCCACGACAACATTTCTGTTGATGGAGGAAGGATCAATATCGATTTGAATAATTTTAGCATTGGCGGCGAAAGTTTCAATCGTGCCCGTGACGCGGTCGTCGAACCTTACTCCCACGGCGATAAGCAAGTCACAATGGCTGACTGCCATATTCGCGTAGAAGGTGCCGTGCATTCCCAACATGCCCAGCCAGAGCGGATCTGTTCCCGGAAAGGAGCCCAATCCCATCAGAGTGCCGGTGACGGGGATTTGATAGAGTCTTGCCAGTTCAGTCAGCTCTGCCGCAGCTTTGCCCAGAATGACGCCGCCGCCGGTCATAATTAAAGGCTTTTTGGCCTGAGTCAGCATTTCTAAAACCTGAGCCATTTTCTTGGGGGCCGGCTTGTGAAATATATCATAGTTTCTAATCTTGATGCTGGCGGGATCGTAGTCGGTTTCCGTCGCCATCACGTTTTTAGGTAAGTCCACCAAAACCGGGCCCGGCCGCCCTGAGCGCGCGATGTGAAAAGCTTCCTTAATAGTTGAAGCAAGTTCTTCCACGCTCCTAACCAGAAAATTATGTTTGGTGCAGGGGCGCGTTATGCCCGTGATGTCAGATTCCTGAAAGGCATCGTTGCCGATCAATGCTGTCGGTACTTGCCCCGTAAAAACAACGATAGGTATGGAATCCATGTTGGCTGTGGCGATGCCGGTAACTGTGTTTGTGGCTCCCGGACCGGAAGTGACCAGACAGACGCCTACCTTTCCGGTAGCGCGGGCGTAGCCGTCAGCGGCATGCACTGCTCCCTGTTCATGACGAACCAGAATATGCTTAATATTACTTTTATAAAGTTGATCGTAAATATCCAGAACTGATCCACCCGGGTATCCGAAAATGATATCCACTTTTTCTTCTTCCAGCATCTTCAGCAGAATTTGTGAACCTTTTAATTTCATTTATTTACCTCGAGATTTATATATATTAAAATTTTACCCGCTGTAACCCTGCGACTCGTTTTACTCGCGCAGGATAGTTCGGCTAACAAATTCCAGTTCACTTAGTTCCTGAAATTTGAGCCTCACTAATTAAAAAAGCCGCTAGTTTCTTTTAAGAAAAGCGGCTTTACTGCTAAAACAAAAAAGCCGCGGGATTTAGGGGCTCGCGGCTTGTATCTTTTATGTTATTTCTTAAAGATACAGAGAGCGGCAGACCCCCTGAGTACTACTACGAGTACCCTGACGATGTTAATTATCAGGTTATTGCCGCAGGTTTTTTCTTTAAGAAACATAATGTAATTCCTCGCGAATTTAAGTATCTAATAACGGGAAAAAAAGTATTTGTCAAGTCTCTTTATAAGCTCCTGAATTTTTATCGAAATATATCTTCCTTTTCTTCGGGGAAATCGTCAGATTTTTCACTGGGCTGCGCGCTATCCAGAAAACATTCGTAAATAGTTCCTTTATCTGATTCGCTTGCCGGCCTTCCGGTTTTAGGATCGACTTTGATAAAAACGATACCTTCCGGCGCGGGAAAGGTTTCCGCAGGAACGTTTTGTAGTACTTTTTCCATAAAATACAACCAAATAGGCGCCGCTGCTCTTCCGCCTACTTCTTGTTTGCCCAAAGATATTTCCTGATCGAAACCTACCCAAACTCCGGTAATCAGGGAAGGAGTAAAACCGATAAACCAGGCGTCACGAAAATCATTCGTCGTTCCCGTTTTTCCGGCAACCGGTCTTCCTATGCTTTTGACCCGCCTACCGGTACCGCTTTCTACAACATCCCGCATAATGTAAGAGGTCATGAAAGCAATACGGGGATCGATCACTTGTTCCGTTTGAACTTTAGTTTCTTCAAAAACGTTACCGGTGCGATCAACAATTTTTTTAATGAAATAAGGAGTTACTTTTTTGCCCTGATTCGCCAAAACATCATAAGCTCTTACAAGTTCCTCCAGGGTTACGCCCGACACACCAAGTGCCAGCGATAGTGTCCGCGTTATAGGAGAAGAAATTCCCATATTCGTGGCGTAAGATGCCGCGTAATCAACGCCGATTTCCTGCAGAATTTTAATTGTTACGATATTTCGTGATTGAACAAGAGCAGTCCTCATGGTAGTAGGCCCTAAGAATTTTTCATCAAAGTTTCTTGGTTTCCAGAGGCCGTCTTCTGCAGTTGGATCTTCTATTACAATAGGAGAATCGACAAAGCGCGTCGAAGGATTCAATCCCTTGTCGAATGCTGCCGTATAGATCAACGGTTTAAAAGCAGAGCCGGCCTGTCTGCGGGATTGGGTCGCACGGTTGAATTCACTCTTATTGAAATCGCGGCCCCCGACCATCGCGCGAATAGCGCCGGTTTTCACATCCATAGAGAACAGCGCTCCTTGCACAAGCCCACGCTCGTATTTTTGCCTTTCTTCCAATTCCGTCAAGCCTTTTTCCACAGCATCACGTGCGTCTTGTTGCGCGGATAAATTCAAAGTCGTATATATTGATAGACCTTCCTTATATAGAACGTCGGCGCCATATTTTTCCTGCACGTAGCGGCGGACATTTTCCACAAAATAAGCCGCGATTTTATCTTTGGGTTTCATGGACCGCAACTGCAATGGAGCAGCAAATGCTTTGTCCATTTCTTCCTTGGATATGTAGCCGTCTTCCACCATACGCGCGAGAACGTAAGCTTGTCTTTGTTTTGCTTTATCGAAATAGAGAAATGGAGAATACGTATTGGGTGCCTTCGGCAGGCCGGCTAAAAGCGCTGCCTCGGGCAGGGTCAACTCCTTGGCAGTTTTGCCAAAGTAACCGAGCGCTGCCGATTCTATTCCGTAAGTTCCGTGTCCCAGATAAATCTGATTCAAATATAAATTTAAAATTTCATCTTTGGAAAGATACTTATCTATTTTATAAGCGAGAATAACTTCCTTCAGTTTGCGGATATACTTTTTTTCCGGTGAAAGATACATCATCTTTGCTACTTGCTGAGTAATGGTGCTGGCGCCCTGGACGATATGCCCTGCTTCAAAATTTTTGAACATCGCACGAAAAATGCTTTGAAAATCCAGTCCCTGATGCTGGTAGAAACGGGAGTCTTCCGAGGCAACAAAAGCATAGTGGACTACCTTCGGAACTTCTTCTATCTTCACTATTTTTCTATCTTCCAAGAAAAACTCATCAACCAACTCATTGTTGTCATCGTAAACTCGGGAAGCTATGCTGGGGCGGTAATCTTTAAGCGTATCAATGCTGGGGAGATCCAAAGTCAGGGCGTAGTAGAGAATAGTTCCGCCAACTGTTACGAATAGGATAATGATGATTAAGCCCAGAAAAATGGCAAAAAGCGTGGAAAGCTTCTTAATTTCCCCATCAGTCTCGATACTTAATTTTATACGACGGCGTATGGTCATAATATTAGCAACTATTGTTCTTTATTTTCAGAATTTACTTTTTTCTTTGCGGCAAATCTGGCCACGAATATACTAATTTCATACAAAAACATCAAGGGTATTGCCATCAATATTTGACTTAAAGCATCAGGTGAAGGCGTTAAAATTGCGGCAACGATAAAAATGATTAATATAGCGTATCTTCTCTGTTTAGAAAGCATTTTAGCGTTGACTATGCCCAATTTAGCCAAAAAGAAAATGAATATAGGTAGTTCGAAGGATAAACCAAAGCCCAGCAAAAAGGTTACAAAGAGCGAAAGATAATCGCCGAATGAAATCATGGCCTGCAGATATTGGTTGTTAAAACTGACAAAAAATTCAAAGGCTGGCGGCAGGACGATAAAGTAGCCGAATAAAACACCGCCCGTAAAAAGCAAGGTGGAAGAAAGTACAAAAGGAACCACGTATTTTTTTTCCTTAAGCAGTAATCCTGGTGAGATAAATTTCCATATCTGATAAAGGATGAAAGGGCTGGTAATTATCAGGGAAGCAAAAAAAGCTAATTTCATATAGACAAAAAAAGCTTCCGTCAGTCCGGTATAAATAAGATAACCGTTTTTAGGAAGAACTCTGGTGAGCGGTTTGGTAATTATATCGAATACCAAATCCTTATAATAATAACAGACGCCAAAACCAATAAGCAGGATAATTATAATGCGAAAAATCCTTTTGCGTAACTCTATTAAATGTTCAGTCAGAGACATCTTGTGATCTTCGTTAGTTTCCATAATTTATGCTTTAATTTTTTTTATTTTTAATCAGGGAAGATTATTTTGGAATAAATCATTTGTCGGCTTCTTTATTGGAAGGTACCGGTTTGGTTTCTTCGGCATCGGTCTTCTTCAATAAAAGTGAATCTTTCAAGCCATTATCTTTTTGTTTTTCATCGTTTTGCAATGTTTGTTTGAGTTCATCGGTAATTCCATCTGCTGCCTTGCGTAGTTCACCGAAAGTTTTCCCCAGTGTTTTAGCCAAATCCGGCAATTTTTTTGGCCCAACAACGAGTAGCGCGATTATTGCAATTATAATAAGCTCCTGCATTCCGATGCCAAACATTGATTGTCAACTCCTAAAAAATTGAGAAATTACCCTATATATTGATTATTGTTTTTGTCAATGTTTTTTGCGATAGATATTCGGGAGCGGTTTATCCTGAAAACAAAGGCAGAAACGCGGCCGAGGAGAGCAAATATTCCTGAAAATGCTGAATATAGGTTAATAGAATTAGTTTTCTGCTAAATTTAGGGTAACGGCATAATTTAGTCTGCATGTTGATTTCAGCAACAGGGGAAATATTTTGCTCTTTGGCGCCATTTATGATAAATGACCAATAATTTTTTGTGCAGTGGTGACGAAAGAAGGTGCGCGTGTCCAGAAAAACAGGTATTGTCAAAGATCAGCGTTACTTACGGCATTCGGCCGGCTTTGGTCATCCGGAAAGTCCGGAAAGATTGGCGGCAATTTACGAAATGCTGCATAATCCCTTGATGTCCTGGAAATTCATGGAAATTGAACCACGCGAAGCCACCCACAAAGAAATTGAAACCATTCATACTCCCTCCTATGTTGAATATATTGCCGGTACCGCGGGGCAGCGCAGTGTATTTCTCGATCCGGATACTGCAACCAGTCCGGAAACTTACACGACAGCAAAGCTAGCGGTGGGAGGCGTTTGTAACGCTATTGACAGCGTTATCGAAGGTGAAGTTAACAATGCTTTTGCTTTTGTAAGACCGCCGGGGCACCACGCGGAAAAAGATACAGCCGCCGGTTTTTGCATATTCAATAATATTGCCGTCGGGGCAATGCATGCCATTTTAAAACATCGCTTGAAAAGGATACTGATTGTGGATTGGGATTTGCACCACGGCAATGGCACCCAACACAGCTTTTACAGTGATCCACGAATTTTGTATTTTTCCACGCATCAGTATCCATATTACCCGGGAACGGGAAGTCTGCAGGAGATCGGCCAGGGTAAGGGAGAAGGTTACACAATCAACGTTCCTTTGCGCGGAGGGGCAGGAGACGCCTCCTTTGTAAAAATATTCCGCAAAATTTTACAGCCGGTGGCTTTAGAATTTAAACCGGAATTAGTTCTGTTATCCGCAGGTTTCGACACTCATTTTCAGGATCCCTTGGGTAGCATGCGCGTAACGCCGGAAGGATTTGCCGCTCTAACGCGTATTTTGCTGGAGATAGCCGATTCCTGTTGCCGCGGGCGCTTAGTGGCCGTGTTGGAGGGCGGATATCACGTTGCGGGTCTAACCAGGTCGGTGAAGGCTGTTTTGGAAGAGATGCTGGATGAAACGCACTGCTCAAAAGAAAAATTTTCTTCTTGGGAGCGGGAAGCCGATGAAGATACCAATCAGATCATCGAACAGGTCATATCGAAGATTAATCCATACTGGAAAGTGTTTTAGGGAGGATTGTAATTGAAACTAAGTTCTCAGGAAGTGGAATATGTGGCGCATTTAGCTCGTTTGGAAATAACGAATAAGGAAAAAGATAAGTTTACCGCTCAGCTCAATGATATTTTGCTCTATATAGATAAGCTAAATGAATTGGATACCAAAGGTGTCGAGCCGATGAGCCACGCTATTGCCGTGACTAACGCTTTTCGCGAAGATAATATAGTGGATTCCATCGGTACGGAAAAGTCGCTGGCCAATGCGCCGGATGCTCGTGGGGAGTTCTTTCGCGTTCCGAAAGTTATCGAGTAAAGGTATTTATGGAATTACATCAGCAAACCATTCACGAATTGCAGGAAAAAATTAAAGAAGGCAAAACATCGGCAGTGCAGATTGCTCAATCCGTATTTCAAAGAATCGACGCTGTGGAAGAGCGAGTGCATTCTTACATCCGGCTCATGAAAGAAGAAGCTCTGGCTGGCGCCCAAAAAGCCGATATAGAGGTAAAAAGAGGCAATATAAAACCATTGACTGGTATTCCTATAGCCCTAAAAGACATTCTCTGCACCAAAGGAATAACCACGACTTGCGGCTCGCATATTTTGCATAATTTCGTTCCTCCTTATGACGCTACAGTTGTGGAAAAGCTCCGGGATGCCGGCGCCGTGTTTGTCGGCAAGGCCAATATGGATGAATTTGCTATGGGTTCTTCCACGGAAACCTCGTATTTTGGCCCTACTCGCAATCCGTGGGATTTGGAAAGAATCCCCGGCGGTTCCAGCGGCGGATCGGCAACAGCAGTTGCCGCTGATGAATGTATTGCTTCCATAGGTTCCGACACCGGCGGCTCTATTCGTCAGCCCGCGGCGCTTTGCGGTATCGTCGGACTCAAACCGACTTATGGTCGCGTGTCGCGTTTTGGTCTGATTGCTTTTGCTTCTTCGCTGGATCAAATCGGCCCATTCACTAAAGATGTGGAAGATTGTGCCATAATGATGAATGTTCTGGCGGGTTACGATCCGAGAGAATCAACATCGGTTCGAGCAGAAACTCCCGATTACCGGCAATATGTGGGACGAGAGATTAAAGGCTGGAAAATAGGAATTCCCCAGGAATACTTTGTAAAAGGGATTGATCAGGAAGTAAATTCCGCCGTGCAAAAAACTATTGCCGTGCTGGAAAAAAGCGGTGGAAAGTGCGTGGAAATTTCATTGCCGCACACTCAATACTGTTTAGCCGTCTATTATATTATCGCTCCGGCGGAAGCCAGCTCCAATCTGGCGCGCTATGACGGCGTAAAATACGGCTTTAGATCACCTGACAGCGGTGATTTATTGGACATGTATAAAAAGACGCGAATGCAGGGATTTGGCGCTGAAGTTAAAAGAAGAATTATGATCGGCACCTATGCTTTATCTGCCGGATATTATGATGCCTACTATAAAAAAGCTTCTCAGGTACGATTGTTAATCAAGCGGGACTTTGAAGAGGCCTTCAAAAAATGTGACGTAATTCTCACACCCACAACGCCTACACCAGCATTTAAAATCGGTGAAAAGACCGATAATCCTTTACAAATGTACCTTTCCGATATTTTCACCATTTCCACTAATTTGGCGGGAATCCCCGGAATTTCCGTTCCCTGCGGCTTTACATCCGGCGGCTTGCCTATTGGAGTGCAATTTTTGGCCGGCCATTTTGAAGAAGGAAAATTAATTCAAATAGCCTCCGTATACGAGAAAAACGCCAAAATTGAAAAAAGGAGGCCGAAGCTATAATGGAGTTTGAAGCGGTCATCGGGCTGGAAGTACACGCTCAACTTTTGACGGACACGAAAATATTTTGCGGCTGTTCCACTAAATTCGGGGCAACTCCGAATAGTCATACATGTCAGATTTGTCTGGGAATGCCGGGGGTTTTGCCGGTGTTAAATAAAAAAGTTGTCGAATTCGCCATGAAAATGGCTTTGGCGACCAATTGTGAAATTAATAAGTCCTGCAGTTTCGCCCGTAAAAATTATTTTTATCCCGATCTCCCCAAGGGCTATCAAATATCGCAATATGCATATCCCCTGGCGGAACATGGTTACGTGATTTTGGATGTGGACGGAAAGCAAAAGAAAATTGGAATCACTAGAATCCACATGGAAGAAGACGCCGGTAAACTGATTCACGATGAGCATAATCCTGTCAGTTATGTTGATCTTAACCGCACCGGAGTTCCCTTAATTGAGATTGTCAGCGAGCCGGATATGCGTTCGCCCGAAGAAGCGGCCGACTATCTCAAGCGCTTGCATGAAATTCTTGTTTATCTGGAAATTTGTGACGGCAACATGGAAGAAGGTTCATTCCGGTGCGATGCCAATGTATCCATCAAACCAAAAGGACAAAAAGAATTAGGCACCAGAGCGGAATTAAAAAACATGAATTCTTTCCGCAATGTGCAGCGCGCTCTGGAATATGAGATCAAGCGGCAGCAATACATTGTCGAAAACGGCGGCACTGTGGTTCAGGAGACTCGTCTGTGGGATGACGCGCAGGGATCAACCACTGCGATGCGCAGTAAAGAAGAAGCACATGATTACCGTTATTTCCCTGATCCTGATTTAGTGCCGATTTTAGTTGATAAGCCCTGGGTGGAAAAAATCAGAAAGCAAATTCCGGAATTGCCGTTGGCCAAAAGGGAGAGATTCGTCAAAGATTATCAGCTTCCCGCCTACGACGCGGGCGTGTTGACGGCCGATAAAGCGCTGGCCGATTATTATGAAGAAGTCGTCAGGCTTTGCGCTAAGCCTAAAGCGGCCAGCAACTGGGTGATGGGTGATGTTCTAAGATTTTTAAATGAGGAAAAACGCGAAATCAAAAGCTGCCCCATAACGCCTGTGGCACTGGCTGAAATGATCAGCCTGATCGATGGAGGAACAATCAGCGGGAAAATGGCCAAAGACATAGTCGAGGAAATGTATAAAACCGGCAAACAGCCGAAAATAATCATCGAAGAAAAAGGCTTGGTACAAATTACGGATGAGGGTGAGCTGATCAAAACTATCACCTCTATCATGGAAGCCAATCCCGATCAGCTCAAGGACTATCGCGGCGGCAAGGAAAAACTCTTTGGCTTCTTCGTCGGCCAGGTAATGAAAGCAACCCAGGGAAAAGCCAATCCGCAGCTGGTCAATGAACTTCTCAAAAAAATGCTTGCCGGATAATGATTAAAACAATCGCCTGGAAAAATAATTCGGTTATTTTGATTGACCAGAAAGTCCTGCCTGTAACTGAACGCTATATAACATGCAGGAGTTATCAGGAAATTATTTCCGCTATCAAAGATTTAACCGTGCGCGGCGCTCCGGCTATTGGTGTGGCCGCGGCAATGGGCGCGGCCTTAGGAGCTTTGCGCCTTCCGGCATTACCGCTGGAAAAATTTCGGCGAAAATTTATTGCTATTTGCGATGAAATTGCCAAAGCTCGTCCGACAGCACGCAATCTTTTTTGGGCTTTGGAGCGCATGAAAAAGCGCCTTGACCAAACGATGCACTTGGGCCAACGCAGTTTGATAAAAGAACTTGTTGACGAAGCTAAGAATATTTACACCGAGGATATAGAAACAAACCGTCAAATGGGCAAACACGGCAGTAAGCTTCTTGCCGATAGCGATAATATCTTGACTCACTGTAATACAGGCGCACTGGCAACAGCCGGTTATGGAACGGCGCTGGGCGTCATCCGCGCAGCTCATGAGCAGGGTAAGAAACTGCATGTTTACGTGGATGAGACCAGGCCGGTCTTGCAAGGAGCGCGGCTTACCACGTGGGAGTTGAAAAAGGAAAAGATACCCGCCACACTGATTACTGATAGTATGGCCGGGTTTCTTATGCAACAAGGGAAGATTGATAAAGTTCTTGTGGGTGCGGATAGAATTGCCGCCAATGGCGATACGGCCAATAAAATCGGCACCTATTCTTTGGCTGTGTTGGCCGCGGTGCACCGCATTCCATTTTACGTTGCCGCACCTGTCTCGACAATCGATATCTCTTTAAAAACCGGAGCCGCAATACCTATCGAAGAAAGAAAAAGCGAAGAAGTAACTTGTTTGCGGGGAGTGGAGAGCGCACCAAAAGGAATAAAAGTTTATAATCCCGCGTTTGATATTACACCGGCTCGGTATATTACGGCGATTATTACGGAAAAGGGCATTATTATAAAACCGTATCGCGCCTCCATTGCCAATTTGCATAAAGGGAAAAGCGTTCATGAAGTTATTTCTTTTTGATTTTGACGGCGTCCTGGTTGATTCATTGGATGTGTATGAAAAAACAGTGACCGCTTGCCTCAAAAAAATGAATCAGCCGTTAACGCGCGGCAGAGAAGAATTTTTGGAACTATTTGAAGGTAATTTTTATGAATCCCTGGTGAAAAAAGGAGTGGATTTAAATGAATTCATGAAGGCTTCCGCGGATATCCTCGCGCAAGTTAACCTTAAAGACATAAAACCAATTCCCGCTGTTGTGCCTGTAGTTAAAGAGTTTCACAAAAACCATTGCCTCCTTGTCATTTCATCTAATGAATCCTCTTCTATTAAAGAAGCTCTGGAGTTGTTTCATTACGACGGATATTTCCGGGAGATTCTGGGTTCCGATTTCATGTTCAGTAAAAAAGAAAAGATTTTTTACGCCATAAAAAAATATCAGGTTATATCAGAAAATATTTATTATATTGGCGATACAACGGGCGATATCAACGAAGGAAGAGAAGCCGGTATAAAAACTGTAGGTGTAACGTGGGGCTGGCACAGTAAAGAAAAAATGGCCTCGGCCGAACCCGACTACCTTTTTGATACTCCGCAAGAACTTTTACAATTAAATGAGAATTAAATTCCGGTTCTTTTTTTCCAGAAGAAAAACAAATAGCAATCTGGGGAAGATTTTAATCAGCCTGGGCGCAGAAATCCTTTAGGTGTGTTTCCAGCAGGCGCTGTTTATCAAAATCTTTGAGCTTAAGGTTTTGGGGCTTCGCTCCGGCAAAAGCAGCCTTGGGCACAAGGCCGATTAATTCGGACTCCAATATCTCGATGCCGCGCTCGGTCGCCAACGTTTCTACCTCATCATAAATAGCTTTAAGCGGCATTTTTTTACAATTGGTCAGGTTTATCGATACCTGAGCGATACCGCGGCTTTTCAAAATAACACCGATTGCCCGTACATGCTTCAAACCGCCGCTTTTTTCCCTGATTTGCGAGGCTATTTTTTGCGCCAGCCTCAAATCAGCGCACTCCAGATTGATATTATAGGCGACCAACAGTTCCCTCGCCCCCACAGCAGTTGCGCCCGACCGCGCGTTAAATTCCGGTTTTCCGACGTCGGGAGCGTCTTCCCGGTTGGTCATTTTCCTGGCCAGGGCCTCATAACCGCCGCGACGAACGTCGGCCAGTTCGTTTCGCCAGGGCACCATCGCCGCGTGGCCATAAAAATACACCGGTACACCGAAACGCTCATATAACTGACGCCCAAAGATGTGCGCTAAATCAACTGCGTCCTTCATCCGTGCTTTCGCCAGCGGTATAAAGGGCACGACATCGACCGCCCCTAATCGCGGATGCACTCCGGCCTGTCTGCGCATGTCAATAAACTCCAGAGCCTTGCCGCAAGCGGCGAGCGCGGCTTCCAATACATCTTCGGGCTTTCCTAAAAAAGTAAAGACGCTCCGATTATGATCGGCATCTCCGCTGAAATCGATCAGCCGCACGCAGGGGAACGATTTGAAAACCTTCGCAATGGTTTTAATTATTTTTTGATCGCGTCCTTCGCTGAAATTCGGCACGCACTCGATAATTTTCATTTTTATACCTGATAAATTTTTACTTTTGGTAATTCCAGGCAAGTAAGTTTTCCGCCATAAACAGCGCCTGTATCAATGCCTATCTTGTTCTCCATGATTAAAGGATTACTCATAGGAGTGTGGCCGAAAATGACTCGTCTGCCGAAATCATAATCCGAATCAATAAACTTATACCGCACCCAGAGTAAATCATCTATTGTCTGTTTGTCTATCGAAATTCCGGGTATTAAGCCGGCATGGACAAATATATAATCCTTTGTCTGGTGATAGGGCAAAAGCGATTGGAAAAATAGCAGATGCGCTTCAGGTATTTTTTCTTTTCTTTCACCTGTCGTATCGGAAAGCTTGATACCATAATCAGACAAAGTGTGTTTGCCGCCGTTGCATAAATACATTTCTTCGTCCTCATCTTCCAGATAATTTAAAAGCATTTGCTCATGGTTGCCTAAAAGACAGATGACATTTTTAAATTCTTTCTTCAATTGGAGTACATAATCAACAACATCCCTGTTGGAACTTCCCCGGTCAATATAATCTCCAATGAAGATAAGCGTATCTTTCTGCGGGTCGGCCGCGATAAGCTCGATCAGTTCATGGAGCTTTTGAGCGCAGCCATGAATGTCACCGATGGCAAACATTTTATTCATGACACCTCGCCGAAATATTATACAAGTTAATCGAAAAGCGCCGCGACGAAATCATTACTGTCAAAAGCGCGTAAATCATCCAAACTTTCACCTACTCCAACATAGCGAATAGGTAAGGAAAACTCACTTGCAATTCTTATTATTACGCCTCCTTTAGCTGTTCCATCTAATTTGGTCAAGACAATGCCGGTTATGCCGATTTCTTCCTTAAACATTTTTGCCTGGGTAACGGCGTTTTGACCGGTCGTTGCGTCGAGAACCAGTAATATTTCGTGCGGTGCACCAGCCATCTCCTTATCGGCGACTCTTTTTACCTTTTTGAGCTCTTCCATCAAATTCACTCTGGTGTGCAGACGTCCGGCCGTATCCACAATGACAACTCCGGAATACCCACTTTTAACCTTACCTAGAGCGTCAAAAACAACTGCGGCGGGGTCGGCATTCATTTTTTGTTTGATAACCGGCGCGCCCGCGCGCTTACCCCAAATCTCCAATTGTTCTATCGCGGCCGCCCGAAAAGTATCGGCCGCGACAAGCATTACTTCATGGCCATCTTTGTGCAGCAAATTAGCCAATTTCCCGATAGTGGTGGTTTTACCGCTGCCATTTACTCCAACAATCATAATTACATAAGGCTCTCCTTTGGGGATAGCCAAAGGTTTCTCCATCTCCCGCAAAATCGCGACCATTCGTTCCCGCAAAACCGTTTTTATTTGCCTGGTGTCGCCGAGTTCCCGGCGATTAATCTTTTCTTTAACATCGTTAATCAAGTCGTGAGTGAATTGCGGACCCATATCCGCCGTAATCAACAATTCTTCCAGCTCTTCGAATAGTTCCTTGTCCAGAGATTTTTTGCCGAAAAGGAGATGATCCAGGTTTTTCGCCAGAGCGTCGTGCGTTTTCGTAAGCCCTGTCTTTAATTTTTCCAAAAAAACGTTCTTTTCCATAGACATAACTTTCTTAGCCTTGTTAGTTAATAACGGTTTTTTGTTCGGAAGTAAAGGAATGATGCGTGAGAAAAAAGCATCAGGCAATTTTTTCCCGATGACTTCGTAAAAAGCTTCAGAGGCAAGGCGCGCGAAGCCTGAGAAATGAGGTCTACTTTTATGTAGGTCGCAGTGACGAAAGATGAAGCTCAACGCCTCATATGAACTTTTTACGGAGTCATCAAGGGATGGCTTAGTTCAGATTGACTGATACCAGAGAAGAAATACCGTGTTTCTGCATGGTCACGCCGAAAAGCGTATCGGCAACTTCCATGGTGGTCTTATTGTGCGTAATCATGACGATCTGGGATTTTTGCGCGACATCTTTGATTAAATTATTAAAGAGGTTGGTATTGGCGTCGTCCAGTGCGGCATCAACTTCGTCCAGAACCAAAAACGGAGAGGGACGGTGCATTAAAATGGCGAAAATAAGGGCGACAGCCGCCAGCGATTTTTCACCGCCGGAAAGCAAACTAACGCTTTGCGCTTTTTTGCCGGACATTTGGATATCAATATCCACGCCTGTTTCCAGTAAATCGTTTTCGTCGGTCAAGAGCAGTTCTCCGCGGCCGCCCGGAAATATATGCGCGAATACTTCTTTAAAGCACGTATTGATGGCGGCAAAGGTATCGGCAAATCTTGTGCGGGAAATTCTATTGATTCGGGTAATCGTTCTTTGCAAAGTATTCAGGGAGGAATTCAAATCTGAAATTTGTGTTGATAAAAATTGATAACGCTTATCCAGTTCTTCATATTCATTGAGGGCAAGCAAATTAACTTCGCCAAAACCATCTATCGTTTGCTTATCCTTTTCCAGCACAGAGCTCAACTCTCCCACTTTTTCTTCCTCAACCTTGGTAAAGGCGGAAAACATACTTTCCCAATCAACGTTGTATTTTTCTCTAATCGCTCTGGTCAAATTATCGGCATTTAAGGCTACTTCCCGGCACTGGATTTCCATATCATTTATTTTCTGGCGTAAATCATCAAGCTTCTTTTTGGTTTCTCTGATTTCATTTTCTTTCGCTTTCAGTTGCACATCTTCATTGCTCTGTCCCGCCTTCTTCTCGGAAAGGACTGCTTCTTGCGCCTCAAAACCGCGATAGAGCTCCTGAAGATTCTCTTGTTCCGTTTCTATAGTTTTGGCTAATTCGTCCAACTGCTTGTCGCAGGAAACTATTTCCTCCTCTTTGGTCAGAATTTCATTCTCGATAGATTTAATATCGTTTTGCAGTCTTAAAATTGTGCGCAAATCGGCTTCTTTTTTTTCATCTAAAGAAGCCAATTCGATTTTTTTGCCGGTTAAATAGCGTTCTTGTTCATCAATGGCTGCCCGGGATTGTTCCTTCTTCGCGTTGAAAGAAGAAATAATTTCGTTTATTTCTTTTTCTTCTTCATCTTTGCGCGAAATATCGGAGTTAATTTGTTGCATCTTTTCCAAGGCTTCGGTTTCTTCCGCTTTAATATTTTGCCGGTTGAACTCCAAAGCGGCGAGTCTTTGCTTCGTTGTGGTCACTTCATCTTCAAACCGTTCATTGTCTTTTTTTCTGCTGTTAATATCGATTTCCAGCGAGTGAATGCCGGCTTTTATTTGGCCGATTTCCTCTTCCCACTGGGCAAGTACTGACGCAAGTTTACTTTTTCGGCTTGTTTCCGCATCCAAATTGGAATTGAGCGCCGATAATTCATTTTCCAGCTCGGCAATTTCTCTTTTTGTGGATAAAAGACTTTTTTCCACCGCTGCCCCGCTGCCGCCGCTTAATACTCCCTGCGGGCTGATAAGATCTCCCTCCCGCGTGACAAACGTTCCTCGGAAACCGTTTTTCTTCCAAAGAGATAAGCCGCTTTCAATTGTGGGTATCAGTAAAACATCGCCCAAAAGACAATCGGCAATTTTTTTAAAGTCCTCTGTAACTTTAATTTTTTGCAGTAAGGGCTCCGCTTCCTGGGGATGATTGGCGCTGATTAATTCCTCGTTATGGCTTCTTGCTTCCACCGGCACAAAACTGCCCCTGCCCAATTGATAGTTTTTCAAATAGTCAATTGCCCACACCCCGTCTTCCTGGCTTTTTACTATAACATATTGCAGTTTTTCCCCCAGCACTGCTTCCACAGCCGCTTCATATTCCCGGGGGACATTGATATGGTCAGCCACAACGCCGTAAAACTTAGCGCGGCTTTCCTTATTTTCGATGATTGCCTTAATCCCTTCATTGCCCCACTTATAGGATTCCTGAAATTCTTTAAGGGAATTTAAACGGGAGAACTTAGAGCCGATTTCTTCCTTAATTTGAGCGATCTTTTCCTCGCTTAACTGTAAATCTGATTTAGACTTTTCGATTTCGCCTGATATTGCCTCTCTTTTTTCTTCCAATTGATGGATTTCTTCGCTACCGTTTATTAGACCTTCGTTTACTGATTGTAGCCTGCCGGTTAAATCAGCCAGCTTCCTTTTGCCCTCATCGATTTCCCGGCTTTCTCTTTCTTCGCGCTTTTTTAAATCCTCAATATTTTTGCCGAGGCTGGAAATCATGTTTTTGAGTTTGGCTTTTTCCGTAACGACATCGATGTATAAGATTTTCTTTTCTTCCAGCTGGTTATTTATTTCTTTATCCGCATTGATCAGTTCCTGAACTTTTTGTCGGCCTTCGTCATGTTCTTTTTTGAGGGCGGTAATCGAGCCTTCCGCTTTCGTTACACTTTCCCGCATATTTTTAATTTCGGCATCCAGTCTCGATGCTTTCGTTCGCAGTTGTTCGATTTCCACCAGATCTTTTTTCTTGCGTTCGGAGAGGTCGGTTATCTGATGGCGGGCGAATTCGATATTTTTTTCTTTGATACTGACAGTGTTTTTTATTTCATAGAGCTCTTGCTGATTTTTGGCAATGGCTTCTTCGTTTTCCAAAAGCTTCGTTTTGAGCTCTTCCAAAGCCGATTCTTTGGCTTCGAGATTGGCGCGAATGCCTGATTCCTGATTTTGCATTTCATTGCGCCGGGCTTGCAATGAAGAGCCTTTTTCGAAAAGCTCGGTATATCCTTGCAGGGCAAGCGTCAATTCCGTTTCTTTAATGCGCTCTTTTATAACCTTGTATTGTTCCGCTCTTTTGGCCTGCCGGGAGATGGCGTTGAGTTGCGATTTTACTTCCTTAATAATATCGTTGAGCCGCAGCAAATTTTGTTTGGTTGCTTCCATTTTACGGACTGCGGCATCTTTGCGGCTTTTGTATTTGGATACTCCGGCGGCATCTTCAATATATAATCTTCTATCCTCGGGCTTGGCTTCGACAAGGCTCGCCACGTTTCCCTGTTCGACCAGGGAATAGGTTCTCGCGCCGACGCCGGTGCTCATGAAAAATTCTCGAACATCCAGAAGTCGGCAAGGAACCCGATTGAGATAGTATTCACTTTCGCCATCGCGGATGACTTTGCGGGAAATTGATATTTCACTCAATTCGGAATAATTGCCGGGAAAGGTTTGTCCGTTGGCAGCCAGAGTCATGGTGACTTCCGCCATACCGACGCCTTCCGATTCCTGGCTGCCGTTAAAAATAACATCATCCATTTTTTTTCCGCGCAGGATTTTGACCCTCTGTTCACCCATTACCCAGCGGATGGCATCAACGACGTTGGACTTTCCACAGCCGTTAGGTCCGACGATAGCTGTGATGCTTTCGGAAAAATCCAAAACGACCTTGTCGCGAAATGATTTAAACCCCAGTATTTCCAGTTTCTTTAAATTCATAAATTATCTTTAACGCATTGGTAAAAGTTTGTAAAATACTAACAAAAGAACTTTCCTTTGTAAAGAAAAAATACAACAAAATGTGGTAATGAAATATTGATACCACAATATATAGTACTTTGATCTTTTTTGCCTTTTTTCTGGAGTTCCTCGTTCACAGGACAATTTTATAGACGGAAATGTGCCTGATAACGTTAATTTTGCGGGTAAAAAGCATGTCCAATCTACGATGAAGATTGCGTCTTAAATTATATATTATTTTCAGGAATCCATCTCATATAGCAGAGCGCAATGCAAATAAAAAGTTTGTTTATATGCCGATGAATGAGAATTGACATAATACGATATGCAATATGTGCTACTGGGTACCTCTTAATTAGCGATGGTTTATGATTTGAGATAGCTGTGTAAACCGGGAAGATAATTCACTCCCAGATAGGTGAACAAAATAGATACGAAGCCGATAAGGGCAAGCACGGCCAGACGTTTTCCGCGCCAGCCCCGGACATACCGGGCATGCAACATAATTGCGTAGATGAGCCAGGTGATGAGGGACCATGTCTCTTTAGGGTCCCAACTCCAGTAAGAGCCCCAGGCGTAATGAGCCCAGATGGAACCGGTCATGATTCCGATGGTGAGAAAGACAAAACCAAGAGCGATACTCTGATAAATTAATGCATCAAGCATTACCAGAGACGGGAGCTTTCCCAGAAAGCCGGCAGTCTTTTCTTTATCACCGTTTTCCATGTTTTTCAGCAGGTAAAGCAGGCCGCAGCCGAAGGCGACGGTGAACGCGGCGTAACCCATAAAACAGGTTACGACGTGGCTTGTCAGCCAGTTGCTTTGCAGAGCTGGGATGAGGGGCTCGATGCGATTGCTGATATCGGGCGAGATAGATGCATAAGCCATGGCCAGAAATGCTATGGGTACGGCAAAGACGCCTATGCTTCTATTTTTGGTGCGCCATTCAACGACCAGATAAATCAGAATAATTGCCCACGCAAAGAAAACCATGGATTCAAAAAGGTTGGAGAGGGGCACGTGCCCGATTCCCAGATCATAGGAGACTTTCCACCTTAAAATCAGGGCAAGCGTTTGTGCCACGAGTCCCGCCCAGGCTAAAAATGAAGCGGCGCGTCCCCAGAATTCTTTTCCGAAAATCATCCTGAAAAGATATAAGACAAAGGAGGCAAAATAGGCAAAAGTCACCCAGCTTAAAATCATCAAATGGTTCATGCTTTCAACTCCTGACCGATCCGCTTGCACAAATTATCGATTTGCCGCTGTAGTACGGCGCTAGTGCGGTTGCTCCGACCGGTAACACTGATTCTGATTTTTGCTTCCTCCTGTTCCATCCGCACCCAAAAGCGTTGATAAGACCAAAAAAAGACGATCATTAGACCGGCAACCATAAGTGCCCCCCCCACCGCAACCAGGGAAACGCCGGGATCACTAACGACACGCAAACCGGTGTAGTATTGTTGTTCGATCCGGTTAAGCGAAAACACCAAAGGTTTAAAAAGGCCGGGATTGAAAATAGGTACTTGCGATAACAGGCCGGGATTTGCTGTTTTGATCTCGTCGATGTTTTTAAAAACCCAAAACTGGACATCCTTTTGCGGTGAAGTGATCCTCAGTTTTACTGCCGGTCCCAGCTCCATAATATTTTCTTCAACACGCAAGACAACGGCCTTGGCTTTGCTTTCTGGCAAGTCGAAGGTATCTCCCGCTGCAAGAACGATTTCTCTGCTTTTTTTGCGGCTGATCGTATATGTAATTATAGCCTTGATTTCCGGCGATGTGCCGTAGCTGGACTGGTAGAAGCGTAGCCCCTCGAAGGTGATGGGATGATTAACCAATAGAGATCTCTGGTGAGCCACTTGTCCGTTTTTAATAAAACTCAAATCGGAGCGGTAAGTTTTTGGTGCGCCGTTTTCGTAAAATTCGGCGATGAATTTATCGCACCGCACCGCAAAATCAAGCTGATGTATTCCTTTCCCTTCCGCGAGATTAACAACATTTACAGATTCTCCTTCTTTAATATTTATATCGGCCGCCAAACCAAAGATAGAGCCGATGACAGCCCCCACAATCATCAGCAGAATGCTCAGATGAACCGCGTAGACGCCAAAAAGAGAAAAGCGCCCCCGTTCACCATAAAACACATGCCCTTTTTTTGTATCAATTTTTCGGACGGACCCATATTTTGCCTTGAGACACGATTCTATAATAGGACTGACCGTGGTTTTTTCTTTATCCGCAATGATAATCTGATTCTCAGGGATATTATCGAAGATGCCCGCCGGTTCCGGGAAATACGGAGCTTTGTATTGTTTGAGTGATATAGGAAAACGGTTTATGGAGCAAATGATCAGATTGAGCGATAAAAACCCCATCAGGGCATAAAATAGAGGAGAATGGTAAAGGTCGGATAGTCGAAAGAAAAAGAGAACTTTGGCTGTCCCTGGTGAGAGTTGCTGCACAAATTCCTGAGCCGCCTCCTGTTGTGGAAGAAAGGTGGCTATAATGAAGATAAGGACAATTAGAACCAGAAGGACAATTGTCAGTTTTACGGACGAAAAAAATGACCACAGAGGGTTTGGCTTCTTCAGCAACAAAGGTTCTCCTTATTCACTACCGTCTGTGTTGAAACCTATCATCTAATATCTTTCGTGTCAAAGAGAACGTCATATTAAAGCAAAACCCCGGCGGGAAAATTCCCAGGTACCTTCAAGTTGAAAACATTTGAATAGGTCAATGCGATTAGTATCGCATCTTCAGGCCTTTTTATAGAGCTGGTATCGGGCCCGCCCCGCTTGCTTGGCTTGATACATGGCGATATCAGCATTTTTCAGGAGTATATCTTCATCTATTCCATCATTGGGATAGACAGCGATGCCGATACTGGTTGTCACAACGAGTTGATGGGTGTCAATGAAGAAGGGCTTACAAAAACTGTCGACGATCTTCTGTGCAACCGGGATCGCATCTTCTATTGCCTTCAGGTCAGGAAGGATCAGCACAAACTCGTCGCCGCCGATGCGCGCAACGGTATCACTCTTCCTCAGCGCTGCGCTTAGCCGCTCTGCCGTTGCTTTGAGAAGGAGATCCCCCACAGCATGGCCCAGGGTGTCATTCACGCCCTTGAAATTGTCGAGGTCGAGCATCGCGATTCCTACTTTTTTTTGATTCCTCTGGGCCTGGGCCAAGGCAATCCCCAAGCGATCGGAGAAGAGCTTCCGGTTGGGAAGACCCGTCAGGGAATCATGGAAGGCCATCCGCTGGATCTTTTCCTCTAAGTGCTTGCGCTCGGTGATGTCGCGCGAGATGCCCCGGAATCCGATGGGTTTACCTTCTGCATCCCTGATAAGAGACACAGACAATTCGGTAAACGCCATAGTTCCGTCTCTTCTCTTATATTCGAAAGCAAATCCCTTAACTGGTTTCCCTGTTATGTAGATTCCACTGAAGAGCTGATATAATCTTTTAGCTTCTTCTTCACTTGTATAGGCCCTGTTGCTCTTACCCAGCAATTGCTCTCGGGGAGTTCCGACATTTCTGCACTGCGCATCATTAACGAAGGTAAACGTACCGGTAAGGTCTACCTCAAAATAGCCGTCCTCGATATTTTCAATAATGGTTCGGTATTTCTCTTCGCTCCGGCGTAGCGCCTCCTCCGCCCGCTTGCGTTTAGTGATGTCCATAAAGGTCACCACCGCGCCCATGACCTTGCCGTCTCTGATGATCGGCGTGCTGGAATACTCCACGGGGAAACTGCTGCCATCCTTGCGCCAGAGCACCTCCTCCACACGGCTTTCGGTGGCCTTGGTGTAGGAAGCATACATGGGGCAGTCTTCCATCGGGTAGTTGGAGCCGTCCTTGCGGGAATGGTGGATGAGAGCGTGCGCGCTTTGGCCTAACATCTCCTCTGCGGAAAACCCAAGCATGCGCAGGGCGGCAGGGTTGACGAAGGTCAACTGCCCCGTGGCATCGACCCCTAATATGCCCTCTCCGGCTGCATGAAGTAACAAGCGTTTGCCCTCTTCACTCTGCCGAATAGCCTCTTGGGATCGGTCTGTTAAATAGAGAATGCCTGCAAAGACTATAATTAAAAAGCATACGAAAATCGTTGCTAGAATGCCGGTCAATTTGTAAATCCAGATTCGATCTGTCGGGGTCAGAAGCACAATCGACCATCCGTCGCTGTCAATCACCTTCCTGGAGACGAAATAATCCTTTCCTTCTAAAGTGACTTCCGTACCATCGGCAATTTCCTTTTTTAAAAAAACGTCTTCCGAGAGTTTATTGCCGAATTGCTGGGAAGCAATCAATTTTTCTTGAGCTGTTTTGTCCAGCGGCCAGAAACTTTTTAGAACCATTGCCGGCTTGCTGGACAGAAAAATAATGCCGTCCGGGCTGATGAGAAAGCAAAAAGGGAATTTTCTGAAAAAGGTCCCCATATCGTCAAGATCCTTTTTCATCGCGACCAAGCCAAGTACTTTACTCAGACGATTCTGAACCGGGTAGCTGGCATAGAAACCCCTCTTTCCGGAAGTAATGCCCAGCGCAAAATAATGGCCTGTTTGGCCTTTGGCCGCTTCCTGAAAATAAGGACGAAAACGATAAGATTTTCCTACAAAGCTGTCCGGATCTTTACGGTTGGAGGATGCCACAGTCATGCCATCGGCATTCATCAGGTAGGACACGGAAGCGTTTAAAGCGGAATTGTATCTGTCTAACGCGCTATTGGCATGTTCGATATCCTGATCCCTTTTGGATATTAGTGCGGGAGCGATCCAGGGAGAACCAGCCAGGGATTTAACGGCCGCTTCGATGTTTGTGAATGTAGAGGATATATAGGTGGACAGGGTTAATACTGAAGCTCGGCTTTCTCCGATGATTTCCTGCCGGGCTTTATTACCGAGATAGTCCGTGGCAAACCAGCCGGCAACAGCCACGATCAGCAGAAGAAGCATCGGTAATGAATAAAAAAAACGTCTTTTATTCATGCGCAAAATCTCTCAGTCAGGTAAAACTACATCGGAGTTTACGCTTTAAAATTATGTACCTTAAAGTTGAATACCTTTTTCCCGAAATAATCTCAGACAGGCATCTACGACAGTATTGTCGTAAAAGGTTCCTCTATTGTTCTCAATCTCTTTATTAATAAATTTACCTTTCAAATATATTATAATGTATTTTAATCAATTTTAACTAAAAAAATAATTATTCTCATTTCAGAAAAATCGCTTCGCCTTCAACGAACAACTTTCCTCTTGAGAGCTCATTAATGATGATATTTAGCGTAGTAATTTCGTCATTGAAGGTAATGATTAACAAACCATGCCCCTTATTTTTATACCTCTTGACGCCTTTAGTTTTTTTTAAGATTGCCCCTATTCTAACATCTGCGTTACAATCGGCACAGCCAGATAAATTTAATTGGACAACCCTATCCTTTGCAAAAGCCATTGAAGGAACGGCAAAACAAACAAATAATAAAATGATTTTAATAATTTTTTTCATCTCTTCCTCTTCAAGTGTTTTATAATTAGTAGTTTGGATTTTTATCATATTATCGAGGAAATAGCATTAATGATTTTGATGTGAAGTCCTGCATTTTCGTCGAGGTTGACGATTTGCGGATAACAAGGAAGATATATGTAAAAATTCTACCTCCTGATTTTTTCAGCTCGCCCGATCGGCAGAAGCAAGGCAGCAATGGATTCCGGTGTCACGAGCCGTGCAGCAGTCCTTGATCACGATGCAGCGATAGTCCAAGGTCATCAGTGTGACGAAGTGTCGAATAGAGTTTACTCCCGATTGTTTTCATTGTGGACATCAGATTTTAAGAGGAATGGCAAGCGATTGGCAGCAAAGAAAAACACAAAGGATATAAAAATGCTAATGCCGGCTACTGTGAAGGCGAGTGATTTTCCATGCCATAATCCGACAAACCAACGACTGAAATCATCCGTAATCACAGCTGCTTTTCCACCATAAAGTTCCAAATCACGCCTATACATCCTGGAATCTTCAGGCCTAATAGGATAAGCAGATCCATCTATTATTTCGTAACCCAAAACGCTTTCCGAATCGCCCCCAGCTGACTGATAAATCATGATGGCACTACCCAAACCAACCAGCATGATAATGGCGCCGATAAGAATAAGGCTTTCGTGCAGATGTGCAACTTTCCGTTTCATATTGTCTCTGTTGTTACTGCTATATCTCTATAATAGTTCGATTCATCATAACGAAAAATTTATCCCGTTTCCAGCCTCTCTTCTCAAAAAAATCCCTGATGATCACCTATTGATTTAAAAAAACTAACGGGAGCCGTATCGGAGTCGAGTAGACCGGTTTCTCCCAATACTACAGGTTGTAGATTTGTCTTTTCCCTTTTTCAGCCTTGTTCCCGACGGCGCTACATGATTTCAACTATGCACGAGTTGGCCCCCGGCCACTCACAGAATAGTGCATGCATATCATAATTGTTGAGAAAAAAACATCAATGCTTTCGCCTACAAGTCAACAACCATGGTGGGTGAATAAAATATTTTAAGGATTTGCGTTTGCAATGATTGATTTGCAACGTGCGGATCAGCGGTGGCTGAAAGCTGTCCGGTGGATGCCTTGGTTAGCATTTCTTCTCATCGAAACCCCAGTGATAAATATTAATTACCTTCCAATTCATACTGCAAGATATTCGAACAAATTTTTCATCTTTTCCAACTAAGAAGTGCTTGCTGAAAACAGCTATTTAGCCATAACCGTCAATTCTATTTTTTTGCCAGCTGTCTTGCCCAAAGTGTCAGCCAGATCACGACAAATAGTATCATTCCAAAGCCGAGTTTATATGCCACCATTGCCCACAGCCAGATAGTACGAATTTCCGCCCAAGTAAAGCCTTTACCCCAGAGGCAAAGCATTCCTTCTGGCTGTCTGTTCATGATCAGCCAATAAGCAAGCCATTGAATCAGCAGAATACAATAGGCGATTAACAAAGTCCACCATCCCGCCACTGTCGCAGACCGCACTTTCTTTGTAAATATTTCATCCATACTTTTCTCCTCTATCTTTTTGTTTTAATTTATTCATGAGCTACAGTTAAGTCAATGCTGGAATTACTTGATTTTATCACTTTCTGCTCCTTACCTACTGTCAATCCTATTCCAATATTTGAATTCGTGACTCCAATCGTCCTTGTGCATTTTTACCAAGTTTTGAAAGTACGTCCTGTTCTCCTTCATGATCCTTCTCTGATTTGGATAGTTTTTCTTGACACTGATATCTTCTGTCAGGTTTTCCCCAAGCTGAAAAGCCATCTTCTCGGCATTTTCAAAGGCCTTGGGACCCTGTCTTATTGATACCCCTGTGCTCCCGGTAACAAAAGATCCGAAATTGAGCATGATCTTATTCAAATATTCAGTAACTTGCTTGTACTGACCGGTACCTCCCGAGGTAGCTACGTTGACAGTGTACTTGCCGATTAGCAGTTGGCAGTGGATAGCGTCTGCCATGCGGTCGATTATGGTCTTCATCTGGGCAGTGACTGACCGGCAGTAATTGGGGGAACCCATGACCAGGCCGTCAGTGGTCAGCACCTTCTCGTAAAGGAATTGAAAGTCGTCCTTCTTCACGCACTTTCCTTTCTTGTGACAGATCCCACAGGCAGTGCAGAATTCTATATTCAACTTGCAGATGTCCACCAGTTCCGTCCTGGCGCCCTTAGACCTAGCCCATTTAGGACAGCCTTGACCAATTTTAGGGTCTGGCTGTTAGAACTTCTGGGACTTGCATTTATGCCCAATATCTTCATCTTTCTTTCCTCCTGGAGTGTTAATTTACAGAATTCAACAGAAATCGGGATCATTCGATCCCGGAAATAATTCCCATTTTAATATAGATTGGTCTCAGTGTCCAATTAAGTCCTATCTTGATTATCGTTAACACCTCTCAGTCAACAACAATGGTGAATAAAATATTTTGAGGATTTGCGTAATGATTTAACGAAAAGGTCAGTGGTGCGGCTTTTTGTGTCCGCTGGAGCGCCTTGTTAGCCAATTCAAACTGTTTTGTATTTTGCTTTCACGATTTTTTTACCATACTTTCTTTCAAGACGCCGTATTATAAAATGACCACGTGCCACATCCTGAAAATGATCAATAAATAATGTATTTATGAGAACCCCTCCCGCTGCTCCTATTGCGGGAATTGCTTGTGCTGCCGTTTTCTCCGATACTTGAATACTAAAGCGGTCTGCAATTTTAATTATCAGTCGAACAAGAGCAGGGGCGCCTTCTTCAGTCAGACCTTTTTCTGCTATATATTCAGCAGTTTTTTTTACAGATCCTGCTAAAGCTGCACGAATTGCAAAATATCCAGATTCAGAAGTATTATCACTCTTGCTGGGTCCACCCAAAGCAAACACCTCAATACACGCTATTTTGGATGCAATCGTATTGATAGTTTCACCTTCGCTTCTCGCAATATCTGCTATAGATCGCAACATGATTGTTGTTGATATTGGTAGCTCTACTGCCAATGCTGGTAGCCCAAAGAAACCTCCAATGCCACCTGTTATAGCTACAGCTATTTTATGCCAGATATTAGATGCTTCTTCACCAGGCACATCTTTCATTGTGAAAACTGCGGCATGAACTGCCTTGGATAAAGCCGCCTTGGTCACTTCACCGATTTTCTTATTCCAATTGTCAGGCAAGAATTTAAATCCTTTTTCAATTGGAATACCAAATAAGTTGGTGATTTTTGCCGCTATACCCGGGTTCTCCAGCAGCATCTTTGCTTTTTTTAAATCATTCAAATCTGTTTGCTGAAAAGTCATGATTATCTACATTAATTGGCTAATGCGGAGCTAAGCGGCAGCACGCGGATGCAGGGACGCAAAGCGTAACAGGTAGACGCAGTGCTGGCCGCTTGAGGGAAATGTTGGCGCCGCGCGAATCACCGCGCTGGGCATTTCTTATTTTGCCTCCATTATCTAATGAACTCAAAAGCGATAGCTCAACTCCGCATTGCCGACTTGCGGCTATGCGAATATGCTCTGGATTGTTGAACCCTACTTCTCTCAAATTTGAGTCAGCGAGCCGGGTAATCTCTCGTTATCGGCAGAACCGGTAATGACCGTCTTCTGTTATTTTGCGGTATACCCGCGGGCATCAAGACAGGCACCCATCGCTCGTTGATAGTCTGCGCGCTTCTGGTTCGTCTGAGCCTCGGGTACACCACTTGTCGGCTGAGTCGGATCATAGCCTATTTGACTCACAGCCCAGCTGTGGCATTCGTAACGATCTTTAGCCTGTTGCTTTTCGCTCTGCCCTTTGCGGGGATAGATGAAGATCTGTCCTTCTGTTGTTGGTGCTGTTCGTGGTGCCTGCGTGACTTCACCCTTCGGCGGTTCAGCAACCATATAACCGCCAGCGGTTTGAGTATAATATACTTCATTGGCATAATAGTAAGGTACACCGCCTACCCAGAGTGTCGTGTAGTACAGCGGCAACAAGGGAACTACAAGACCGAATGGAGGTGCAACGACAACAAAACGCGGGCCGTACGGGCGGTACCAGACACCTCCGTAGAAATAATATCGTGAGTGGCCAGAAAGTACCGCTCGGTAGCCGCTTGGCAGCCTTTCAAAGTACTGACCGCGTACCGGGTAGGCATGGTTATGGCCGTGACGCGAATCCATGACCTCGTGACGACCGGAGCCGCGCTCTTCCGCACTTACCACCTGCGTAAACCCGAACATTATAATCCCCGACAAAACTGCGAGCATAAGCCCTATCACAAGGTAGCGGCTCGTATTCCGAATATATGACATGGTAATTACCTCCATAAAATCAAATATAGATATTAGTCTTCTTTACTGCACACTATAGCCGCGGCCTTCGAGGCAAGCTGACATCGCCCGCCGGAAGTCGCTCGCCTTTCCTTCATAGCGAGCGTCCAGCGCCTGATCGCGATTGACATAAGCTTCTTCCATCTGCTGGGCTTGCTGCTGCCGGGATACATCTGATGCAGCACCTACAACAGCCCCGCTCCCTGCACCAATCAATGCACCGGCACCTGCGTGCCTCGGACCGGCTATTAACGCGCCCAGTACCGCACCGGCAATGGCCAAAACGGCGGTATCATGACCGGGTGGAGGCATTGGCACCACTTTGACACGTTGTTCGGGTGGAATCGAGGACTGACTCGGATCAAAGCCGGTCTGTTGTACTGCCCAATTGTAACATTCATAGTGGTCTCGTGACTGCTGCTCTGTCGTCTGGCCCTCTTTCGGGTAAAAATAGACTTGGGTAAGGGGAGCCTTTGGGGCTGGGCTTGGACTGGGGACTTCACGATAAGTCGCCGGATAACATGCGACCAGAGCAAGGATTAATAAGAAGAGCAAAAGACGAAGGCCTGCCCTCGCTAACCACCGTTTCGGTATATGTTTTCTAGTTGTCATCTTCCAGATTGACATCATCATTATTTATGTCCTCCTTCGTAGTTAAACACCAGAGAAATGATCGTCACAAAAGGATGGTTTTTCCCCATTGTTGATTACTCTTTCTCTTTTCATAAGTTTTAAATATATCTTGCGCGATAATCAAAAGCAATGGTCGTGCCAATCTTATCAGTTTAAAGTGCAACATATCGAATTAATATTGATATTACAGCTTTACAGAAATTAGTAAGCTTCCTTTGAAAGCATAAATATGGGTAATAAGTATCCAATTTTAGTATCCACTTGCAGACAAAATACCCACCCACCAGTGGAAAGTCAATGGGTTTAAACTTGAATTTAAGTTACGAAACGAAAGGCTTAATCGACAGCTATCATTACAGTGGAAGCTTTTATAACCGCATATGCTGCCCTACCAGCTTTCAAATCGAGCTTTGTTGCGGATTCTTTGGAAATGATCGAAACCAACTGTTCTCCGCCCGGAAGTTCTAAAAGTATTTCTGTATTCACAGCACCACTTGTAACTTTGATTATTTTCCCCTTCAGTACATTACGCGCACTTATCTTCATGGTGCACTCCTTTTAGATAAGAATTTATTTTAATAGTATACGAATAGAGTTCCTGTGTGTCAAGAAAAGATGGATTCCAGGATGATCATTTTCAGTTATAATCACGAGTCCTTCCAAAAAAGTGATATCGCAGAGTACAGAAAGAAACCCCTAAACTTGATCTTTCCTCTATTTGTACAGGCAAGTTCAAATTTTCACATATAATTACCTTAGTTAGTGGCAGTATTTGATAAGGTGATTTGTTCTTAGAAAATGCCTTCCAATTCAGTTCCGCAGTTGGGGCATTTATTTCCGGTCAGATTGACGCTTATGATTTTAAAACCATAACGTTCAATCATAAGTTTCTGGCAATTAAAGCAGTAAGTGCTTTCCCCTTCATCCCCGGGCACATTGCCGCTGTAAACGTATTTCAAGCCAGACTGTTTTCCAATTTCAGTCGCTCGATGCAGTGAGGCCACAGGAGTTACCGGTAAGCTGTTCATTTTGAACTGCGGATGAAAGCGGCTGATATGCCAGGGCGTTTCTTTTCCCAATCCGGCAATAAATTGTGCGATGTCTTTTAATTCTTCATCACTATCGTTCAGAGAGGGAATAAGTAACGTAGTTATTTCCACCCAGAGCCCCTTTTCCTTCATTTTTTTCAGACTCTCCAAAACTGGTTTGAGCTTTGCTCCGCACTGTTTCTTATAAAAATCATCACGGAAAGATTTCAAATCTACATTGGCGGCGGACAAAAAAGGAGCGATTGTATCAATTGCTTCAGAGGTCATAAAGCCGTTGGTGACAAACACATTTTTTAAACCATTTTCATGGGCAATTTTTGCGGTATCATATGCCAATTCAAAATAAATTGTCGGTTCAGTGTAAGTATAGGCGATTGTTTTCGAGCCGCTTTTTTTCGCCCGAGCAACAATTTCTTCAGGCGCAACATCTTTGCCGGCTATCATGAGCGTAGAGCGCGGCATCTGCGAAATTTCATGGTTCTGGCAGAATTCACAACTGAAATTACATCCGACGGTAGCGATGGAGTAGGAAAGAGAGCCCGGATAAACATGGAAGAAAGGTTTTTTTTCAATAGGATCGATGTTTTCGGCAATCAGCGTTCCGTAAACCAATGAATAAAGAACGCCGTCCTTATTTTCCCTTACGCCACAGATACCCCGCCTGTCCGGTTTAATAGTGCATCCATGTGTGCATAAATTACAATGCACGCGCTTATTATTAAGCTTTTCGTAAAGTAGAGCTTCTCGAATCATTTATGGGTCTCTCGTAACATATTCCGGACAGCACTGGGAGCCGAAGCTTGGGCTTCGGCGTTTAGCTTAAATGATTCCATTATGGGGCTTTGAACTGTTCTGTAAGTGTATTTTACGGGAAAGGTGAGACCGGCAAAGGCTCCCAATGGATTTTTTTCCAGAGGAAATAATTCCTCCAACTCTTCAAAAAAGGCGTAAACAATGCCGGGGAAATAAATGACACTGCCCCATTTGACGGCCACATCGCCAATTAAACTTCCCACCATGATTTTAATTTCATTCAAACTAAAAAAGCGTATTTTTTGAGAAAGGGGAAAACCAAATAGTTCTTTTAATCGTTGTTTTGTTCCTGCAAAGGAATAGTTATTTAAAAAGCCGATAAAAACACGGCCGCGGCAAACCCTAATTGCTTCCGCGATTACTTTCTGTGGATTATTAGCAATCTCTAGAATGTTAATCAAGGTTACAATATCAAATTCGTCATCGGAAAAGGGAATATCTTCGGCGTTACCTACAAGCAATTCAGCGTCTTCTCCTAATTTAGATCGGGCAATGTTTAATGTTTCTGCGCAGGGATCAATTCCTGTTACAGAACACCATTTTTCCCGGAAAAACTGCAAATGATTACCCGTGCCGCAACTCACGTCCAGCACCCTTTCACCGGCGTGAGGAGCCACTAAATCCAGGATCAGTTCCTTTTGCCGTGAAAAAATATAACGCCCCAGCGATGCTTCCAGTCGTTGTTCTGATAATTGGGCCATTTTTTGATCAAAAACCATTGGACCAATCTCCTGATTAAACTTTTACATTAAATTCTAGATCAACTTCACTGGCAGGCTTGCCGCCGAGTACACTCCAATTTTCCATTGGAACTTCATGTAAAATAATCGCCACATCATCACTTTTAATACCCACGCGCGTCGAAAGTTCGGTGACGATATTCTTATAAAGATTTCTTTTGGCTTCCATTGGCCGTCCTTGAAAGGCTGTGATTTCAATAACAATATAATCAGCAGTTCTATTGGATGGTATTTCCATGTTTTTTGACACCAACTCATAAATCTTCTGGTTGCGATCATAATCAGGTATTTTAAAAGCATCGACAAGCGCCTGATGGATGCCATCCAATAAAGCCTTTTTATAAGCAGCGGTCTTACCTGCCCGCATTTCAATTTTTACCGTCGGCATAATAAATTATACTCTATTCTATTATCTTTTTTCAACCGCCAATCGCCGACATATTCCGGTGGCATTTTTTCAAATGCGTTTCCGTACAGGCCAAATCGTGTTGCTTGGGCTTTAATAATACCGCTTCCCGGATATATCCTTCCAGTTCCGCGTCACTGCAATTTTCCCGCAGAGCCTTTTTTAAGTCAATTTCGTTTTCGTTAAGTAAGCAAGAACGCAATTTTCCATCGGCGGTCAAACGCAAACGGTTGCAGGTCGCACAGAAATGACCGCTTATCGGATTGATAAAACCTATTTCGCCGCGGCCTCCTTTAATCCTGAAGATTGTTGCGGGACCATCCGATCTGTTTTTCTTGCCCGTTATTTTTTCCAACTTATAGCGGCTATTGATTTTCTGCATTAATTGAGTTGCCGGCAGATAATCATCGTTGTATTCAGATTTTGCCTGTCCCACCGGCATCAATTCAATGAAGCGTACCTGAAAAGGCTTATTTAGTGCCAATTGAGCAAATTCCAGCACTTCATCATCATTGAATCCTTTGATGGCGACAGTGTTAATTTTTATCGGCGAAAAACCAATTTCTTCGGCTTTGGTAATCCCGCGCAAAACGGCCTCTAAATCGCCGCCGTTAGTGATGCGGAAGTACTTACCTTTGTTTAGGGAATCGAGGCTGACGTTGATGCGGCGGATGCCGGCGCTGAAAATATCCTGGGCAAATTCTTCCAAAAGAATACCGTTGGTGGTAAGGCTTATGTCCTGTAAGCCATTGATGCCTTTTAGCGCAGCAATGAATTCAATAAAGCCGCGGCGGACAAGCGGCTCGCCCCCTGTCAGCCGTACCTTGATTAGTCCCATCTTTACGGCGACGGAAACGATGCGGATTATCTCTTCGTACCGGAGAATATCATCATGGCCTTTCAGAGAAATTCCTTCTTTAGGTCTGCAATAACTGCAATGCAAATTGCATCTATCGGTAATAGAAACACGCAGGTAATTTATTTCCCGTTCGAATTTATCACGCATGGTTTCAGTAGCAGAACTTTTTTAGTTGGGAAACAAATAACATAATTACTGCGACAATACAACTTCCGCCTGACCATGTTGAGATGCTATAAGAGTTGTAGACCAGACAGGCAAAATACCCGGCGAGAAGAGGTTGAGAAATCATACGAAAGAAGACAATTAAAGCTTGCGCCGTGAAGTCAAATGTTTCTTGACAGAGTGCGTATTCTCTATTAAACAAAAATCAAGTCAGGATGCGGTAAAATACTTTGGAGTTATTATGCAAAAAATACCAATTACCAAAGCAGGTTTTACAAAATTGAAAAAGGATTTGGAAACGTTAAAAAACAAATCCATTCCTGAAAATATTCGTGATATTGAAGTTGCCCGCGCGCACGGCGATCTTTCCGAAAACGCCGAATATGCCGCCGCCAAGGAGAGGCAATCTTATCTTCATGGAAGACTACAGGAATTGGAAAATAATCTCGCCCTGTCCAATATTATTGAGTTAAAAGGTTTAAAAACCAACAAGGTTGTTTTCGGCTGTTATGTCACTATAGAGGATATCGACAGTGGTGAAGAAATTAAATATCAGCTGGTGGGGCCACTGGAATCGGACATCAATCAAAATAAAATTTCTGTGACTTCGCCAATCGGCAAAGCCCTCATCAGTAAAAATATCGGTGATGAAATCAGCGTGAAAACACCCGGCGGCACGCGCAATTTTGAAATCATCGACATTTCGACTAAAGAAAAATAAGAAATAAGGGCAATATAAGAATTGTTTTTTTCTGGTGATTCAACAAAAAAAGTTGCTGCTCCAAGATAATTGTGACATCAGCAGCGACGGTGGGATGTTCCGTGTTTCACCACCCTTTGAATTGAAAAAACTGGATGTCCTCTTCCGGCACAGAGTATTCAGAATGCTCCTGAACAAGGGAAAGATCACTGCGGAGATGATCGCCATGCTCTCAACATGGCGGTATTCCGGATTCCACATCTTTTACGGCAACCGTATATCTCTGTAATGATGCAACGGCCATGGAAAACCTGACTAGCTACATCATCCAGACGTCGTTCTCCCGGGAACGTATGCAGTATCTGGATCAGGAGGGGAAGGTCATTTATACGGCCAAGGACAAAAAGACAAGCAAGGTTTTCGCTGCTCTGGAACGGATGGCTGCGATGTATTCACACATCCCAAACAGGGGCGAGCAGATGGTGAGATATTTCAATTCGTTGTGGGGGAAATAATTGACAGACAAATGGAATTGTCCTAGTATTTACAGTATTAGAAAACAGGTCTTTTCAAAACCATTCAGTCAACTACAAAAAAAGGAGGGAAGTATTATGCGAAGAAAGTATAAATGTTCATCATTTGTTATTACGATGGTTTTTATGAGTATTTTATCGTTTTTGATTGGCTGTAGTGGTGGAGGTGGAGGGAATACCAGTACTGGTGCAGTTACAACACCTGTTATTTTTGTTCATGGATATGCGGGAGCGGCAGATCAGTTCGAGACACAGGCTATGCGATTTGTAACCAACGGTTACCCCGCAAGTTATATAAGCGGTTATGAATACGACACTACTTTGGTTTCTGGTAATCCGACCGCAGGCTTCGTGATTCCTCCTCAAATCCTATCAGGGCTCGATGCTTATATCAACTCTGTTCTTCAGCAAACCGGCGCCGATCAGGTTGATCTTTTAGGCCATTCCATGGGTACCGCGGTTAGTCATGCGTATCTCGCTGATCCGACACATGCGGCGAAAGTCGCCCACTACGTGAACATTGACGGGCAGCAAAGCGCTACCCCTCCAGGCGGCGTACCCACTCTGGCTCTCTGGGCAGCGCTTAGCGGAAGTAACGCAAGCGGCACAGGTATCGGCGGGGCGACAAATATCACTCTGGCCGCTACAACACATGTTCAGGCGGCAACTTGCGTTGAGTCTTTTGTCGCAATATATAAATTTTTCAACAATGATAAGGCACCTTTTATAACAGATATTTTGCCCGGAAGTTCTAATAATATTGAACTGGCAGGGAGAATACTAACTTTTATGACCAACGCTGTTCCAGCTAACTTAAAATTAGATATTTATGAAGTAAACAAAAATACCGGTGTAAGAATTAGCAGCACACCAGATTATTCAACATCCATAAATGCTGATGGAAATTTTAAATTTTCCAATGCAACTGCCGGAGCGAACTACGAATTTTATTTAACTTCAACCGCGGATGCAACTTCCGCTCACTATTACTATGAGCCTTTTATTAGAAGC
>Ga0182027_10001194_pt1 | contig 43647 bp, 34 predicted proteins | sample 712E1DmetaG_FD_121300 | JGI IMG/M metagenome (GOLD analysis project Ga0182027, IMG submission 121300) | Permafrost microbial communities from Stordalen Mire, Sweden - 712E1D metaG (Illumina Assembly) | ecosystem: Environmental > Terrestrial > Soil > Wetlands > Permafrost | place: Sweden...
GATATTGGGGCGAGCCTATTCCGCTGGTTTATTGCGAGCATTGCGGAGGCTGGATTCCGTTGCCGGACGATCAATTGCCATTGGAACTTCCCAAAGTAAAAAAATATGAGCCTACAGACACCGGTGAATCGCCCTTGGCCGCCATTGAAAAATGGGTGAATACAAAATGCCCGAAATGCGGCGGACCTGCCAAGCGCGAAACGGACACAATGCCGAATTGGGCCGGTTCAAGCTGGTATTTCTTACGATACTGCGATCCAAAAAATGACAAAGAAATGGCAAACATGGACAAATTAAAATATTGGATGCCGGTTGACTGGTACAACGGAGGAATGGAGCATACGGTTTTGCATTTGTTGTACTCAAGATTTTGGAATCAGTTTTTATTTGACATCGGACTTGTTCCAGTAAATGAGCCTTATAAAAAGCGCACTTCGCATGGAATGATTCTGGCAAAAGGCGGAGAAAAGATGTCCAAGTCAAGGGGCAACGTCGTCAATCCCGATGAAATGGTGGAACAGTTCAGCGCCGACACTCTGCGAACATACATAATGTTTATGGGGCCGTTTGACCAGACAGTGGAATGGGACACCAACGGCATGGTGGGCGTGCATAGGTTTCTTGAAAAAGTCTGGCAGTTACAGGAAAAATTAAGCGAAAAGACTCCGCCGAAATTGGTTTCACTGCTTCACCAGACGATAAAAAAAGTTTCAGAAGATATAGACGCCATGAGGTTCAACACTGCTATCGCCAAGATGATGGAGGTTGTTAATGAAATGAGCAAAGAAACGGTTTCAAAATCCGATTTTAGTTTTTTTATAAAATTGCTTTCTCCTTTTGCTCCGCATTTATGCAATGAAATTTGGGGTTTGCTGGGAAATAAAAACGATTTGGCGCATGAATCCTGGCCGGCATACGATCCGGAACTGGCCAAAGAAAGCGAATTTGTTCTGGCCGTCCAGATAAACGGAAAATTACGAGACACCATAAGCATGCCGGCGGAAATAAGCGAAGAAGAAGCTAAAAAAATTGTTTTGCAGAGCGAAAAGGTTCAGAAATGGCTGGAAGGCAAGGCGCCAAAAAAAGTTATTTATGTCAAGGGAAAATTGGTGAGCATAGTAGTTTAGATCTAAACGCAAAGGTTGAGGAAATTATGCAGGAGGGGATTAATAAAATTATAAATTCAAAAAGCAAAACGTTTTTCGCGTTTTGTTTTTGTTTTATCGCTGGGGTCGGCACTTTTTCGTTTACGGAAAATCCTAATGTCGCTTTTTATATCTATATTTTTTTATTCGCCGTTTTATTTTTCCTTATTCTATCGTGGCACGAAAAAATTTACAGATTTTGCCTGTTGTGCTGTTTGTTTTTTACGATGGGCGCGTTAAGATTTTGTCTCAACCTGCCATCAATTTCTCCGCAAAATATAAATTATTACAACGGAACCAAAATGGAAATAACCGGTTATGTCGCGTCCGAACCGGATATCGGCATAAGCGATGCAAAATATATTATTAAAATAAAACAATGCGGCGACGGCACGATTGTATGTCCGAAAAATATTTCCGGAAAGGTTTTAATGGCAACTCCGCTTTATCCGCAATATCAGTACGGGGATGAATTAAAAATAAAATGCGCTTTGCAGGATCCAAAAAATAGTCTGGACGGCACTTTTAATTACAAAAATTATCTGGCTGATCGGGGCGTGCGGTCAATCTGTAGCGGACCGGCGGTTTTATCGGCTGTGTCCGGATCGGACGGATCGGTTTTGATGAAAAAGATATTATGGTTTAAAACAATAGTCGGCGGACGATTGAACAAATTATGGCCCGAGCCAAACAGCAGTTTAATGGCCGGGTTATTATATGGAAGCAAAAGTACCTTGCCCAAAGAGATTTCCGATAATTTTAACCGCACCGGGGTTAGCCATATTATCGCGGTGTCGGGGTTTAATGTCAGCGTCATTGTCAGTTTTTTACTGTCGATTTTAATTTTTTCCGGCTTGTACAGACGGCAGGCTTTCTGGGTGGCGGTTTTCGGGATAGTTTTGTTCGTATTTTTTAGCGGCGTCACCGGTTCGGTGGTACGGGCCGCGATCATGGGCACGATTGTTTTAACAGGTCAATATTTGGGTCGGCTTTCCAAAATAGGGAACACCCTGGTGTTTACCGCCGCGCTCATGGCGCTGCTGAATCCGTATGTTTTGGTTTGGGACGCCAGTTTTCAGTTGTCGTTTTTGGCTACCGCGGGTTTGGTTTATTTGTCGCCGTTGATTAATTCGCGCCTGGCGAAAATGAAAATCCCTGAATTTATCCTGGAAAATCTCTCTACTACCATGGGAGCGATTGCCGCCACTTTGCCGCTGATTTTATTTCAATTCGGCCGGTTGTCCATTGTGGCGCCTTTGGTAAATGTATTAATATTATGGCTTCTGCCATGGCTGATGCTGTTCGGCTTTTTGGCCTTGGTTTTGAGTTTTGCAATTTTCCCTTTGGGGCAGGTGATGGCCTGGTTGACCGGGCTTGGCCTGAATTATGTTATAATTATAGTTAATTGGTTCGGAAACCAATCGTGGTCGGCACTTGATTTTCAAATACCGCTTTGGGCAATGCTCATGTTATATTCAATAATTATTTACACCTATGTCAAAAAAAATAAAAGTTCTGCATTCGGGGGAAGGTTATAATCTGGCCGCCAAATATTACGATGAAAAGGAAAAATATTTAAACAGCTTTGAACAAAACAAGCTTCTGCCGATGTTGGGCGATGTGGCCGCTAAAAAAATTTTGGATGTGGGTGCGGGCACGGGCCGGTTATCGGTTTATCTAGAAAACAGGGGAGCGGAAGTAACCGCGCTGGATGCATCGGAAAAAATGCTGGAAATGCTGAAAAGAAAAAATAAAAATATTAAAACGGTTGTGGGCGAGGCGGAAAATCTTCCGTTTGGCGATAATTTTTTTGACGTCGTTGCGGCCGCGTTTCTGATTGTCCATCTGAAGGATCCAGCCAAATTTTTTGACGAGGCATACAGGGTTTTGAAAGACAACGGAATTTTCGTCGTCACAAATATCAACCAGAAAAATCCGCCTTTGGTTAAGACCGGAAAAGAAGAAATAATTATTGAGTCTTTTTACCACCGTCCGGAGAAAATCCTGGAGATTCTGGAATCGCTGGCGTTTGGAATCGAAAAAGAGTTCTTTGTAAAAGAAGGGGAAAATTGGATAAATCAAATTATCGTAGCAAAAAAATAGTTTTAAATTATGAAAAGGAGAGTGGTAATCATCATGGGTTTTGTTTTGTTGCTGGTTTTGGCATTACATTTTTATATAAAAATTTCAGAACAAAACCCGCAATTCAGTGTAACTTTTTTTAATATCGGCCAGGGTGATTCCGCACTCATCAAGTTCAACAATGGTCAAAAGATGCTGGTTGATTGCGGACCGGACAGAAAAATTTTAGCCAAACTCGGTTCAGCTCTGCCTTTCTACGACAGAAAAATTGATTATTTGCTCGTTACGCATCCGGATCTTGATCATTACGGCGGCTGCGTGGATGTCCTGAATCAGTATGCTGTACAGGAAATCATTACCAATTCGTCGACGAAAGAAACGGACCCCTATTGGAAAATTTGGGACGCGAAAGAAAAACAGGAATCGGCGGAAATTAAAATCATTACCAATACCCAAGAGTGGTTTATCGGAAGTTCAACATTGTATTTTTTAAATCCGGATAATTCCTTGAATTTAACCGCCAAAGATACCGAAGGCAACAACGCCTCGATTGTTTTCAAATTAACGAATGCCGGAGAATCGTTTTTATTCACAGGCGACATGGAGATGCCGCTCGAAGAAGCACTTGAACAAAAATATTGTTCAACCACTTTGCCGGCTTGCCCGGCACTGAAGGCGGATGTTTTAAAAGTCGGCCATCATGGCAGTGACAGTTCCTCCGGCGAAGATTTTTTGCGTTATGTCAGCCCGAAGGAGGCGGTTGTTTCCGTTGGTAAAAATACTTTCGGGCATCCCTCTTTTCGGGTGCTTAAAAAATTGCAGAGAATCGGCGCCGGAATTTTGAGAACGGACGAGTTAGGTGATATAATTAAGCAATAGTTATTTTTATGCGAACCAGATTTATATTTTATTTTTTTGCCATAGTCCTGATTCTTATTCCGGGCAGATTTGTTTTAGCCGCCGAAGAACCAGACTCGGATAAAGACGGACTTCCCGACAGTGTGGAAATTTCTCTCGGAACCGATCCGAACAATCCGGATACCGATGGTGATGGTTATAAAGATGGGGAAGAGGTGCAAAACGGCTATAATCCGCTTAAAGGAAACCGGGACAGAAGCCTGCCCCGCAAAGTTGAAGTCGATCTGTCAACACAGCAATTATACTATTATTTAAATAATGTGAAGGTGGGTTCCGCGCCGGTATCCACCGGCGTACCCGGGTTGGTTACACCCATTGGAGAATTTACGATACTGCGCAAAGTTCCGGTCATGGATTATATCGGGCCGGGGTATAATTTACCCAACACAAAATGGAATTTGGAATTCAAGACTCATTACTATCTTCATGGCGCTTATTGGCACCATGAATTCGGTATAAAACCCATGAGCCACGGCTGTGTGAATATAGCATATGTAAACGCCGAAAAGATTTACAAATTTTTGGATATCGGCGACAAAGTGGAAATATTCGGCGAAACTCCGGCTGTAAAAGTGGCTATTTCAAAATAAACGTGGAGCTGTGGTTAATTTTGTACCATATTCGGTTATTTTGTGCTATAATATATACACCTTGTTTCCTTAAAAGTAATCAAACAGTTTTATGATAACTCATCGCGTAACAACTAAAGTGACGCCGGAGCCGCCGGTTAAATTTTATCGCACTATAGCGGTTTCTTTTTTGGTTCTCACCTTGATATTGTTAGGCATTATAATATTTTTTACTTCCAAGAGCGCCTCCATTGTCATTGTGTCAAAAACAGACAATAAAAATATCGATTTGAATGTTAACGTCGAACAGCTGAAAACTTCCGACCTTTCCGTTGTTGGTATGGTAACCTCAACCTTGCTTGGTTTATCGGAAAAGTATTTTCCGACAGGTAATAAAATTGTTGACGGTATCGCAACGGGAGAGGCGACTTTATATAACGAAACCGGCTTGTCCCAGACTCTTGTGAAAACCACCAGACTAATGACCTCCGACGGCATTTTGTTCCGTTTAACTGACAAAGTCGTTGTGCCGGCCAACGGGCAGGTAACCGCGAGCGTATACGCGGATCAGGCCGGAGCTTCGGGCAATATCGGTCCCAGTAAATTCACAATACCGGGATTGTCAGCGGATAAACAAAAAGTTATTTATGCCGAAAGCACGCAGACAATGAGCGGTGGTGTTAGAAAGGAAGGCATATTAACCGATGAAGATCTGAAATCGGCGGATAACGATTACGTGGAAAAAGTAAAACAGGCCGTGGCACAGAGCCTGGCAAGTTCCTCCCTGTACGATCAGAATTTAATTTCGGTAGCCAGTCACAACGTTTCGGCGGATCATAAGGCCGGCGATGATATAACCGAATTCAACCTTACCGGCACAAGCACAGTGGTGATTGTTTATTATAAACAAGCCGATTTAAAATCACTGCTTGAAAAGGAAATATCGAATCACATTGATTTAAGCACCGAGAAGATTTTGTCATTAACCAAAGATCCTCAGGTTTCGCTGGCCAGTTACGACTTAATAAAGGGAACGGCGCAGTTATCTATATACCAGGACGTTTTGGTAACACTGGACGCGAACGCCAGCAAGCTGGCGGCCGAAAATTTTACGGGCAAAAGCAAAGACGATATAGAAAGATATGTTCTGGGTCTTCCCCATGTCGTCGGGGTTGATGTGAAAATGTCCCCGTCCTGGCTGGGAAATACGCCCGGAGTTTCCGACAAAATTAAAGTTATCGTAAAGAACGTTGAATAACTTGACTAAATAAACGGCAGGGTATAATCTAATTTCAGACGCATTTGTACGAGGACCAGCCCAGCCCGCACAGGCATGGTACCACTCTCGGAGCGCCTACAAATTCACAAAAGCTAAACTACGGGTGGAACCGTCTTAAACATCAAATTTAGGACCCCGGTATCTTTAGGGATATTGGGGTTTTTGTTTTTTAATTAAATTATATTTATATGAGCGAAGATAAATTGGAAATAATGAGGCATAGCTGTGCACATTTGGTGGCCGCCGCGGTTAAGGAGCTTTATCCGGAGGCAAAATTCGGTGTGGGGCCGGTAGTGGAAAACGGATTCTATTATGATATCGATTTTCCGGAACCGATAGGCGAAGCGGATTTGGAAAAAATAGAAGCGAAAGCCAAAGATATGGCCAAAAAGAATTTAAAATTTGAGAGGATGGAAATGCCGATTGATGAAGCGATTAAATTTTTTAAAAAGGAAAACCAGAATTACAAGGTTGAATTGCTTCAGGATTTAAAAAAGCACGGCACGACAAACCTGAAAGACGTTGAGGAGATGAAAGACATGAATATTGATAATGTTTCCTTGTACAAAACAGGAAAGTTTATTGATTTGTGCCGCGGGCCGCATGTGGAATCGTCCGGAGAAATCGGCATATTTAAAATCACAAAATTAGCCGGAGCCTATTGGCGGGGGAAAAGCGAGAATCCGCAATTGCAAAGAATTTATGGAGTTTGTTTTTCCAAACAGGCCGAGCTTGATGATTATCTGAAAATGCTTGAAGAAGCTGAAAAAAGAGACCACAGAAAAATCGGACAGGATCAAAAATTATTTTTTGTGGACGACATGGTCGGAAAAGGTTTGGTGATGTGGCAGCCCAACGGCACCATCATCAGGGATGAAATAGAAAAGATGGCTGTGGAAATGGAACGCGAGGGCGGTTATGTGCGCGTGGTCACTCCGCATATGGCCAAAGAGCAGTTGTATTTAACCTCCGGTCATCTGCCATATTACAAAGACAGTATGTATCCGGCCATGGAAATGGACGACGGCGTCTATTATCTAAGAGCCATGAATTGCCCGCATCACCATTTGATTTACAGGCATGATATGCGCAGTTATCGGGAATTGCCGATTAGAATCGCGGAGTATGGAACCGTATACAGAAACGAACTTTCCGGGACTTTGGCGGGCTTGTTGCGGGTGAGGGGATTATGCATGAACGACGCGCATATTTATTGCCGGAAGGATCAGATAAAAGACGAGTTTAAGGCGGTTATGGAATTGACCATGAAATATTTTGAGATTTTCGGATTAAAAGATTATTGGTTCAGGCTTTCAAAATGGAGCCCGGAGCATCTGGAAAAATATATAAATGAGCCTGCAAATTGGGAATACAGCCAAAATATTATCAGGGAAGTTCTTGACGATATGAAAGTGAAGTACGTTGAAAGCGACGACGAGGCGGCGTTTTATGGACCGAAAGTCGATGTGATGTTTAAATCCGTAATCGGCAGAGAGGAAACCATGTCCACGATCCAGCTTGATTTTCTGGCGAAGCAACGGTTCGGATTGGCGTACACGGATGAAACCGGAAAAGAAAACAACGAGGTGTTTGTCATTCACCGCGCTCCGCTTTCAACCCACGAAAGATTTATGGCATTTTTAATAGAGCATTACGCCGGGTCGTGGCCGGTCTGGCTGTCTCCGGTTCAGGTTTTGCTGGCGCCGGTTTCGGAAAAACATGTTGAAGGGGCAAAAGCCCTGGCCAAAGAATTGTTTAATGTTGGTGTCAGGGTGGAAGTTGACGATGCCAACGAAACGATCGGGAACAAGGTTCGCAAGGGCGCGGGAAGAAAAATTCCGTATATAGTAGTGGTGGGAGATAAAGAATTGGGTGGCGAAGATTGGATGATAAGGGTGAGGGGGCAAAAAGATCAGATAAAGATGGCCAAGGCGGAGTTTGTTGAAAAGGTTAAAAAAGAGATTGCTGAAAGATCGGCTAATATTGGCTAAAATATGCAGTTTTAGTTTGACAAAATGGCAATTTTGTGCTATATTAATTATTATAATTTTTAAAATATTAAGCGTCCCGAGAATACCGGGACGCTTTTGTTTCTTGTCAAAACGGCGTTCCGGTGTTATTCTAATTTAACTATGGGCAAATATTATATAGTTACACTTGGCTGCCAGATGAATAAAAATGACTCCGAACGAATCTCGGGCTTGTTGAATTCGCTTGGTCTGGAAATTACGGACAAGCCTGGACAGGCCGATTTGCTGTTGGTAAATACCTGTAGTGTGCGCCAACATGCCGAGGACCGAGTGTTCGGCTTGGTTAGGAATTGGCAGAAACTAAGAAAAGACAAACCCAATTTGATTGTCGGCGTCACCGGTTGTATGCCGGGCCGGGACAAAGATGGAAAGTTGAAAGATAAGATTCCGGGGGCCGATTTGTTTTTTGCCACGCAGGATTTGGTGATGCTGCCAAAATGGATAAAGGAATTGAATCCGGGATTAATTGAATGCACGGATGAGTTAAGCGATTACCTGTTTATCAATCCGTCCAGACAGGATAAAGCCAAAGCGTTTATAACCATCCAGACCGGCTGTAATAATTTCTGCACTTATTGCGTGGTGCCGTATGCGCGCGGACGTGAGAAAAACCGTCCGGTGGAAGAAATTCTAAATGAAATAAAAAATGCGGTTGCGGAAGGTTGCCGGGAAGCAACTTTGCTGGGGCAGGTGGTTAATAATTATAAAGCGAGAGATCCGGAAAGTTTTCAGGCGGGCAATCCGTTTAAAAACAAAGATGATTTCGCGGCTTTGCTCTGGGAAGTAAATCAAATTGAGGGAATTGAAAGAATTAACTGGACAGCCGCCGATCCGCAGTATTTTAACGGGCATCAAATCGAGGCTCTGAAATTGCCGAAGCAGATTAATTATCTGCATTTGCCGGCACAAAGCGGGGATGACGAGGTTTTAAAGAAAATGAACCGAAAATATACGCGCGAATTTTATATCGATCTGATGAAAAGAATCCGCGCGGCGCGGCCGGAAATCGCCATCGGTACGGATTTGATCGTCGGTTTTTGCGGAGAAACGGAAGAACAGTTTCAAAATACTCTGGATCTGTACAAGCAGTGTGACTTTGATATTTCTTATCATGCCATGTATAGCTCGAGAAGCGGCACAGCCGCGGCCAAGGCATTTAAAGACGATGTGCCGCAGGAAGAGAAAAAGCGGCGCTGGCGGGCGGTTCAGGATTTGATGGAAGAAACAACGTACAGAAAGAATCAGAAATATTTAAATCAAATCGTTTCGGTTCTGGTTGAAAAATGTGAGGAGGGGATATGCGAAGGAAATTCAAGTGAAATGAAATTGACGCAATTTCCCGGCGATGAAAGCTTGATTGGCCGGATTGTTGAAGTAAAAGTTATGAGGCCGGAGATGTGGATATTAAGAGGAATATTGATATGAACGGTTTACCGAAAATAGCGGTAATTTTAGGCCCGACCGGATCCGGGAAAACAGATCTGGGTATTGAAGTTGCCAAGAAATATAACGGGGAAATAATTTCGGCGGACTCAAGGCAGGTATATAGGCAAATGAATATCGGCACGGCCAAACCGAAAGGAGAATGGAAAAACGGCGCCTATTTTGTTGACGGCGTCCCTCATTATTTGATGGACATTATCGATCCCGACGAAAATTTTACGGTGGTTGATTTTAAAGAGCGGGCAATTACCCGCATTGATGACATTTTGAAACGGGGGAAATTGCCGATTATTGTCGGCGGCACAGGATTGTATATTTCGTCCATCGTGGATAATTTGGATATTCCCAAAGTGGCGCCAGATGCGGCGTTAAGAACAGAATTGGAACGGAAAAATCCTGATGAACTGGCGCAAATGTTAAAAGAGATTGACCCCGAATCTTCCGCGAAAATAGATTTAAAAAATTCGCGCAGAGTTTTAAGGGCACTGGAAGTGGCAATGGTTTCCGGTGAATCTTTTTTTGAACAAAGAAGAAAACAAGCACCGATTTATGAGGCGCATGAATTCGGTATCAATTTATCCAGGGAAGAATTGTATAGAAGATTGGACGCCAGGGTGGATCGGCAGATCAAGGACGGGCTGATTGACGAAGTTAAAGATCTTTCTCAAAAATATAGTTGGGATTTACCGAGCATGAGCGGAATCGGCTATAAACAAATCGGTTATTATTTGCGCGGCGAGATGACCTTGGAGCAGGCGATCGAAACCTTGAAAAGGGATACAAGAAGATACGCCAAGCGTCAAAAGACCTGGTTTAAGAGAGACAAGAAGATTATCTGGATTAGTGGCTTAAAAGAATTTCATCTCCCATGAAATCTATTTTTTGTCCGGTTACTGCATCATCGGCCTGAACATGCACTTTAGAAATCAGCATGTCCTGGCTTGGATTAACGGTCTTCACAGTTATTGAAAACGGAAGAGCCAGAACATCGACTCCATCAGGCATGTCGGGTATAGACCATGTCATTTTTTTTGTTGTCTGATCAAAATTTGCCTGGCCCGCCGGAGTCGACGAATCTATTTGGACATCGACATCTCCGAAAACATCGGCGGTGAGCAGTAAGTTTTTGAGAGGATGAATGTTGTTTGTCAGAACCCAGTTGATATCATGGGTTTTACCGTCGCTTGAAAGGCTGTCGCGGTCTTCAAATTTCAAATCGGAAGCGAGCGTTATGATTATCGGATTGGCGGAATAAGACAAAGCCGCTCCCGTCTGGTCGGTAAAATCCACTTCCGCAACGGCGTTTATTATTGATGACTGGATGCTCGGAAAATCAAATTCGGACATATCTTTTACGGGCAATCTTAAATCCAGTGTTATATCCTGATTGGGTTTAATTTTCGCCAGATCCGGAATTTTTGTTTTATTCCAGACTATCTCGCCCCGTCTTATGGAATCGCTTGTCTGTATTCCCGTGATGTTACCGTCATTGCCGTCCGAAATTTGCGACCAGTCCAGGGCACTTTGCCGTTTTATCGACGGGGTATCCAAATCGAGCTTTAATGTCGCGTTTTTCAGATCGCCGGCGCTTAGATTTTTTAAATCTATCGTTATGTTTAAAATTCCTCCGGGCTGGATATTGGAGTTTGTGATGGAGCCGTTTATAGCCAGACTGAAGTCAAGATTGTTTTGGATTAATTGCGTATTGACATCCGACTCGGCTATCTGGAAAGTGGTATCAGGGGATGAAACGTTGAGTATGCCGCTGAAAGAAACTGTCTGTTCAGAAGAACTGGAGAATTTTCCCGCGACTGTAAACGTCCATGTATCCGGGCTGCTTGATGTGGATGTTGCCGTATTTTTAGTCGGATCAAAAATCCATGAGTTATTTTTGCCCAGTGAAGGAGTTGAAGACATGACGAAGAAATTCGCCGGCCAGCTTGGTTTCAATTCAAGTTTGTTGATTTGGTCGGAGCTTTGTTTTTTTACCGTAAACGTATATTCGGCGCTGTTTCCGATTGTGGCCTTATCGGGACCGGTCAGAGAGAGCGAGAAAGGGGACTGTCCGAATCCGATATTTAAAATGGACGCCTTTTGCAAATCGGAGTTGAAATTCTCAGGTTTGTAGGTTAGGAAAACCCTCCAGGATTGCTGTTGGCCCACCGATCCGTAGGTAACGCCGGTGATATTCAATTGGGATTTTTTGTGCGCTCCGACCGCTCCGAGAGTCCATTCGGTGTTGCCCGAATTCGTCGCCGGCAAATCGCTTGAAACAAAAACAAACCCTTCGGGATACTGTACGTTTAAGACCGCCTCGTTTAAAGGGACGCTTTGCTGATTTTCGTAAGTTATGGTATAGGTGGTTGTCGCTCCGGAAATAACGTCGGTGGGGCCGGTTATGTTTAGGCTGATCTGATCCTCGGAAAAACTTTTGTTGGCGGGCAAAATAAAAAATCCTGCCCAGGCAAGACCCGCCATCAATCCTCCCAGGATTATGAGGGTGAAAAAGAATTTTAATATCGAATGGCTTTTTTTTATTTTTATTTTTCTCATATCCGGCAATTGTCCGTTGCTGTCCCTGTAAATTGAGGTAAGCTGTTTATCAATTTCGCTTTGTTTGACATTCGAAACAGCCGTCTTTTTCGGCTTGGCCTTTGTTTTTCTGGGATTTTTTATTTGTCCGGTATCTTCCGTTTCGTCTTCAAGATTTTTTGAGGAGAAAGACGGTGTTTCTTCTGCCATATTATATAAAAGTAAATTGATTTAAAATTTTAAGAAACTTAGTCTTTTTCCAAGCTCATAACCAGACTCCAGATACTGTCTTTGCCCAACATTGATTTTGATATTGCGGCCCCGTTTGAAGCCAGGCTTGCACCGCTTCCGTTCTGCCAGACGGGGTGCCATTTGTCGGGATATATGATCTGGCTCTCAAAAAGAGAATCAACTCCGGATTGTTTTTGGACGATCAGTTGATATTTTGAGATCGGCGATCCCGACTGGAACATTTCCGCCCATTTATTAACCGATGAATCATCCGATGAAAAAGCCTTGAAAGGCAGCTGGTAAATAAATTGCGCCTGGGTGGTTTGTCCGGGTTCCGTGATTACCCAATTGGCGAACGCTGTTTTTCCGAATTCTTCCGTGATTCTCGTGCCGGTTTGCGGGTCGGTTGAAATTTCTTTTTCAATTTCGGCCAGCATTTCGTCTTTATTTTCCCAGCTGGCGGGGGTTTTGAATTTTTGTTCATCAGGCCATGTGAATCCGCTGGCGGCGATCAGTTTGCTTCCTTGCGGGGCGTAAACTCTGATGTAGTCGATGTTAGGGACTCCGTACATGTCTTCTCCGGCTTGTCCGGTGTGCGTTCTGGTTACGGTTACGGTATCCGTAATATTTCCGTCGGAATCAACAGCCGCCTGATGGCTTATGGTCTGGTTGATTTTTGCATCGCTCTTCTGGCCTTGTATGTTTGTGTTTACCACGAATAAATAATCCTGCGAAGCATCGGTGCTTAATATTTGTCCCGACCATCCGAATTGTTTCATTGCGTTTTCCGCATCGCTGTCGGTGAAGTATGACTGGATTTCTTTTTTCTCCAACGCATCCTGCAGATTCAGCAATATCGGCAATATGGATTGCGGCTGGAGATTTTTAAAATTTTGGATAAAGACGGAAGCGAGGTCGGCCAGAATTTGTTTGGGTTTGTTATCCTGTTTTTCCGGTCCGTTTTCAACGATATCCTGAATTGTCGCCAGGGCATTGTCTTTGGTGATTGTGAGATTGCGGCTTTCCTCGGTTACCGGACCGGTTATGTCGAGCAGTCTGGAGAGGACGCTTGCGTTTACGGCGATTACGCCGTCGGCTGTGATTTTGCGGCTGTGCCTGTAGAACCAAAGCATTTTTTCCGCGCTTGCCGGAAAATCAGGGAACCAGTTCGCGTCCTGGAACTCCCAGCGTTTGTTGGATAGGAGCAGGGGGGCGGGAGGCTCCACGTTTTCGGTGAGCTGGCCCTGCAGATCGTATGAGCCGCCGGCCGGAATATCTATTTTGACAATGTTGCCGTCTTCAATGTCGATCAGGGCGAAACTGCCCATAAATCCGCCCGTCGGCCGTATTTCATAGGGATTTTGGAAAATAACCAAATATCGTCTCAGGCCTTTTCCGCCGAATATTTCCTGGATTGACTGATTGAGATTGGAAATATTTTCCAAATCGTTGTAGAAGGCCGAGAAAAGCACGCGGAAATCTTTAAAGGTCTGCTGATATTCGGCCGGAACCGCACTGTCATCAACATTGTTCAATTCCGTTATGGCTTTTTTGTAGTTGGGAATTGAATAGTCAAGATATTCTCCCAGTATTTTCATGTTTGCGGTAATTGTTGAACTGGGCTGGCTCTGTATTTCCGACAAACCTTTGAGGAGAAAGGAATTTCCCAAAGACATATCTTGTCCGGCCAGGATTAAATTTTGCCGGCTTTGAATTTCGCTGTTGACTACGGGTATTATGGAAACCAAACTTTGCAAGAGCCGGTGTTTGCTCTCCAGCGTGTCAACCGCCTGATTAAAATTTTGCAGGGCATTCGCGAGAGTGTCCTGGGCTCCGCCGATATCGCCTTTCATTAGAGCCGATGTGGAATTTTGCAGATCTTTAAAACCGGCCGTGCTGTTTCCCGCGACATCGTTTGCCGTTGATTTCACATCGGTATAATAGGTTTGAGCTCTTGAAGGCGCCAAAAAAACAATCGTTAAAATCAGAGCGGCGGCCACGACGCGACGCGGCGTAAAGTATGTTTTTAAAATTTTTCCGCTGTTGTTATAGATTTTTTGTTTTGCCGAGACGAAAGCGCCACCGATTTTTTCTGCAGATTTTGACGCGGATTTTACGATATTTACGGATCGCTGTTTTTTATTTTTTGTTTTAATATTATTTGAGGGCGCGAAAGAAGGACCAAAATCAAATTTGGTTTCCGGCTTTGCGTCTTCGGAAAAACTGTCGTTTGCGGCGGAATGATGGTAAAAATAAAAATCCTTATTTTTTGGTTCTTCGGGCGCGGACGATTGCACTTTGTCCCAGATATCATTTCTATTTTTTAAGTTTACCACGTGGGGGGATTGGGGAGGCTCGTAATTTACGTGGTGCACAAAAAAATTAAGCGGTTGGTTTGCTTTTTTTGCGGCCGGCTGCTGGAATTTTTCCGGGCAAGTTGATTTGTTGTGCCCTACTTTTTGGCAAATCGCGCAGCGCCTAAGTTGCGGTTTTTTGGCTTCTTTTTCTTTTTTAGCCATTTGCATTATGGGTAAAAAATTTACGGATGATATTACCCATATTATACACCTTTTTTGAGTTTATAGCACTGTGAATAAGTGCTATGTATTACCTTTGTAAATAGCCAATGTTTCCCGGGCTGTTTTTTCCCAGGAATACCTAGATAAAACGGATTTTGAATTTGAAATAAGGCTTGATCTGAGGTTTTGGTCGGTAAATCCTTTATGGATGGAATCGGCCATAATAATTTCGTCGTTGGGATCAAAATAGTCGGCACCGTTGCCCAGTATTTCCGGCAAACATGTTGAATTTGAGGACATGACGGGTACTCCGTTTTGCATGGCTTCAAGCGGCGGCATGCCGAACCCCTCATAAAGGCTTGGAAAAACATAGAGCGATGCTTTGGAGTATATTTGCGCCAACTCGGCATCGTTGAGATAACCGGTGTAAAGGATGTTTTTGCATTTTTTATAATTTGTGCTATTGATCAGGCGGTTATAAAAGAAGTTTTCTTTGCCGACAAGAACGAGCTGATAATTGTTTCCGTATTTTTCTTCGAAAATTTTCCAAGCCCGTATAAGTTTCTCCAGATTTTTGTGGGGATAGGCAACTCCGACATACAAAGCGTACGGTTTGGCGATATTGTATTTTTGCACTGACGTTCCCGCCGAAACCGGAGAATCCATCGGGGCCAAATATGTCACAATAATTTTTTCAAGCGGAATATTCAGGGTTTTGCAAATATCCCGTTTTGTAAATTCGGATGGAGCGATAATTTTTCTTGCCTTGTTTACCGCGTGATGCAGAATTTTTTTGAATGCCAGATTTTTGAACCAGTAACTCACGGGGCCCAGGGTGCTGGCATCTTTTGTCGGGTAATGCAGGAGCAGGAGATCGTGGATTGTGACTATGAATGGTTTGTTATAAAAAAACGGCACATTCCAATGAGGGAAATGCATCAGATCGATTTCTTCTTTTTTAATAATGTCAGGCATTTTAATCTGTTCGTTCAAACCGTACCAATGAACATCGGTTAAAACTTTTTTAAAATTAGCATTTTGAGACTTAAATTCTTCAAAATTTTCTTTGCGCAGAAAAACAACATACTCGTTTTGGGTATCGGTTTTTTCAAGATGTTTAATCAGTTGTTCTATGTATCTGCCCAGACCGCCTTGTTTGGGTCCGTACATTCTGGCGTCAATGCCGATGCGCATAAAGTCTGATGTTATTTAATTATTTCCAGCCATTGTCTGGCAGTTTGATTCCAACTGAATTTTTGGGCTTGTTTGATACCCTGCGTTTTAAAATTTTCTTTCACTCTCTGATCGGTCAGAATTTTTACGATCCCGCGCACAATAGACGCGGTATCGTTGGAATTTATCAGATAAGCGGCGTCATTGGCCACCTCGGGCAGAGAGGACCTGTTAGAGGTGATTACAGGCGTTCCGCAGGCCATTGCCTCTATCACCGGAAAGCCGAAACCCTCATAAAAACTGGGGTATACGAACAGGTCGGCCATGGAATACAAGGCCGGTTTTTCGGCCGGTTCAACGTATCCGATGAATTTAATTCTGTCTTTAAGCGGTGAAGCGCCGGCGCATTGTTTGATTTTCTTAAAATCATGGCCCGTGGCGCCGGCTATGATTAAAGAATAAGGAACCGGCAGGGAAGAAAATGATTTTTCAAAAGCTTCGATTAATCCGGTGACATTTTTGCGCGATTCAACGGTGCCCAAAAAGAGAATAAATTTGTCGGGCAGGTTGTACTTTTGTTTTGTGTCATGCTGAACTTGTTTCAGCATCTCCGGGGATCCCGAAACAAGTTCGGGATGACCCTTGACGCCGTGATATAAAACCTTTATCTTGTCCGGATTTATTTTATATATGTCCGCCACGTCTCTTTTTGTGTTTTCCGACGGTGTCAAAATAATATCGGCCAGTTGGCATTGTTTTTTGGGGTTGATTATTTTGTGCCAAAGCCTTTGTCGGAGTGAAGAAAATTCTGGAAAGATTTCAAAAGGCAGATCGTGTATCGTAATAACGAATTTTGTTTTTTTTGACAAACTGGTGAAGTTTAAATTCGGAGAGAAGAAAACATCTATGTTATTTTTTATTATTTTATCAAGTTTTGGAACACCCGCTATTCTTATAAAACCGTTGAACACTTTATTTGGCCAACGGGTTACGGTGTAATGCACATTTTCTTGATCCCATTTCGGAATGTTTTTTGAGACATCGGAATACGAATTGTAAAACAAAAAATATTTATTTTCTTTGTCCAATTCAAAAACGGCATTGAGAAGCTCATATGCGTATTCTCCCACGCCGGTGCGGATGGGGGACATCAGTGGCCGTATGTCTATGCCGATGTTCATGCAGTGTAATTATCTGATTAAAGCTTGCTGATTTAAACCCTTTTTAAATTCCTCGAATCTGTCTTCGGTGTATTTTTTTATGCCGGATTTAAAGTTTTCCGGATTGAATTTCAGCGAATGTTCGCGGATTTTCTGGCTGTCCCAATTTTCATAGTTGAAATTTAAAACCGCGTCAAACAGCGATTCCCAATTTTGCCGGTTGAAAAATTTTCCGGTTTCGTTCGGCGTGACGGTTTCGGCGGCCCCTCCCTGTGAGTAGGCGATAATCGGCCTGCCACTTGCCATTGATTCAATTGCCGTGATACCGAAATCTTCCAGCTGTGGATGAATTAAAGCCCTGGCTTTGCTTAAAAGATCGGCTTTTTCTTCGTCAGTAATATGCCCTAAAAATTCCACGTTGCTTTTTGCGATTTTTTTCAATGAAGACATTTCCGGTCCGGTGCCGAAAATTTTAACCGGCCAGCGCAGGCGGTTAAAAACTTTTATTACCAAATCAATGCGTTTGTACGGCACAAGCCTCCCGCCCGCAATATAATAATCGCCGACATTTTGCTGCGGCTTGAAAAGGTGAGTGTCAACCGGGGGATAAATAACATCGCTTTCCCGTCGGTAATATTTATTTATTCTCTGCTGAACGGTTTTGGAATTGGCGATGAAATGGTCGACCCTGTCCACGCTCATTCTGTCCCACATTCTTAAGCGGTGGATCATCCCCGGTAAGAAAGACTTTATTATTCTGTTTTGGCGCAAGTCGGAAATGTAGGCGTAATGATCGGCCCACAAAAATCTCGGGGGAGTATGGCAATAGGAAATATGCAAAGTATCGGGCGAAGTAATTATTCCTTTGGAAAACATGCTTGAGGTGGAAATTACAACATCGAAACCCTTGAGGTCGTGGCTTTCGGTGGCCAGAGGCATCCAGGGCAAATACCATTGGTAAGAAGTCCGGCCAAATGGTAGGCGTGAGATGAAAGATTCTTTTATGTTTTCGTCCGGAAAAGAAGTTATCTTTTTTTTATCATGAAATAAAACAAAAATCGGCGCTTCCGGCCAAATTTCATGAAGAGCTTTTAACACTCTTTCGGCCCCTCCGTCTTGCGCGAGATAATCGTGAACAAGCGCTATTTTCATCATAATCTAGGACTGGCGTTATAGGGAGCCTGTTTTTCTAATGACGACAAATGGAGTTTTTATAAATATAATGAAATCCATGAAAAGGCTCCAGTTTTCAATATAGAAAGTATCAAGCTTTATTTCCTCTTCGTAGCTTAAATCGCTGCGTCCGGAAATCTGCGACAGCCCGGTTATGCCGGGTTTGATTTCCAAGACTATTTTATGCCTTTTTTGATATTTGTCCACCTCTCTCGGCTGGTGCGGACGCGGGCCGACCAAACTCATCTCTCCCTTTAAAACATTGAAAAATTGCGGCAGTTCGTCTATGCTCCAGCGCCTCATGAACCTGCCGAACATAGTGACCCGAGGATCATTCTTAATTTTATAAATCGGGCCGTTTTTTATGCTTTGTTTTTTTATTAATTCCTGTTCTTTGGCCAGAGCCGCAGTGTCGGCCTTCTTCCCGAACTGTATGCCGGTGGAATCTTTTTGATACATTGATCTGAATTTGAGAGTGAAAAATTTCCTGTCGGCTTTGCCCACTCTTTCGTTTTTATAAATTATTGGCCTGCCTGTTTCAATAAGAATTATCAGCGATACGATCAGGTAAATGGGGGAGAGGAGGATTATAAAAAATAAACTGCCTAGAATATCTATTGTTCTTTTTGCGATTCTGCCCCACCCTGTGAGCCTGGTCAGTCTAAGTTCTATTATCGGTATGCCGTTTACCGTACTCACGGCCATGTTGGTGGAGATAGTGGAAAAGAGATCGGCCGAATATTTGAAAGCAATATGGTGTTCGTTGGCGAAGTCAATGGCTTCAAGCGTTTCCGCTTCGTTGGCTTTGGGGTCGGTAAAAATAATTTCATCGGGCTTTTGTTTTAAAATCGCCTGTTCGGTTTCGGCATCAAAATGGTCGTATGTTCCCGCGACTTTATAGCCAAGGGACGGCGCGTTTAAAAAAGTTTGTCTTATTTGTTTGCCGATTATTTCCTTGCCTATTATAATTGTGCGCCTTAGGCCGATTCCTTTTTTATGAAGCAGAATTTTTAATCCGGTCATTAAAATACGGCACAGAGAAACATATGCGATGGCGATAATCCATCCGGCCAAAACCAAAAATCTTGAATCAAATTTTTGCAGAGTGAAAAAAACATAGATGGTGATGCCGGCAAAACCGGTGGAGCAGGCGAGAAGAACACGGGTTAAATCGCGCGCCAGTTTGCGGTTTGGGTTTGTGCCGTATAGGCCCGATAAAGCAAAAATTAAAATCCAGACCGCGGCGGTGAGAAGAACCAGCGGCCAATATTTTTCCCAGCGAAGATTGAACAAAATCGGTCTGATGCTTTTTGCAAACGTTGCGAAACGGAGGCTGTAAGCTGTGAACCCGGCGAGTACAAGCATCGCATAATCAAGAGGCAGTTGTAAAAAGGTGAATGTTAATTCAAATTTTTTCATACATATTTTAATTGTATATATAATACTCTAATTTAGCGGTTCCAGCAAGGAATTATTGGGTTTGACGATTGACAAAATCTTTAATTTGTGCTATAGTTATTAACGTTCATAGCGGATGGTCGCCCTTAATTGGGAGGAAAGTCCGAACACCCTTTGGCTTCGGCCAAAGTCGCGGCAGTGGGTAACGCCCACCGTTCCAGTGGCGACACTGGGGCCGGGAAAGTGGCACAGAGACAATACTAACCCTTCGGGGTAAAAGGTGAAAAGTGTATGGAAGTTTTGGAGCTTAAGACCAAAGCTACTATACTCGGCTGATAGCAATATCAGTTCGTGCTAAACCCTGCCTGGTGCAAGAGCAGCCCCTCCGGCGCAAGCCGGACCGGAAAAGTTCGCTCGCAAGATCGTGTTGGCAACAACGCGGCCAGAGAAATGATTATCATCCTAAATCAATAAAATGATGTAGGGCACAAAATTCGGCTTATAGCTATGAACAAAAAAGACGACCGTTTAGGCGGCCGTCTTTTAATTTTATTATTGTTTATTTCACTCCGGCGGCATCAAGCGACTTTCTGATAATCTGAACTGACTTCTGGAATTTCTTTTTTTCGTCGGCGCTCAATTTTATATCCAGAACTCTTTTAATGCCAGTGCGGCCGACAATGCTCGGCAGAGAAACGCAGACGTCTTTCGCGCCCTGTTCGCCGTCCATCAAAGAGGAGACGGAATAAGCGTGATCTTCATCGTTTAAAATCGAACGGACAATCCGGGAAACCGCGGCGGCGATGCCGTAATAAGTGGCGCCTTTTTTGCAGATAATTTCCTGGGCGGAATCTCTGGTGCGCACATAAGCGGCCTCAGCGGCGTTTTTATCATAATCAGGCAGGGAAGTGATATTTTCTCCCATCACATTGGCATGAGAATAAACCGCCAATTCGCTGTCACCGTGTTCGCCGATTAAATAACCGCCAACGCTGTGCGGATCAACGCCAAATTTTTTGCCCAACAAATACCGGAAGCGGGAAGAGTCCAAAGTTGTGCCGGTGCCGAATACCTGATTTTTGGGGAAGCCTGAAGCCTTCAGCGCGGTATAGGTTAAGACATCCAAAGGATTTGTCACCATTAATATAATTGCATCCTTGGTATATTTGCAAATATTTTTTACCACGTCGGTAATAATTTTAACATTGGTTTGCGCGAGTTCCAATCGTGTCTGACCGGGTTTTTGGTTTATGCCGGCGGCTATTACCACCACATCGGCATCTTTGCAATCTCTATATTCTCCGGCCCAAACTTTTGTCTCCGGCGCAAAAGAAATAGCGTGCTCAATATCCAAAGCCTCGCCCTCGCATTTATTTTGGTTTACATCAATCAAAACTATTTCCGAGGCCACACCCTGGATCATCATGGTGTAGGCGGCGGTTGAGCCGACAAAACCGGTGCCGATAACGACGACGCGCGTTGACTCCGCTTTTTTGAAATTTGGCATAGTTAACAATTAAAATTTAGTTAAGAATATTATACCTGAGTTTAAGTTATATGACAACAAAAAAACAACGGCAATCACTGCCGTTGTTTTCGTTTGTTTGCTTTAAACCTCAATCACCACCGGGAGCACCATCGGCCGCTTTTCCGTTTTGGAAAACAGGAACTGGCCGACGTAATCTCTGATTTTGTTGCGGATGTAATTCGTATCAGCCCAAGACAGGGGATCGGAATCAATGACCAATTTTTTCACTCTGTGGCGCAGGTCTTCTATAAGTTCTTTGTGTTCTTTCAGGAAGACGAACCCGCGTGAAATTATATCCGGATTTTGTATGAGCTGGCCGGTTTTGCTGTCCACGGTGGCGATAATTACCACCATTCCGTCTTCGGCCAAAACCTGCCTGTCGCGCAATACGATGTTTGTTTCGTCGCTTACGCCCAAGCCGTCCACAAATACATAATCGGAAGGTATTTTTGTTTGAGTTAATTTTCCGATGCCATGTGAAAATTCCATTACCTGTCCGTTGTCGGCGATGAAAATATTTTCTTTCGGGAATCCCATCGATTGCGCAACTTTTGAATTGTAATGCAAAAGGTAGTGATTGCCTTCAATAGGGATGAAATATTTCGGATTCAGCAATCTTATCATCAGCTTCACATCGTCTGATTTTGCGTGTCCGCCGGCGTGTACGTCCATCATTTGATAATGGATCACCTCGGCGCCTTTTCGGAACAATGTGTCTTTTAATCTTTGCACCGTTCTTTCGTTGCCCGGGATAACGGACGAAGAGAAAACGACGGTATCGCCCGGAGTCAGGCGGATAAATCTGTGTTCGCCGTTGGCAATGCGCATCAGCGATGCGTTTTTTTCGCCTTGCGCGCCGGTGCAGATTATTACCACCTTGTTGTCAGGGTAGTCGCTTACTTTGCTTAAATCAATTAATGTTTTAGGGCTGAATTGCATGTAGTTGAGCTCTTTGGCTATGCCGACGTTGCTTTTCATGCTGAAACCGTCGAGCGCCACTATTTTTCCCAGCTTTTCGGATATTTCAATAATTTGTTTGATACGGGAAAGCAGAGAAGAGAAGGTGCCAATAATTAACCGGCCGGGCGCTTTTGAGATAATATCATCCAAATTAGTGCCGATTTCCATTTCGGAAATCTGGTGGCCGGGCTGGGAGGCGTTTGTACTGTCGCTTAGAAGAGCGAGTACGCCTTGCGATCCGATGCGGGCGATCTTTTGCAGGTCGGCCGGTTCTTCGCCGGAGGGCTGATAATCGAATTTCCAGTCGCCGGTGTGAACAACAACTCCTTCGGGAGTACGAATTACTATACCCATTGAGTCCGGAATGTTGTGATTTAAATGGAAAAATTCCAATTCAAAACTTCCCAGAACCAGTTTGTCGTTAAGGTTGACGTTGTGGATATCAAGCGGGGCCAAGCCTTTGTAATCTTCCTGGCGTTTTTTTATTATCGCGTTTGTTAAAGGCAGGCCGTAAATCGGCGGGTAGCCCAATTGAGGAATTAAATGAGGTATGCCTCCGATGTGGTCATAGTGCGCGTGCGTAATAATGACGCCGCGGATATTTTTTTCTTTGCCTTTGAGATAGCTCATGTTCGGGATGATGTAATCGATGCCGGGCATGTCTTCTTCGGGGAACTGCAGGCCCATATCGATCAAAATGATATCGCCGTTGTATTCAAATAACGTGCAGTTGCGTCCGACTTCTTCAAGTCCGCCGATGACGGCAATTTTTAATTTTGTTTCTTCTCCGCGGAAGCGCGCGAAAGACGGCCCCGGTTTTGACCATGGCGTTTTTTGTTGTCCTGTTTTAGTTGTTGTCTGATATGACCGCTTTTGTCGTTGCGATCCTGCCCTTTGCGGGCTTTGTGTATACTTAATCATAATCGAAATGAATGAATTAAAATAATTTAAAATAAAGGAGTTTGCGGTTCACTTTCGTGTGCCGCGTTTGTGGGCGAGGAGGGATTTGAACCCTCATGGATTACTCCATACGCTTCTGAGACGTACGCGTATACCAATTCCGCCACTCGCCCTGAAGTTTTTTGTCTATGCCTGAAGTTCCGTTATAAACGGAATCAGGTTTATATTTTCCATTGCCTCTTGGTTTTTATATACCAGTCGCTCAGGTCAACATACCTGTCGGCGGGAGAAATAATCTGATTTAGATTTATTCCTTTTATATCTTTGCTGACCGCAAAATTGTAGGTCGGCGTATAGAGGAAGATAGCCGGAATATCTTTGGCCAGAGCTTCCTGGAATTGCAGGTATAAGTCGGTGCGTTTTTGTTCATCCGATGTGGCGCGGGCGTCTTCAATAATCTTGTCGGTTGTTCTGTTCAGGTACAAAGCCAGATTTAATCCGGGGTAGTCGATCTGGGATGAATGCCAGAAAGGATACGGGTCGGGATCGGCACCCATTATTTCTCCGTAAAGCAAAACCTGGTAGTTGCGCCCCTTAAGGACGTCTTTTGAAATTTGGTGGCTTTCGACGACTTGCACGTCGGTCTGTATGCCGATCGCTCTCCACATTTTGGCGACGAATTCCGCCACCTGCTGATATTCGGGCGCGTCGGAAGTGGTTATCGACAAACTAAGTATGTTGTTATTTTTGTCGCGCCTGTAAAAACTCTGGTCGGAATTCATATTCTGCCTCACGGAATCCGTTATGTCCTGTTCGATACTTTCAACCGTGCTAGACACTTCTTCCGGCGTTGAACTCGGGTTTTTAACGGCGGCGTCTATTTCGTTCTGCCTGGTTTTCAGCGTTGCGTCGTATTGCAATTTAAAATATTCTTCGGGCTGTATTTTTTGCCATTGTTTATCCAGGAGCGCGTCGGCTTTTGCCGGATCAAAAATGGGATATGATATCTGCGAACTGCTGGGCGTCTGTTTCAGGATTGGAGAATTTACAATCGTTCCTTCGCCTTTGAGTGCTCCATTAATCAAATCCTGTTTGTTCAGCGCCATAGCCAGAGCCGTGCGCAGGTCGTCATTTTTAAGATCGGGATCCTGGGTCTGGTTGAAAAAGAGAGCGGTATACTGGGGCAGGCTGAATTTGTGCAGCTGAAAATTTTTGCCGACTATTTTTTCTACCAGATCGTTGGGCACAAAACTCAAGGCCATCACATCCTGGCTTTTGAGGGCGCTGGCCGCCTGCGTATAGTCCGTGTAAAATTTAAAGGTAAGAGTCTGCAGGTAAGGAATTTTTTGATAATAATTTTCGTTGCGGGATAAAATATAATTCTGGACATTTCCGGAACTGTCTTTTATGAGTTTGTCGAACTGCCATGGTCCGGTGCCCACGGGCTGCAGGTTTGTTTTTGCGAGCTTGATTCCCAAAGCGGGAACATCGGACCAGATGTGCTGGGGCAAAATCCCAACCGTCAGGCTGCTTAAAAATGGAGCGAACGGTTCTTTCAGGGTAAAACGCACCGAGTAGTCGCCCGTTTTTTCCACCTGCACGCCGGCGAAGGCGGAGATTAAAGGGCTGTTAATTTCCGGATTTTGGATTGTTTCAAAGGTAAAGACGACATCGTCCGCGGTAAATTTTTCTCCGTCGGACCATTTTGCATCTTCGCGCAGGCTGATATCATAAGTTTTTTCGTCATCGCTTATTTTATATCCGCTGGCCAGATCGGGCATGAGTTTTTGCTGGTCATTATATTTGAACAGGCCGGAATAAACCAGACTGGACAAGTCGTTGTCCACGTCGTTTGACGCCGCGAAAAGGGGATTGATAAATTGGGGCTGGCCGATTAAGGCTTCGCTGTAATCTCCGCCGTCCGCAGGAACAAGATTGTTGTCTTTGAAAAGAATTATCCCGGCCCAGGCTATTAGGGTCAGGAAAATCACCAGAAAACTTATTTTGATAATTTTCTTTTCCGTTTTGGTCAGGAACTGGCCGATGTATTTTAATTGCTGCCAGCTGGGAAGAAGTTTGGATTGCACTTTATTAACCAGCCTTTGGTCTAAAGCGGATGAAAGCAATTTTGGTGGAGCGGGATTTTTTTTTGATTTTTTAAACCAAAATATATTGGGAAAATTCATTTGTTTGAAGTTATTTAAACCGCCCTATTTTGTTTTGGGAAGGTTTAATAAACTAAACGAAGCACGGAAACGCCGAAGAAAATGATTGCGATAATTATTGTGGAGTAATGAAGTATTTTATCAATGCCTCTTTTGGTGCTGTAGATGTTGCTTGATCCGCCGAACACGCCGCTTAAGCCGGTACCTTTCTGTTGCAAAAGAATAGCCGCTATAAGCAGGATGGCCAAAATCAATTGAACGATATTGTATATGGTTTCTTTCATATTCCGTTGAACGTGAAGATTTTTTAGTAAACCCATTATACCATTGCGGGATGTTTTTGTCAACAGACAACTCCCCTTATTAATATATTATCCTTGATTATTGCCGGGATTTATACTATAATACGCAAAAGATTAATAAATTAACATTCAAATATGCCTGATGGCGAAAAGAACGGTGCTCTTCGTTGGTATCAGACATTGTGGGGGGTCGCATTGATAGGCCTGGGTTCTTTGGTTTTAATTGTCGGGATTGTGTTCGCCGTAATGATTGTTAATTATTGGTGGCAGATAAACCACGGGCAGGGGAAAACTCTTGAAGACAAATTTTACGGAAATTTCCAGCAATCGACTTCCACGGCGAGCGGTTCCAGCGTTGACAGGAAAAAGCTGGAGGGCGGAGACGATCCTTTTCTGGGCAATCCGGATGCACCGATTACCATAGTGGCGTTTTTTGATTTTAAATGTCCCAACAGCAAAGCGGCGGCGCCGATAATCCAACAGCTGGCCGACAAGTACGGATTTAAGGTAAAAATAATTATCAAAGATTTTCCGGGCGAATCAATCCATCCGGGCGCCGAGCAATTGGCGCGGTTCGCGTCCTGTGCCTATCTGCAGGATCATAATAAATATTGGAAATTATATAATATATTTTTCAGCAGACAGGATGAACTGCCGGTTCCGCTTGCCGACAGCGACATCTCTAATTTGGCAAACGAAGCCGGGCTTAATTATAACATGATAGACCAGTGTTTGAAGAACGGCAAAGGCGGTGTCAAAGTAAACAGGGATTATAACGACGGCTTTGACGCCGGCGTAAACGGAACCCCGACATTTTTTGTAAACGGGGATATGGTTGAGGGAGTTGTCCCGTGGGACGTGTGGGATGGGTTTATTAAAAATTACTAAAAGTTTTTAAAAATATTTTATGTTCTCAAAAAGAACAATAATAGCGATATCCCTTGCAGTTTTGATTTTTTTGCCTGCCGTGGCAAAAGCCGCCGCTAGCCTTCCGCCCGAACAAAACCCGATATGTTGGAAGAAATCCGAATGTGAAACCGCCAGAAAATCTTTTACGCTTCAGGATAGCACCACAGCCGGGGCCGGGTTTGTGGCAGGCGATCCTCCATGCATAGGAGGAAGCGGGTCGGATGCATGGGGAAAATGTTTGCCGGCCGGAGTCGCGGTAACAGAAATTTCTTTCGGAGGCCAGTCACAATTTGCGAACATGGGGGTATTTATTGTGACGGTATATAATTATGCGGTGCGTATTGCGGCTATTTTGGCTGTGATAATGATTATTCTCGCCGGTGTGCAATGGATGACTGCGGGCGGAAACAGCGAAGGCATCACAAGTGCAAAGAAAAGAATAACCGGGGCTGTAGTCGGTCTGCTTATTGCATATATGTCGTTTTTTGTTTTAAACTCTATAAATCCGGCGTTAGTCAGCTTGAGGCTGCCCCAAACATGGATGGTAAAGGGGATAGGGCTGACCGCGAATGTAATCGGGCAGGATTTAAAAGAAGGGGATACTTGTTATACGATCAGAGATAAAGATTCCTGCAAAGGAAACCCGGATATGTATTGTATTCCTTTAAAGAAAGTGGACGAAGTTAATAGTCGGTCATGTTTTGAGATTATATCAAGGTATACCCAATTTGGTGTCGAAGCCGGAATAACGATAGGAACTCTTGGGTCGGGTGGAGCAGGTTTGGCGGTTGCAAAGACGGCCGGATCAGCCATAGCTAACACAGGTTGGCTGGCGACCAAGAGCATTTTAGGATTGAGTTTAAAGAAAGGCATTATTGGCTCTGCTAAATCAGCCGGCAAGAGGATTGCGGCGTCAGTTCTCGTAGGCGGAGCCGCAATCGTGGGGAGCGATTTTGTAAAGGCGACAAAAAATGTGGATCCGGCCTGGGGCGATGAAGGCGTTTGCATGATACTTACCCAAGGTACGGTCCCCAATAACGGATTATGCGCCGACGATTCTAACTGTCAATCCGGAAAATGTTCCATACCTCAGGCTGAATGTGTCGGTTTTTGCACGGACGGTGGTAATAATTCCGCATGTTCAAGTAATGATGATTGTACAAAAACAGGTAATTGCGTAAAGATATCTGGAAATTCAGGTTTTTGCACGGACGGAAAATTGGGAAGCCTGTGTATGAGTAAAGACGATTGTTATGATAAAAGTTTAAATCCGCCATGCACAGTTAACCCATCAACCGGATGGGGGAAATGCGGCGGAACAATTCAGGAATTGAAGGGGGATTGTCCGAGCGGGCAATATAGATATGTTGGCATGTATACCCCTAACGAAATAACGGCACTCCAATATTATACGCCGGATGAGAATCCAAATACATGCCACGTGCTTGAACCGGCAGGGTCTGATTGTTGGGATAAAAGAGAATGCGCAGGCGGTAATTGCGTGGATTCCGATGGTTCCGACATCTCGAAAGATAACGCCAATACTCCTGACATACAAAATATTAAAACAGGTAAGTGCAAATAATTGATATGGCAGACAAACTCATCATCAAGGGCGCGCGCGTCCACAATCTAAAAAACATAAATTTGGAAATTCCCAAAAACAAGCTCGTGGTAATCACGGGCTTGTCCGGCTCCGGCAAGAGCAGTCTTGCTTTTGATACCATTTATGCGGAAGGCCAGCGCCGGTATGCCGAATCGCTGTCTTCTTACGCCCGCCAGTTTATGGAAGTGCGCGACAAGCCGGATGTGGATAGTATAGAAGGGCTGTCGCCGACAATCGCCATAGACCAAAAAAGTTATACCCAGAATCCGCGTTCCACCGTCGGAACGGTTACGGAAATTTACGATTACCTCCGTTTGCTTTTTGCGCGCATCGGACAGCAATATTGTCCGGACGACAATGTGCCCGTCCAATCCTATACCCCCGGAGCTATTATGGAAGAAGTGCGCCAGTGGGCCAGAAAAAATCCGGAAGTGCTGGTGCTTTCTCCTTTGGTGCAAAGTTCTCATGTGGTATCCGACGACCTGCTTGATAAAGTGGAAAAATCCGGTTATGAATGGGTGAGACTTGACGGCAGAATATTAAAGATAAACGATCTGGCGAATTTTGAATTCGCCGACAAGACTTTATACAATGTTGAACTGGTGGTCGGAAAAATAACGGATTTCCGCAAACAGGATATGGCCAAGATGGTTGATGTCGCCCTGGATTTGAGCAACGGACTGGTGATAATCGCAAACAACAATAAAGAAGAAAAATTTTATTCAACTTCCGGCCTGTGTCCGAAATGCGGGAAAATAATGCCGGTTTTGGATATGCGCAGCTTCAGTTTCAACAGTCCTTATGGGGCCTGCCCGAGATGCACCGGCCTGGGAATAACTTTGGAAGTGGATTCGGAACTCGTTATACCAAACGATCGTTTAACTTTGGCCGAAGGCGCCATACAGCCGTGGATGAGAATCACCGGCAATCAGAATTGGTATCAAAAAATTCTGGCGGCCGTGGCCGAACGTTATAATTTTTCTATCAATACTCCCGTGCGGGAGTTGCCGGAAAAGATAAAAAATATTATTTTGTACGGTACCGGCGACGAGTATTACGAACTGGACGGAAAGAAAGCCGCTTTCCCGGGCGTGATTCCAAATTTAACCCAGCGGCATCTGGAAACAGATTCCGAATATGTGCGCAAAGAAATAGAACAATACATGCGCGAAATAATTTGCCCGCTTTGCGAAGGTAAAAGACTGCGCCAGGAATCACTGTCTGTGAAAATAGGGAATTATAATATTGCCGATTTATCAAGCATGAGCGTTGAGGACAATATCGCTTTTTTCAAAAAAATAAATTCAATTTTGCCTGCGGAGAAATTCGCAGGTTTAAGCCAGCAGCAGAGATCGTCCATTGCGAAGCCGATTATCAAAGAAATAACGCAGAGACTGGAAAGTCTGGATAAAGTCGGTTTGAACTATCTGGCCATGGACCGTGCGATGAATACCTTGTCCGGAGGCGAGGTTACCCGCACCCGCCTGGCCACCCAGCTGTCAACTGGCTTAATCGGCGTTATCTATATATTGGATGAGCCATCCATAGGCCTGCATCCGAAAGACAACGACAAACTTATTGAGAGTCTTAAATCTTTGCGCGATTTGGGCAACACGGTGATAGTTGTTGAACACGATCCGGCAATGATGGTTGCCGCCGATTATGTCATAGACATAGGTCCGGGAGCCGGACTGGAAGGCGGAAAAGTTATGGCCAAAGGCACGGTGGCCGAGATCAAAAAGTCAAAAAATTCCTTAACCGGCGATTATCTTTCCGGACGTTTAAAGATAGAATGTGCGAAAGACATCAAGCAAGACAAAAAGGAAAATAAATCAATAAAAATTATCGGTGCCAAGGCTTATAATTTAAAAAATATCAATGTTGATATTCCGCTTGGTAAATTGGTGTGCGTAACGGGCGTTTCCGGTTCGGGAAAATCCACTCTTGTAATAGATATTTTAGGAAAGGCTTTGTCTAAATTGTTTTACCGGGCCAAAGAAATGCCGGGCGAACATAAAGAAATCAAAGGCATAGAAAATGTGGATAAAATCATCGCCATTGATCAGTCTCCGATAGGGCGCACCCCGCGTTCCAATCCGGCCACCTACACGGGTGTGTTTACTTTGATAAGAGATTTGTTTGCCGATCTGCCCGAAGCCAGAATGCATAGCTACGATGCCGGCAAATTCAGTTTCAATGTAAAAGGCGGAGGCAGGTGCGAAGCCTGCGCCGGCGAAGGGTATGTGCGCATACCGATGCAATTTTTGGCTGATGTTTATGTGCAATGCGGAGAATGCGGTGGCGCCCGTTACAATCGCGAAGCTTTGGAAATTCATTATAGAAATAAAAATATTTCCGATGTTTTAAGAATGACCATAGACGAGGCGTACAACTTTTTTAACGATATTTCAAATATCGCGGAAAAATTAAATGTCCTGCGCAAAGTCGGGCTCGGATACATCCAGCTCGGCCAGCCCGCCACCACGCTCTCGGGGGGCGAGGCCCAGCGCGTAAAACTGGCGACAGAATTGTCGCGTGCCTCAACGGGAAGCACCTTATATATATTGGATGAGCCGACTACCGGTTTGCATTTTGAAGATATCAAACATCTGCTTCACGTTTTAAACCAGCTTGTGAGCAAAGGAAACACGGTCGTTATCATTGAACACAATTTGGATGTTATAAGATGTTCGGACTGGATAATCGATATGGGCCCGGGCGGAGGCAAACACGGCGGAGAGGTGATTGCAAAAGGTACACCTCAAGAAATAATGAAGATAAAAGGGAGCTGGACAGGGAAGTATCTGAAAAATTTATAAAAGAAAAAAGTCCCGGTTAACCGGGACTTTTTTTATTTGGTTGTACTTTTTTTCTCTTTCATTCTTCTCTTGAATTTCGGGTCTCTTAAGTAGTTTAATTTTGCCCTGTGCACGTCGAATTCCCTTACTATCTCGATTTTATCAATGACCGGGGAATGGATAGGGAATATTTTTTCCACCCCTACGCCATTGGAAATTTTTCGTACCGTGACGGTTCCGCCGGCTTCCTGGCCGTGCTTGGCCGCAATGATCGTGCCTTCAAAAATCTGGATACGTTCTTTTTCTTCTCCTTTTGTGTTTGTTTCTTTAATTTTTTGGTGAACCCTTACCACCATTCCAGGATTATACTCTGTCTTGGCAGCGGTTGCGGTTTGAATAGCGTCTGTCATATAAAATCTAAATAAACTTAATTGGTTGCGTTATCGTATATCAATTATGCTTTTTTGTCAACTACCCGGCTTTGTTTGGAGTCTATTATAAATTCAGCCACTTTTTGAATGGTTTCGGCCAATTGGCCCTCTTTGTTGACTATTCTAAAATCATAATCTTTCGCTTCCGCCACTTCATTTTTGGCTTGTTCAAGGCGCTTTTCGATAATCTTCGGATCATTTATGCCGCCGCGCCTTTCAATTCTGCTTTTTAAAATTTCCATGCTTTCAGGCATTAAAAAGACGGATAAGTTCGGGAAACCGGCTTTATCTATATTTTGTTTGCCGTGGACTTCAACATTGGTAAAGACAAAGTCGTATTTTTTAAGCGGTTCTTCAAGATTTTTCTTTTCTACTCCGTAATAATTGTCCGAGTATATATTGTGTTCAATAAATTCGCCGTTTTTTATTTTTTGTTCAAATTGATCGCAGGTGACAAAAAAATAATCAACGCCGTTTTTTTCGCTCAGTCTGGGCGGGCGGGTTGTGGTGGTGGTCAAACGGACCGAATTCGGGAATATTTTTATCAGTTCCCGGATAACCGCGTCTTTGCCGCCACCGGAAGGTGAGGAAATAATGACAAGTTGTCCCAGCATAAGTGATTTATTTTAAAAGTTTTAAAAATTCGGATAACGCTACCGGCAGCGGCGATTCAAAGTTTTGTTTTTCATTCTGCAGATCCGTGAATTCCAGTTTTGTGCAGTGCAGAAACAGGCGGCCGAGTTTTTCATCCCAGGTTCGTTTTTGTTTTTTATTCAGATACAGCTCGTCGCCGACAACCGGATTGCCGTAGGCGAAAAAATGCGCGCGGATTTGGTGCATGCGCCCGGTGTGGATTTTAACTTTCAGCAGGGTGAAGTTTATGAACCTTTTTTCCACCAAGAACTCAGTTTTGGCTTCTTTGGTGTCCGCGTCGTCGGACGGCACCGCAGCCATGCGGGCTTCGGTTTTTGATCTTCTTAAAGGGAAATTTATCTCGCCCCAATCTTTTGCCACTTTGCCGTGAACCAAAACCATATATTCCTTATCGATAGTATGATTTTTGAACTGATTTTTGAGGTGTTCAAACATCTTTTGCGTGCGCGCGACAACCAGCAAGCCAGAGGCTTCTTTATCAAGGCGGTGAACAATGCCCGGGCGGATAGTATCTTCTCCAACTTTTTTTATTTCAGGATATTTTTTCAGCAAAAATTCAGTTAAGGCGTTTTTTTCTTTGGCCATGGTGGGATGGGTGAGTGTGCCGGTGGGTTTGTCTAGGACAATGTAATCCGGGGCCTCGGCGATTATTTTTATCGCCACCGCGGGTGAATGTGAATCCCGGTAGTCGTCCGCCGTTTTTTTTGTTTTTGAAGCAAATTCTTCGCTTTGCCGGGAATCACAAGTTATCTCGCTTCCATTTTTTAATTTGTCTCCGAATTTTTTCGGCAGTTTGCCATCCACCTGTATTTGTTCATGTTCTATCATTTTTTGCACCTGTGACCGGCTTAGCGCCAATTTTTCGGATAAAAAAACATCAAGCCGGTTTCCGGCGTCTTCGGGGCCGATTAAGATTTTTGTTGGGGATGTCATAATGTGGGCATGGATGGACTCGAACCATCGACATCCACCTTATAAGGGTGGCGCTCTAACCAACTGAGCTACATGCCCAAAACTTTGCGCCTAGTATACCATTTTTATTTATTTTTTCAAGTGGCGGGGCGGAAATTCGGCATTGCCAAGCGGTTAATAAACTGATAGAATAATTGTACCTATTTAGCATGAAGATATGGATCTGAATTCAAAATTAATGTTTAAAATAAACAATGCCGTTGGCAAAAGCGAGTTGTTGGACGCTTTTGGCAGAGCCGGGGCGGAGTTTGTGATTGTCGCAATGATGGGCTGGTATGTGGCGGCTGATTTTCTTCAGAATTACCCCAGCAAACATCTTGTATTCTGGCCGTTGGCGTTTTTTGCCATCGCCTGGGGTTTGGGCTGGGTTTTGGATTTGTTGATCGGAATGGCCACAAGAGAAGTGAGGCCGTATGCGTCTTATCCGAATGTTAAACTGCTTTTCAAGCCTTTGACATCCTGGAAAACTTTTCCTTCCGATCATGCCATGTCGGCCTTTCTTATTTTTTTTATGGCTCTGTTATTTAACTTGCCCGGAGCCGGAGCGTTGCTGATAATGGCTTTATGGATTTGCTGGGGCAGGGTTTACGCGGGAGTGCATTATCCTTTAGATATATTGGGCGGAGTGGCTGTAGCCGCGTTTGTATACTCCCTTTCGTGTTATATAATATCGGTTGTATTCTAATTATCGCTTAAATAATTATGAACGCAATAATTCTCTGCGGCGGATTGTCAACCCGCTTGAAAGACATTACCAAAGACATACCCAAGATTCTTTTGGAAATAAAAAATAAAACCGTTTTGGATTGGCAGTTGGAAAAACTGAAAGAAATAGGAATTAGTGAGGTTGTGATGGCGGCAGGGCACTTGTCGCATGTTATTGAAATGACGGTCGGGGCGGAAAGACTGGGTGTTAAACTTATTTATGCCATTGAAAAGGAGCGTTTGGGTACCGGAGGCGCGATAAAATACGCTTGGAGTTTTGCTTCCCGCCCGGATGATCCGGTTATTGTTTTAAACGGAGATATACTTACCCATATCAATTTGAATGATATGGTCGGGAAATTGAAACCCGAAAGCGACGGTATGATACTAGGTGCGAAAGTTGACGATGCGTCTTCATACGGAACTTTGGATTTTGACGAAGATGATTATCATCTGAAAAGATTCAGGGAAAAAGTCGGTTTAAAACAGCCGGGGTATATAAACGGCGGCTACTATATTTTTACAAAATTCGCGCAAAAGTATTTTCCGCCGCAGGACGCTTTTAGCATAGAATACGAAGCGTTTCCGTTTATGGAAAATTTACATGTGTATCCTTCCGACGAGCCGTGGATTGACGTCGGCGTTCCCGAAAGACTGGAGTGGGCAAGGGATAATTGGACGGATCCAAAAACTAATAACGAGTAGTATGTCCTTCAATAAAAAAGTTATCGTATTTTCGGTTTTGTTGGTTTTGATCGTGGCGGCTTTCTGTGCCGCATGGTACTACAAAAGAATCCATCCTAAACATTTGTCTCCGGTGTTAAAACCGGAGATTTCAATAACCATTATTCCCGGATGGAATTTGCGCCAAGTGGAGGAATATTTAATTAAACAGGGAATTGCGAAGGGGGCTTTTTTAGATACAATAATGGTTCCGCCGGCGATAAATATTTCGCTTACGCGATCTTTGCCCGCGGATTTGCTTACGGATCCTTATAATCCTCCATTAAAGATTTTAAAAGACAAGCCCTGGTCCGTCAGCTATGAAGGCTATTTGGCGCCCGATACTTACCGGGTTTTTGCCGGCGCTTCAGTCACCAGCACCCTGATGAAATTAATTAAGGAACGCGATTCGCAATTTACGGAACAAATGTACAATGACACGGATGATTTTTGGCGGCGCGTTTATAACAATAAAACGGAGACGCCTTTAAATATTCATCAGCTTCTGACGATGGCGAGCATAGTTGAAAAAGAAGTTAAATATGATGAAGACAGGGCAAAGGTGGCGGACATTTTATGGAGGAGATATTTGAAAGGCTGGGCGCTTCAGGTTGATTCCAGCGTGCATTACGCGATTGATAAAACAGGCGATGTTTTTACAACCGACAAAGAGCGCGAGGTTGATTCGCCGTGGAATACGTATAAATACAAAGGGTTGCCGCCGGGGCCGATTTGCAATCCGGCACTGCCTTCGATTACGGCTTCCCTTTATCCGGAAGCAAATGACTATTGGTATTTTATGACCGATACGGACGGGCATGCGCATTTTGCGCATACGCTGGATGAGCAGAATAGTAATGCGAATAGGTATTTGAGATAGTCTTTTTTTCAGGGCGCGGATAGTGTGTAAGATATATTTTCGCTTTCTTCGCCGCGAGGCTCAGGGTGACCGCTGTGGCGGTCAAACCCGCTCAAACATATCTTACGCACTATCTTTTTTCTCAAACGACGTACCCCGCTCAAACATTTTTTTGCACCATCCCATCTGAAAAATATGTTTACATCTGAATTCGATTACAATTTACCTAAGGAATCGATTGCGCAGTTTCCCGCCGAACCAAGGGATTCTTCGAAATTGATGATTGTGGACAGAAAAAATAAGACAACCCAGGACCGGAATTTTTTTGATATTTTGAAATATTTATCAGAAGGGGATTTACTGGTTTGGAACAATACGAAGGTTTTTAAAGCACGATTAAGGGGGCAATTAATGTTGGATGAAGCGGCCGATGGAATAAAAAAGAAAATTGACACGACCGACCGTATTTTTAATTCTTCGCCGGTAGAGATTTTTTTGATCAGGCCCATGGAGAATAACAAGGTTTGGAAAGTGCTGGCCAAGCCGGGCAGAAAATTGCGCCTTGGAATTAAGGTGATCTTTGCGGGAGATTTTAGCTGTGAGGTTTTACTGAAAGAAAACGATGGAACATTTTTAGTGCAGTTTGAAGACGATGATGTAAGCGTGCGGGCGAAGGCGAATAAATATGGGGAAGTGCCAACGCCGCCGTATATCAAGAATAATGAGACGGGCACGGATAATGAATTGAGCGAACGGTACCAGACAATTTACGCCAAAGAAGAAGGATCGGTGGCGGCGCCGACGGCCGGATTTCATTTTACGCCGGAGCTTGTTGAAAAATTGAAAGAAAAAGGCGTGCAGTTTGCCGAGGTTACTCTTCATGTTGGCCTTGGCACTTTTTTGCCGGTTAAAGCCGAGAAAGTTGAGGAACATAAAATGCACAGCGAATGGGTTGAACTGACCGCCAAGAATGCCGATCTGATAAATATAGCCAAAGCCGAGGGCAGGCGGGTGGTGGCAGTGGGAACAACGACGGTGAGGACGCTTGAGGGAATTGCAAAAATGTTTAGCAAAATTAAACCGTACTCGGGCGATATAAATATTTTCATAACCCCCGGTTTTAAATTCAAAATTGTTGACGCTTTAATTACAAACTTCCATCTGCCAAAGTCAACATTGTTGATGTTGGTATCGGCGTTTGTGGGCGATACGGATTTTGTTTTAGAGTGCTATAAACAAGCAATCAAAGAAAAATATCGCTTCTACAGTTTCGGTGATGCGATGCTGATTAAATAAAAAAGGTCCCGGTTGAACCGGGACCTTTTTTGAATACATTTTTTATTCAACCGTTACGCCCATATTTCTGGCCGTGCCTTCAACCATTCTCATTGCGGCTTCAACATTTGTGGTGTTGAGGTCGGGCATTTTCTTTTCGGCAATCTGGCGGACCTGGGCCTTGGTGATTTTTCCAACCTTGTCTTGCAGGGGTTTGGCCGAACCTTTTGCGATTCCGGCGGCTTTCTTGATTAATTCGGGAACCGGAGCGGTCTTCATTATAAAGGTAAAGCTTCTGTCCGCGTAAACCGAAATGATTACCGGAACCACTTCGCCTTTTTTATCCTGGGTTTTTTCGTTGAATTCCTTGCAGAAACCTTGGATGTTTACTCCGTGCTGGCCCAAAGCCGGACCGATTGGAGGTGCCGGATTGGCGGCTCCGCCGACAATCTGCAATTTTATTTGTGCCAATAGTTTTTTTGCCATATAATTTGACGAAATTATGCCGCGTAACGTCAATTGAGACGCGGCGATTATTTATTCGCTACCGAGAAGCGTGCCGATGGCACCGGTGGCAATTATTAAATCTTTTTAACTTGCATCGCGTCTAGTTCAACCGGAGTTTCGCGTCCGAACATGGTAATCAAAACTTTGATTTTTCCTCTTTCTTCGTCAACATTGTTTATCTTGCCTTCAAAGTTTTTAAACGGACCGTCGGTGATGCGTACCGGATCGTTAACTTCAAGGTCGATTCTGTGCTGAGGTTCGGAGGCGGTCATTCTTTTTAACAATACTTCAATTTCGGACTGGTCGATCGGAGTAGGGGTGGTGCCGGATCCGACAAAGCCGGTGACGTTGGGCGTGTTGCGAACCACATACCATGAATCGTCGGTTACAACCATTTCTACCAAAATATATCCGGGAAATATTTTTTCTTCGACAACGTTGCGTTTGCCGTTTTTGATTTTTATTTTCTTTTCTTTTGGGACCAAAACATTAAAAATTTTATCCTGCATTGCGAATGATTCCGTACGCTGTTCCAGATTGTGTTTTACGTTTTCTTCGTATCCGCTGTAGGTGTGGAGAACGTACCAGCGTTTGCCTAAATTTAGTGTTTGTTTAGCCATAGTATAAAAATTCCCTTCTTATTTTGTTATTAGTCTGCTTACGCCCCAGCTAAAGATATAGTCAAGGATGCTGAACAGCACGGCGAATCCCAAACTGAGTCCGATTACAAGCACGCTGTAATTTATGGTTTGTTTTTTGGAAGGCCAGTTTACCTTTTTCATTTCGTGGTAAGAGCCGACGAAATAATTTTTTATTGCTTCAATCATATATGAATTATAATTTTTGTATCTAAAAACGGCCTTTGGCCGTAATTGACTTAAATATATCAGATAATCGGTCTGATGTCAAGGGTTGACAAAAGTGGATAAATATGGTATCCTGTCCCGTTCGAACCTTGACAACCAACCTACCGCCATGGAGGCCGAGATGCTGCGAATCTTGAAACGGATTGACTTCAAGTCTGTCCTCAAGAAGCTCGCTGTGTTGGCGGGCTTCATGGTTCTGATCATGACCGTCGGCCACTGCATGGCCAAGCGGTCCATTAACAAGGAATGGGAGGAAAAGGTTAGCAAAAAGAGAACCCCGGAAGAGGTGCGCGGCCTGCTGGACAGCATTGTCAAGCACCGGCGCATGAACGTCCCGGCCTTTGTTCCCCAGAACATGTGGCACCGGGAAATGTGTGCGGCGGCGATCGTTAACGCCGTCAACTTTTTCCTCGGCGAAGAGCGGCTCAAGATGTCCGCGGCCTGGAATTTCTATCAGGCCAACAAGGAACAGCTCGAGCTGGTCTACAAGCGGACGGAAGATTTCAAGATCGTGGGCAATCAGATCATCGAGACCTACGACCGGCCGTTTTACCTCTCCGAAATTTTGAAGAGTGACGGAGAGAAACGGAACTTGACTTCAAACCGGTTGTACGTAATCGGCTATCACTACCATGAGACGAGAAGCGACGAGTCCATCATTCGTAGCCTTAACAACGGCGGGACGATGAACTCCCATCTCATGCTGGTGCTCGGCCGTTACGACGGTTTTTGGTGGGGCTATCACATGCTCCATCACGTCAAGCAGCCGAAGGCGGTTCCGTTCCGCATCGATAACCTCAGCGGTATGATGCCGCAGTGGTTCGATGCGATGTACATCTGGGAGGTCAAGAACACCGATCTGCCGGCCAAGTGGTCCGGCGCGCGCGTCGCGCTGGTGCACCATACCCCCGACTACGAGCAGATTACTTCGTTGCTCGGCTGGGGCGGCCGGAACAAGTTCGGTTTCTTCCTGGATTCCGTGCTCACATATTTCTTCGGTTCCACCGGAGAACAGTTCCCGCGGGTTGTCGACCTGCGGGTGCCTGTGGTGAGCACTGGTCCGACTGAGTCGCTCAAAAACCGGCGCGGCGACATCGTCGGTTTCTACAAAGGCGTCGCCGTCGTGCGCAATGGCGGTACGAGCCAGCGCGGCACGTTCGGCCTCGAGTACGAGTGCGTCGAGTTCATCAACCGTTTCCTGTACTCGTTGGGACACAAGAACCTGACGCAGATGGGGAACGCGGATTCGTACTTTCACGACGCCAGGGGGAAGGGGCTGTTTCCGTACAAGAACGGATCGGCCGCGCCTCCCCAGCCTGACGACATCATTGTCTTCGACAAGGATGGACTCGGCGGAACGCCCGGACATGCCGCCGTTGTCACCACGGTTGACATGGGCAGGGTTTGCATGATACAGCAGAACACGGATGTCACGGAGCAGTGCTTGCCCTTAGCTTACAAGCAGGGGGGTTGGCATGTCGGCTCCTTTACCAAGGACCTGCCCTGCGTGGGCTGGTCGAGGAGGAGACAATGACCAGGCAGCTGTTCGTTCTCGCTCTTTCGCTCGTCCCGGCGGTCGCCTTCGCGGGCGGCGGCCAGGACGTCGTCAACAAGGCGCCCTCGCCGTGGACGTGGGTCGTGGTGGCGGTGCTCGTCATCGTCATGGTCATCATGATCGTCGCCTCCAGCCTGCGCAAGCGGGCGGAGGACATCGGCTACGAGGTGCCGCGCATCGACACCGACGGCATCAACAACGAGAAGGGGAAAAAGCAGTAGTACCGCGTCTTCGGGCGTGGCGCTCGCAACGAAAACGGCGGCTCGGAACCCATTGATTCCGGCCGCCGTATTTTTTTATTTTTTAATTTTTAGATATCTAAATTCTGTACGTGCTTGGCGTGGGTCTGGATGAATTTTTTGCGCGGTTCAACTTCATCACCCATAAGTATTTCAAACATTTCGTTGGCAAGTTCGGCGTCTTCAACCATAACCTGTTTCATCATTCTTTTTTCGGGGTCCATGGTGGTTTCCCATAGCTGTTCCGGATCCATTTCTCCCAAACCTTTATAGCGCTGGATATTTACTTTAATGCCGCCGATTTGGAGGGCTTGATTTTCGTCGCTCGCAACTTCTTCGCCTTCAGCCGGGGCTTCTTCGGTTTCCTGCTTGGCGGCGGCTTTTCCTTTTGGCGCCGATGCCTGCAGTTCTTTTAAAGCCGTTTCTTTTTCTTCATCATTATATACATAGCGCATGGTTTTGCCGTATTTGATGCCATAGAGCGGCGGTTGAGCGATATAAATGTGGCCGCCGGTGATAAGAAGAGGGAAGTAGCGGTAGAAGAAAGTGAGGAGCAGGGTTCGGATATGGGCGCCGTCAACATCGGCATCGGTCATGATTACGACTCTGTGATAGCGGAGTTTGGTGATATCAAATTGTTCACCGATATTTGTGCCCAAAGCGATTATCAAAGATTTTAATTCGTTGTTGGTGAGAATTTTATCGAGGCGGGCGCGTTCAACATTGAGAACCTTGCCTCTGAGTGGAAGTATGGCCTGATGTTCGCGGTTGCGTCCCTGTTTGGCGCTGCCGCCGGCCGAATCTCCCTCAACGATAAACAATTCGGAATCTTCGGCGTCGCGGCTGCTGCAGTCGGCCAGTTTGCCCGGCAAGGTGAAGCCTTCAAGGGCGCCTTTTCGCAGAATCGTGTCGCGGGCGATTTTGGCCGCGTTTCTGGCTTTGGCTGCCAGCACGCATTTTCCGATAATGCCTTCGGAGTCCTTCGGGTGTTCTTCGAGGTAGATTAGAAATTCATCGCCCATAACCGCTTCCACGGCAGTTTTTACTTCCGTGTTGCCGAGTTTGGCTTTGGTCTGTCCTTCAAATTGCGGATCTTTTACTTTAACGGAAATAATCGTGGTCAGGCCTTCACGCACATCTTCGCCGGTGAGATTGGCATCTTTTTCTTTTAAAATATTTTTATTGCGGGCGTAAGTGTTCAAACTCCGGGTAAGTGCGGTTCTAAAGCCGGCCACATGGGTGCCGCCTTCGGGGTTGTAGATATTGTTTGTAAAAGCGAAAAGGGATTCGGTAAATTCGTCGCTGTATTGGAGAGCGACTTCCACCCTTACGCCTTCGTATTCTTTGTCAATATAAAATATCGTTTCGTTTTTCGCCTCTTTGTTTTGATTCAGGTGGCGGACGTACGAGGCAATGCCTCCTTCAAAGTAAAATTGGTAGGTCGGATCGGGGAAAGCGATGGCGGTTGTGTCGGTGGCTTTTTCTTCAGGAGAGCGCCTGTCGCTGATGCTGATTTTTATGCCTTTTGACAAATAGGCCTGTTGGCGGATGTGGTCGATGATGGTTTTCCATTCGTAGTTCAAAGTTTCAAAAATAGTGTCGTCGGCTTTGAAGGTGATAGTGGTCCCGCGGTCTTTGCAGGTTCCGGTTTGGTGGACTTTTTTGAGGGGGTTTCCAATGTGATATTCCTGAACCCATATTTTACCATCGAGGTGAACTTCGGCTTTTGTATATGAAGACAGGGCGTTTACAACCGAAACACCCACGCCATGCAGACCGCCGGAAACTTTGTAACTTCCGGCATCAAATTTTCCTCCGGCATGAAGCTTGGTCATTACGACTTCAAGCGCGCTGACTTTCATCTGCGGGTGCATGTCGACGGGAATGCCGCGGCCGTTGTCCCTGACTTCAACCATGTGGTCTGGAAGAAGCGTGACATCTATTTGGTTGCAAAATCCTGCCATGGCTTCGTCGATGGAGTTGTCGATGACTTCCCAGATAAGGTGGTGCAAGCCGACCGGTCCGGTGGAGCCGATATACATGCCCGGGCGCCGGCGCACGGCTTCCAGGCCTTCAAGAACGGTGATGTTTTTTGCGCTGTATCCGGCATCCGCTTTTGTGTCCAGCTTTTCTTTTTTGATTACGGGAGCCGGTTTCGGCGCCGGCACCTTTGCCTCTTCCTTTGGCTGGGGAATTTTCGCTATAATTTTGGCCGGTACGGCCGGTTTTGTTTTTTTCTCTTCTATCCTCCCTCTTTGGACGCGTTTTATCGGCATAAAATATTTACAAGATTTATTGTGTAACAGTAACATTTTACCATATATTTCCGGAGGTAGCAAGGGAAAGGGGAAGTGTTTGCCGTCCAAAAAGCAATCCGCAAAAGTCCATACTTTATGCAAACGCGGATTTGAGGTATAATATGATTCAAAAGAAATGAGAAAATTTTTTCCATTATTATGCTCAATTTATACAACGTCAAAAACCACAACTCAAATTCCCAACCGCCCCAGGCTTCTTCCGGAAAAAAGAAAGTTGATTATACGAAATATGTCGATCCCACGGGCGAGTTCAGTTCGAAAGAAATGAGATGGAGCATCTGGTATGTGAAGCACAGAGTTTTTTTGTATAAATTATCCGTGGGAGTATTAGCCGGATTATGCGTGATATTTTGGGGTTTCAGCCTCTGGCAGTGGGTTGATTACGCTTTGGGATTGCAGGCAAGCAACGCGGTAGACGCGGATTTATCCAGTTTTATAAATTACAGCAGCCTTCATGCGATTTATGGAGCCCAGCCGCTGCAGATTATGAGCACCGGCATGTTCGCGAGCAGAGAAAATAAAAACGACGCCGTGGCGGAAATGACAAACCCCAACAGCCGCTTCCTTGTCAGTTTTGATTATTATTTTGTTATCAACGGAGAAAAAACTCCTTCGCAGAGAACATTTTTATTACCGGGAGAAAGCCGGCCGGTTGCGTATCTCGGCATTGAAGGCGGACAATCAGGTTCGCCGTCGATGGTTTTGGAAAACATTTCCTGGACGCGCATTTCCGCCCACAAAATTCTGGATGTAAAAAATTGGCAGAATTACCGGCTGGATTTTTCGGCCAGCGATTTTGTTTTTCTGAAGTCGTTGGCGCAGGAAGGCACGAATTCGGATGCAATTCAATTTAATTTTACCAACAACAGCCCGTATAGCTACATCGGCCCGGATTTCTATGTGGCCCTATTGCAAAGCGGCAGTATGGTCGGTATATTACCTCTTCACCTTGATTCCATAAAATCTCTAGAGACAAAAAGTATCGATTTGCGGAGTCTGGCTCCGGGATTGAATGTGACCGATATAGCCGTATATCCGATCATAAATCTTTACGATGATTCGGTGTACTTAACATACTGAGATGGGGGGCTTGCCAATTTATGCTGAATTTACAAAAATTTTCTCCCCGGAGTTTTGATTGGAAATTATTGCTGGCGGTGATTTTGCTTACCACCATCGGCCTCTCCGCAATCTACAGCGTCGATTTATCGCGCGGATCGGAACTTTACTATTTCAAAAAACAATTGTTGGCTCTTGGCATCGGGGTAATTCTTCTTCTTTCCATAAGCATGATTCAGCATGCTTTTTGGCAATACGTCGCCAAATGGTGGTATCTCGCCGGCCTGATTTTGTTGGCGGGAGTTTTGATTTTCGGACAGACCATCCGCGGCACGAGAGGCTGGTTTTCAATGTCCGGGTTTTCTTTTCAGCCGGTTGAAGTCGCCAAGGTGGGTTTGATTTTAATGCTGGCGTATATCATATCCCGTTTCGGGAGGCGTTTTGAGAGGCCGCTGTTTTTTTTCGGAACCGGCATCGTAACTTTTTTATATGTGGCCTTGGTTATGCGTCAGCCCGATTTGGGTTCGGCCGTTCTCCTTGTCGCAATTTGGTTCGGATTGATATGGATAGTCGGCGCGCGTAAATTATTTTTGATATTATTCGTTTCTTCCGTTATTCTGCTCGGCGTAGTGGGCTGGTTTTTCTTTTTGAAAGATTATCAGAA